>Ga0058701_10005466_pt1 | contig 10553 bp, 5 predicted proteins | sample AgamicOrMae_FD_97039 | JGI IMG/M metagenome (GOLD analysis project Ga0058701, IMG submission 97039) | Agave microbial communities from Guanajuato, Mexico - Or.Ma.e | ecosystem: Host-associated > Plants > Phyllosphere > Phylloplane/Leaf | place: Guanajuato, Mexico | collected 2012-06-04 | reverse complement strand
GCGATTCGTGAACCCGTTTTTTTCTGTGGTTTCCTATTCCTCTTGTGTTTTATAGCCCATTTATATAAAGCCAATGGGGGGACGGACATGGAAGTATTGGGCCTCTTCAGGCCCTGTTTTTACCGTGCTGGCCTGGTTGTTAAATAAATGGATAGCGTTTCCAGGTTCTTGTTGAGGTCGAGTTTCCGTCAAAACAGAGATGACAGAAATGCAGGGAATTTAGGGAGGTCTTGGGAAAGGGCTCCACCTGAAAAGAAAAGGCCAAGCAGGCACTCATTCACTCCTTTCTTTTGAGACTAAAAAGAAGACAACATGCGAAGGATTTCATTCCTGAGTCGCGACGCGATCAGGTTCCCAAGTGCACCTCAACTCTTCCGGTGAGAGAGACGGAGAGAACACCCAAACGACGAAAAAAACAAAAGCGCCCCTCTCCTCTTCCCTCCTCTCCTCCCCTCGACGGAAAACGATCCCGAAAACGTTAAACACGTTAATCCTGGGTGTTCAACGAGAAGTTAAGACCCACACCTCCACCTCCGACTTGACTAACTAGCTCTGATGAACTTCCTCTCCACTGGCAATACGTCTCAATTACAGCTAGTATAACAAGATTGAAATGTTGCGTTTCCCGTGATCTCTTTTTGGTGAAAACTGCGCCAGATAAATTTTGAAACTCGAGTGGTCTCTTTAAGAGATTTAGAGCCCCTTTTATCATATTCCCGACTAAACTTCAAGGGGAGTTCATCTTCACCTGCCAAAACTCCTTGAAAAACTTTCTCACAAGATTCTTTCTTTGTGCATTCATGGAAACTTATGACCCCCGAGACCCTCGAGGAATTTACAAATTTAATAAACAACACATAAATCAGGGGGGGGATCACTATCAACCCATAACAGCCAAAAGTGTGGAGTAAAATATAGCTTAAGAGAAATTTGAAGGATTTTTCCCATTTAATTACGCAATTTTAAGCTTTGGAAAATGCATAAATTATTAAATTTCAAGTTCCCAGAGGGCTGATATTTTTAAAATTGTGTCAATACTCAACTAAAAAGATCCTCTAAAATACATCAGCATCGCTGGGCGGTAATGGGTCAAAGTTGAGAAACGATTTCAATTAACTGATTGCGAATAAGTAAATCATTATTTACTGACGTGTAACGTTAAAAAGACGTCATTTTGATTTACCGTCGTGGACTTAAATCCTGTGATTTTGCCGACGCGTGCAATGGTGTCACGTAGCGAGATCTAATCACGATGTCCGTTCAACGTCCCTATATCGAGTGATACAGACGAATGATCGTTGAACGATCATCGTTGTCGTCGGCGATTTCCTCTTTTTCTCCCCGTTTCTGCATCTCGTTAGGGAAGCGAGCGGGGGGCATTCGAAAGCGCCAAAAAACACAAGCGCCAACGCCGCAAGCGCCAGTCCGTAACCGCCAAACGAGAAAAGTCGCAAACGCCAAAGTTCGTATAGGTTAGGTTAGGTCAAGTTAGGTTAGGTTAAGTTAGGCTAAGTTAGGTTAAGTTAGGTTAGGTAAGGTTAGTATTGCGGTTAAGAACTTTATTGGCGTTTGCGACTTTTCTTGTTTGGCGGTTACGGATTGGCGCTTGTGGTTTTTGGCGCTTATGACAGCTACCCGAAGCGAGCAACTAAAAAGTCCCCCGGCGCGAAAGGCGACTCGGCGATTCGCGCGAACCTTATTCAAAAATAAGTCCGACGAGGCATATGTCTCTGCTTGGGTCACTGGCAGCCAACAAAAGAATAATTATACTAGTAATGAGTCCCTGCATTCCGTATTTGATGAGAAGAAGAAGAAACGGAAGCGTAGGGCATGAATGTCCGTTCCGGTTCTCATGTATATGCAAAGTGACAGCGCCGCGGCTAGCATTGTTGCACTCATCGATATTCTTGTCATTGTTGTGGCCAACGTGTTTGGGAGACTTGAATCAACAATGAGATGACACTACGTTCCAGGAGGAACCCGGAGGGATTCGACAATGTTTTCAAGGGGGTGTTGGCCGGCGCCACAACATTCGAGGACGCCAAACAGAGCCTACGTGGCGCCACCTAGCGTGTGCCACAAACGATAGTGAGCCTATGTGACAGCAATGTGACATTCTGAAGCCTTTCTTTTAGAGGTTTCGTGAGTTTAGATTTTTCAGTTGGGTAGAGGGTAATTATGTATTTCAAATTACTTGTGGCGATTCTCTGCGATGCGGCTGTTCAGGTGTCGCTAAAGAGTACTACTTATACTAACTAAACCCAAATACACCTAGCTAAAGCCAGTTAAACTCGTCTTAACAGCCAAGAGTATTTGGAGTAAAATTTAGCTTAAGAGAAATTGAAAGGATTTTTTAAAATACGCAATTTTAATATTTGGAAAATGCTTAAATTATTAAATTTCAGGTTTCCAGAGGGGTAATATTCTTTGAATTGTGACAATACTAAACTGCAAAGATCCTCTAAAACATTTTTTCTGTTTCCGAAAGGCATCGCTGGGCGGTGGGGGTTAACCTCACAAAATATAGCCTACAGACAAAATATGCTACATAGCCTAACCTTAAGGTCATCGGTACGATACGTTATTAGAAAAAAGGCATGTTGGCAATATTGTCTCCTTGACAAATTTTTAAGTTTAAAATTCCTCCGCCCATCCGAGAAATTATTTCTTTCGAATATGCTCGGAATTTTTCAAGAATCAAAACATTTTTTGACACTTCCCTCGGGACATCATGCTGGTCCGTATGCGTCTTTTTTTTTGGGGGGGGGGCAACAGCTGTAGTGTTTACACATGCGAATAAATGTCCTACTTATTTCTGTCTAAAAATATTTTCGCCTTATCGGCATTGATGAGTCAGCTGGGTAATCACTTGAGTGTTCAGATACCAGCTGCTAGTAGATGAGAAGACTAGTTCACCCAGCAGGATAGCCGAGATTGACATAACACCGCCGCGCCTAAAAAAACTGAGCGTTTTCGTGTTCAAACACAATAGATCTCAGGAATTTGGAAAGTCCCCTTTTATACCAAAATTTCCGCAGCGAAAATCTTAAAAAAAAAGAAGGCATTGGGGAATCTTTTGTTACGGTAAGTGCCGGCATGGCATTTAGGTTAGGTTTTTCTACGGTGCGTTGAACGCGCACGTAAAACGGTTTAGCGATGTCATGTTCCTTGTGCTCACTCACCAAAATTAACAGGTTATTTGGTTTTTAGATCCCAACCAGAAAATAGGTTGAGGAGTGTCCGTAAACCGTTACATAAGCGGTGGACCCCTGCGGCAGAGCGCATCCATTGTGTCTATTTGCACGACACGTCTGCTATTTGCTCGGAGGTTATGGCGTATCACAGTGGCCGTGCATGTAAAGGAACGAGATAAACACTGATTTTTCGCTGGTAGCATCGCTTTTTAACGATTTCACCTTTCAAAAACTGCATTAAATTAAGTACACAAAAAGTGCATTCCACACGCCGAACATTGCTAATTTTAAAAAAAAATATTTATTAGTTTTTAAGTGACCGATCACCCGCTACGGAAAATATACATCAAGTACCTCACTAAATTTAATCAGTGAGTGTCTCTGAGATTCAGTGAATTTTCACTGATGACTCACCCACTAATTCAAATTTAGAGTGATTTTAACATCGACATGTTTAATGTCGAATTTCTGCATAATGCAAGCAAATCTATAGCTATTTCCAAAGCACTTAATTTATTCAGTGTACAAAAGATAGGGGATTTAGAGATAGATCGGGCAAAATACCTGGAGGTGTGGATATCGCAGGCGAATGCGATGGAAACAAGCAACTCGGGAGGCTTGGACGCCGCTGTAAGCCAACGGTATTCGCACGGTATCTTACCGTGCGAATAGGGACGAACTTTTGATGAGTATAATAGCTACCTCAGCAAAGCCTTTTAGCCCCAGAGCAGAAAAGGATGTTCTGCGAAGACGCGATTCATGTGAAAATGTCTGATCATAACTGTAGCCGGTGTAAAACCCATTTCTCTGAAGGAATTCTCCCAACGTTTTAATTTTCAAAAAAAGAGCCATTATAGCCTTGAAACAGAGCGGGTCGCTTTTTGGTGCACGGAGATTTCGGTGATATTAGTACATTTCAAAAGGCTTATTTATACGGTTTGCCCAGTTTCGCGTTCATTTTTGGGAAAAATCTGCACAATTATTTCTCGCTGAGAATATTACAATTTTGCAAAGATAATTAGATACTTTCGCTAATCACTCGGAAGATTTTCACGGAAGGCTCTAAAGACTTTTTGAGAATGAGGGCACTCTCGCTTTAAAACTCATAAATCAACATTCTCAAAATCCCCAAAGTCTGTGTTTAATCTAAGTTAAGGTCGCTTGTTAACCTCTTATGCACGCAAATGGGGCAATAATTGCCCATTTTCAGCAAATGCTTGCAGAGGATAAAAAACGGTATTGGATGTGACTCTCGCCGGGTCGATCGAGGGTAAATCGACCCACCTAAAAAGAATGTTCCAAAACAAATACCACTAGAGACGTGCAACAGGTATAGACTTCACAATGAAAGCAACTGGTTCTTTGGCGGGACTCTACACTGGAAATTCAAAACTTATCCAGGCATTTCCGTCCATCTCTTCGTCGTGTCTATAAATAAAATGCTACATGCGATCTTTGATTCTCCAAATCAAGATGCATCATTTAGGCCTCTTTCACATAAGACGCCTTCAACACGATGATCATTGTTAAAATATTATTAAAGCCGGAAAAATGACATACGAAGTAAAAAACATTTCCGTAGGGTGGTGTGTAAGTTCGATGTTTACGACGCTATCACAAGGCCAGTAAGATTCATTGATAAGTGAATGACTTCATCGAAAAAGTTACAAGGCTGGAATGAAAATAAAATAATTCTGTACATGGTAGATATTAAGAATGATCTTCCGTAAATAAACAAGCACTATAAATAGAAAAACAAATCGGATTCAATCTTAGATTTCTTATTCCAGGAAGATGAAAACATTTCAAGCAAATACTTGCTTTTATTCTACTTCATCTTTAATATTTTTTTCAGACTTCAAGTCTGGTCCCCTTACACAAAGTTGACGGCACTTGTGTCCTTGAGTGGACTTAGACTACTTGATTACCCGGACAAATGATAAAATACCAATTATTTTTTTCTTACCAAATATTTCAATTTTTTCTCATAACTGACAAAAAAGTAAAAAAAACAAACGATGAGATGTAGCGCACCTTAAGCCCAGAAGAGTTCGCCTACTATAGTTTGGCGGGAAAAATGAGGGGTAAAAAGAGAATTTAAGACGATAGGAGAGTAAAGCTGAATGAGGTGCATTAGCCTAGGCAGGCGACTGTCTCTAAGGTTCCACGCGTGCGATTTATGTGACTAAATTAACCCAATATTATTCCGATTCCTTCATGCAAGAGGGTGTCATTGTATTGGGATCGTTAAGAGTCTATCATCATGTCACCTAGCCGCGGCGCTACAAACAAAACAAAAACTAAAATAAAAAAATATTATCTGTAAAAAGATGATCTTGAATGCAGATGCAACAAATATCAAATCACTGATCAGAAAAAAAGTCCATATATTAACTTATTTTCAGTCAGATCGTTCTTAAAAAAGAAGTTCAGAGACATTAAAAACGAATTTCTGAAATTCAGTTAACTATTGGACTGATTTTTTTTTTAAAAAAGGGATTGACTTTTGTTGCATTTAAATTTAAGATTCTCTTTTTACAAGGTGAGAAGAAAGTTGTGGTGAATATGCGTTCCGATGCGGTTGTGAAAAGTAAAGGTTCCACTTCCGTTAACATTTTCATTTTTTTGAATGGAAAATTTGCCATTATTTCTCGTTTTTTTGTTAACGACACAGGGGGGCATTCGATAGCGCCACCGCCGCAAGCACCAGTCCGTAACCGCCAAACGAGAAAAGTCGCAAACGCCAAAGTTCGTATAGGTTGGGTTAGGTTAAGTTAGGTTAGGTAAGGTTAGTATTGCAGTTAAGACCTTTGGCGTTTGCGACTTTTCTGGTACGGCGGTTACGGATTGGCGCTTGCGGCGTTGGCGCTTGTGGTTTTTGGCGCTTTTGCCAGCTACCCAACGACACATGCTGACGAGGCAACTGAAATTGATTATGAAAGCATCCTTTAACGGTCCAAAACGATGAGACCTTTTTAATCGGCCCAAAAACGGTAAGACCTTGTTGTATTCAGGCATCAAATTTATTCAGAGATTCCTCGTCGGGGGCATCCTTAAGCGGGGCCGGGGATTTCGGCGGGGCGGTCGAGTGGAACGGAGCGGCGGCGCGGCGCGGCGCGACGCAAGCGGAGATAAAATCAGCGGCCAGAGGAATATTTAGTCAACTCTGGTTAAGCTTGTTAGGCGCGAGAAGTGCCGGCCTACGGACGGTATTATTTCAGAAAAAGTGCTGCCAACGCTCTGTTCAGCCTCAAGATAAATTGGCTTGATAGATGCAAAGAACGCAGGTGCCAGAGCTGTCTGCCTCTTCCAAAGAGACATCAACTTTTCCTATGAAATATGTGATCATAGGTTTTATTTCAGGCTTTCCTTTCTTGTTTACAAAGCCTAAAACAATTCACGTGATCGTTCCTCTTATGAAGAGAAAGTTTGACTCACTGGAGAATAAAGGTGCGTTCCATTAGATAAGGTTAGGTAGCGATAGGATTAATTGGGTTGGAGGTAGGATAAGTTTGGGGAGGGTCAGGTTATGATGAATGAGGCTAGAATTGGAGCGAAGTTTAGGTGAGATTCGTAAGGCTTAGAAGGCAAGGAGAGATCAAAGGAATGAAAACTTGCGAAAAACATATCAGACACAGATTACTGTTGTTGATCTGGCATCCGACCAAAAATCCGGTGTCAATAACTTCAATTTGACTTATAGAAGCAAAGAAGCTCAGATCCGACAATATCCTTCGAGAGTACAGTGTTCAACAAGGACGCCGATAAGAATTTATACAAGTTCAATCACAGTCATGTCGGAATGGAATGCGATAGAGGTCAAGCCAAGTCAATATTTTAGGGGGGGGGGCTAAGTGTTAGCACCCCGACGGCCGATCGGCGCAGCGGGCGCCGGGCCACGGGCCTGCTGGTTCCCGGTCGGTCATGCCCCACGGCAGACAATACCCTCCCCCACTCCCCCGCTCCACCGCACCCCACCCCCGCCGGACATCACAAAAGCCGTTTTGTTCCTGTTGGTGAGGCGCATATGCCCGCCACGCCCTGCCATAACATAAGACATCCAAGTGGCGTATTTCGCCGGAAAACAGCTGCACCAGGAGTAGCAGTCCCGGTTGGACCTATGCTTCGACCGGGGACGCCACCGCCACGCAATCGCTTCCGGTCGCTTGGGGAAGCGAAGCCCGGGACACCAGTCCTCAAAGGGACGGTGAAACGACCTTCAAAAGGGACACACTTAAAAAAAAAATTATATAAAGGTAGAAGGTTATCGAGTTGACATGTTTTACAGGGGACATGCTTGCCATTGACAAACTTTACGAGCAGGCTTTGCAAGAAAGGCTGTAGGCTCTTCTTGGAACATGCGAAAAAGGCAGGCTGTCAAAGTGATGGGTTTAACAAGAATAATGCCTCAAAAGAAAAAAGCATTCAGAGAATCACATGCTTTAAAATGAATAGGCTAAGCAATAAGCAATTTAGGAAAGTGCGTTTCAAAGCTAACGAAGTTAAATATATACAAAGCTTCAATACGTGGACACAAAATTTAAAACAAGAATTCTTAGAGCGGAAAGCTAAGAAGGAAATATTTTAAAATTGATAGGCTTGGTTAAAGCAGGATTTTAAGGGAACGCATGCTTTCCAATGGAGTCAAAACGCCACAACCGAGTCAAGCTTTAAAAATGATCGCCTTTTAAAGCGAGGCAAGTTTCCAGATTATAACGCCTTTATAAGGGCAACAAGATATACAAGATAGGCATACTTTCACAGGGCTGACACAAACGTTGGATTTTGGAATTTCCCGACTTTACCAGACATTTAAAAAAAAAATGTTCGGTTACTGTTGCTTCAACAGCACGGGTCATCAATGTTATCTTTAAAAGTTCTTCTTTTTTAAATACGTAGAGGTGTTATATTTTATCGAGGCGCTCTAGTTTTCACTGCTTGACGTTTTAACACTTTTCATGACTTTCCTGGCTCACCGACCTTGTAGCCACCATGTTATGAAGGAGCTTCAAAAGAGCACATGCTTGAAAAGTCAATTGGCGTTGGAAAGGCAGTCTTAAAAAAAGGAGGCAGTTAGGGTTTCGAATGATTATTAGTAATGAACACAGAAAAGATGGCGCATCCGAACTTGATGACCCCTTGCATCTTGTCTCCTTTTCAGACTTGTCCCTTTTTAGGCGCATTTAGCGCTTTGACAGCTTTGGCTTTGATGTAATAAGTCATCTCCAGAAAGAGGGGTCCCGAAATGCCCTTATCTGGGCGGGCCCGGCCCGAGCAGCCAAGTGGAGTCCGCTGCGCTGCGGGTCTTGATAACATGTTATGAACCGTCGTCCGTCTGTCTGTCCGACACGCGGCTGCAGCCAATCAGATTCAGCCATCCATATTCATACTTGTTTGGGAATATTTTGACACGGCTCCTGCCGAGGAACTCCTTGAACCCATTGAAAGATCCGCTCCTTTGTCCTTTTCCTACAAACTTGTCCATAAGACCTCTTCAAAAACTTTTTTGTTCACATTAAAACATGAGATGATTAAAAAAAAGAAAAAAAGGTTGACGGACCCTTATACAAACTACGTATAAAAATTAAAAAAGGGATTACGAAGGCTGCGTTCTGGATATTAGAGATATGCGACCTGATTAAAAACGCACCGAAAACAACCCGGCGGCCTTTTTAAAGGCGGCGTTCATAAATAAAACACAGATCGTAAGTGCTTTTAAAGGCAAAATAAGCCTTCCGAAGCGACTTGCTATCAAGTCTAAAAGCGGGCCAGTTTCCGTAAAAATTCATCTCACTGAATTCCGCACAATGCGGACAAAGTGGAGATTGCAAATTTCGTCCAAATTAACCAACTGTCCACATTATTCCAAGTAAATTAAGGGCCTAATTTATTCGGGACCAAGGCAATTGTTCACATTAATAAGCGATTGTCCACACTCAGCGGAGTCCACTGTACTAAAGCACAAGGCGCCATCTTTGTTTTTATTAATGGATTAAAGCGGAACACGATTTATATTGAATCGACACTGTACCGTGCAGTCGAAACCAGAAGCTGAGAATCATCAGACCACTTTCTCAGGATAGAGACATGCAGATGTCTGCAGTTGGAAAAACGTAAACAAAAAACAAAGAAACTTCCCGCATTCCTCTAAAAAACAGAGTAATCAAAACGAAGCAACCAGTTCTAATGGGCCTGAAGGCGATTGCTTGGAGCTTTCTTCTCCATGGACGAAGTATTTAAAAGGATCCTTGGACACAAGGGCCCGGCCGAGAGGAGCGGCGCGTGCTCAAGTGCTAACAAGCTCTAACTCTCTGGAGACGCAAGTTTTCGATTTCAACAAGGCGATTAAAAAGCCGACCCGAAGTCTTATCAATGTTATCAGAACAGTTTAGCAGCGAATAGGCTTACCAAACAGAGTTGCAGTTCGTAGAAAAGTATAACAATGAAAAATGCGCTTTTCTTAACTTTAACAAACTAACTTCGGTACTATGAGAGTTGTGTCAATAATAACCCGGAACATCTACCATGGTGGAACATCTTGTAAAAGTTAGCACAACGGATATTTATTTCCCTGACTTTCTTAATATCATCAGAATACATTTGCAGTGAAATTCTTCAACTGTTCGTCAAGGCGACCGTGGCACGAGGCCCATAACCTGACTTTAGTGAGTGAAAAAAACTGCGTTAGGTTGGGGTACGTATAAGGATTGGGCCTCGCTCCGCTCTACTAGGCGAAAAACATGTGAATCACAACAAGAGGAAAACGCCACATTTCGCAAGTTACAGTGAAGGTTACAATCGCTCGACCACATCCTCACACTAACCACTAGCTCAAGCGGGCTTACTCTGTTGTTCAACAGAATTACTTTACGGTGTGTTAACTTTGGTCTGAAGAGTCTTGAGTGAGTTCTTAGCGTTCGTACTCGGACTTAGACTTTTTTTCCTCGGTGAAGCTTGCAAGGACGATCTAAGTCTTTACGACACTGATCTTGCCCTCCTTGCTATGCAGGAGAGGCTTCGAGCCAACAGTTACAAGTAGGAACATGTTGCCAGAGAGGCGCAGAAGGAGCTTCAACCCTGAATTTTTTTCTTTCTTTTTTTCTTTTTTCCTCTTTTTTAGCTATGTTGTGTTTAGGTACTATCATAGAAAAAGCGTTCCCCCTCTGCAACCACCTAGACATCGGTGCGTCGCGGTTGCCTACCTTAGCTCGGCATCAGCCAATCAGCTACCTATCCGAGCTAAGTCAGGCGACCGCAACGCACCGATGTCCAGGTGGTTGGATAGGGTGGACGTTTTTTCTATGATAGTACATAGTGGAGGTATTTGATAGACCGTGATTGGAGTAAAAAACCGTGGCT
>Ga0058701_10005465_pt1 | contig 10554 bp, 9 predicted proteins | sample AgamicOrMae_FD_97039 | JGI IMG/M metagenome (GOLD analysis project Ga0058701, IMG submission 97039) | Agave microbial communities from Guanajuato, Mexico - Or.Ma.e | ecosystem: Host-associated > Plants > Phyllosphere > Phylloplane/Leaf | place: Guanajuato, Mexico | collected 2012-06-04 | reverse complement strand
TTTTTACGATTTTTCATTTAAAGTCTCGAATTTAAGCCGCAGCTCGAATTTAAGCCGCACCCGGATTTTGAGGCCCCAAAAAGTGGAAAAAAAGTGCGGCTTAATTTCGGATAAATACGGTATCTTGGGTTGAGATTCACTCTGATTTTCAACGAAATCCAAAACACTCTACCTTGGCCCAGCGTAATTTCAGGCGTGGCTGTTGCCGGACAGCATATAGGCGAAGCACTGTCGCCGTGCCGGAGGTTACGTTGGGCGGATTATAAGCCCACTCGTCAGGTTTTCATTGTTTGGGACAAATGAAAAGAGCGATTATGGCTTGAGCAAGGGCGTTATCGAGCGATTGTGTTCTCAGGTCTGGCGACGTCGTTCTTCAACGACAAGAACCGCAACCTGGTGCGGGACCTGCTGGAGCTGCTGACGGAGGCGAAGCAGGAGATCCCCGAGTGGCTAGACTCGATGGCCAACGACCCGCGGCAACCGTCCGGCGGGCGGCGCGGCGGCGGCGGCAAGGGCCGCTTCGGCAGCGGCTTTGGCTCCCGCGATTACCGCACGCAGTCCGGCGGCGGCGGCCGCAGCGGCGGCGGCGTCAGCGGCCGCATGAACAACAGCTACAACAACTACAGCAGCGGCGGTGGCGGTGAGTTTCGGACGGACCGCTGTTTCAGCGGTAGTTCGCGAGAACGTGGTTAACGGAGAGCCGAGGAAAACGAAGTGGTTCGAGGAGTTGGGGAAAATTATGGAAATGTTGAAGCTATTCACACGACGGTTTCGGGCGAAGGAAGGAAAATACTCGTGCCAGGATCGAACCCCGGACATACGGCTTCTCGCTTTCAAGCGCTAGCATCTAGTCAAAGCGGCGTTGTAGCACTCTGTGTTGCAGTATTTCGTGACTTAGTCGACTTTAAACTCGGTTGACTTTTTGACCGTTAAAGAAAATCATGTCAAATAAATCGTTAGATTGCTCTGCTTGAGAGCTGCCTAAAACCTACCATATTTGATGGTTTATCTCCAATGATTTTCTTTTAAACTACGGTTAAATTTGACGAAGCGCAGAATCTGGCAAGAATGGTAGCACTCGGGATTGCGGGAAGGAAATTTCGTTTGCATGGACTACGACGCATTCCTCTGTCGTGTGAATAAGCCCTCCGATATGGGGAGTATTACAAAGCGTGGGAAAACTGAGAAGCTTCGACAATCGTGTATCATTCCGCTATTTAAAAAAAAATCGTATCCTTACGTCTTTAAAATAAATCACGCGGAAAACGGGAAATTTTGTCAGGGAAAGTCGAGGAGTTTCAAATATGAAGTTTCTTGAAAGCTGATGCCTGATCACTAGTGTGGGCGACTGACGGTTTTCCAAAGTTTGTGTCGTTGGTGCTCATTGAGCGATCTCTATCAGGAGTAAATTCTTCAACAAACCGTGGCTAGCCGTAAATGGCGTGCGTTGTTAAGTGGTGCAAGTCACCAAGAAAAGTCTGTAAGAAGTACGACACTACATCCAATCTTGATAGTACAGTACATAGGACGTTTGTTTGATTACGTTGGGTATGCATGACGCGGCAGCATTTTCATCCTAATCTGTTATGATGAATTCCTTGATTTTTGACATTTTAGCTCGGCTGATGGCTTCTTTCCGCTGAGCACCATCTCGCTCTTTTAATGAATAATACAGCCCCTAAGCTAATCATATCAGACACGCTTTAACAGAACATTAGCCAGTTCCAAAGCCATCTTGATTCAACTAAAACTGAGTCGAACTAATATAGCTGAAAACTGCAATGTCGGTGTTGATATTCTGGTACACATTATCAGAAACGGTAACATGGTCTTGTGACGGTCGTTGAATCGCTGCTCGCACTCTGGCCAGAATCAGTCGTCGTGTCTTGGCACGTATGCCAAGACTGTTAAGGGATGTGATGCCGATAGTGAAGCAGCCAGTTAAGGCGCTGTTTTGTTTTTAGGATACGGCGGCGGCTACGGCGGCAGCTATGGCGGCAACTATGGGACCAGCGGCGGAGGGGGTTCCAACAACGCGCCCGACTGGTGGGGCAATTAGGTCCCATCTTTTGGGACGCGATCGGCCGATGTCCCAAACTCGGGCCTTTACGCCTGGACACGAAGGGGCAGCAGAAAATAATGTAATCGACTGATCGATCGTATATCCATTTTGTATTGGAGCGTCGCCAAACTTTGATTTGCAGTACGGTTTGATCAACTGAGAAGGGGGCTTGGAGTTGCGTTGTTAACTGGTGGTTTTAGTTGGGTTGTATTGAATTTTATTTGTAAAAAGCCGTCGTGTCCGGTTTACGTTTTGAATCTTACTTTATGAAATCCTGATGTGTTTGGAATGGTATATAGCCAGTGGCTTATGAAATTATCAAAAATGCTAGTTTAGTATCAAAGCTGTATTCATGAAAGTGGGGGAGACATTGTAGCGTAGTGGATTTCTACTGACAGGGAACTAGGCGGATTTTCCCCCACCCAAGCATAGCCGAGGATAGCATTGAGTGTGCTAGTAACGGGGATGTTGATTTCTTCCTCTTGTGGAGGCATGCCTTGTCAAAAAAATGCGAAGAGGGATTGAATTTCATAGGTGAGATCCTACTTGAAGGTTTTTGAACACAGCCAAACCGGATGACAGACCTGTTTTAATGCAGAAAACGTGACGTCGATCACACAGTACGTCACTGCCATCAATTTAGATCCGAAACAGAGCAGTTTGACTTAGCCTCTCTCTTCAACTGGGTTTGCCGTGCACAGTTAGAGTTTGTCGCGTATTCTCTTCCAAAATAACCTTCCTGAACCTATCCTGCATCTATCGGATTCTCATCGCAGTTTTTAACGCCCAAAGAATTTAGTGGAGGCTGACTCAAGCTGCTCAGTTTGAGCCATGAAATCTTTTTATGAAAGGATCTGAGAACATGTCGTACGAATAATCAACTGTTATGAAGTATCCTATATGCAGTAAATTTCGATTTAAAATGTCGTTATTTGACAGTATTTGTAATGTAGTTACGGTTGCGGACGAGGTTGTTATACGGGAAGTTAAACTTGGTTATTTTGTGCGCAAGTTTGCACTCTGAGTTGTGCTGTCATTCCTCCCGTTCCCTTCCGTCCCTTCGCGTTCACGACGAAGTTCGCCATGTTGTCCGTCGCTGTGCGGCGCCTTGCTTCTAGATAGAAGGATCGTATTTTAAAGTGGAACTTGTTTTAGGTGAAGAGTGTCGTTTTTGTTCCGGCCCCTGCGTCGCTGTTGGGCCGGCAGGCAGGCGTAGCGCGCTGCGCCGGTTCTCACGTTTTTGTGGTGACGCGAAGTGAACGCTCCTAGCCCCGAATGGTTCGCCGGTTTCCGGCTTCCGGTTGGCTCGCCGGCCGGCCGGCCACTTGGGGCGCAAGCATTCCAGCCGTCTCCAACCCCAACACCCCACTGACATGACATCGGTTGCACTAGAATGTTTCTGTGGACTACCTTATTGTGTGTGTGTGAGCGTGTGACCACATGCTGTCTTATGTAAACGTCCTTTTTGAGTTTTAGTTTTTTTGAATTTTCTTCCTTACGTCAGTACTGTAGTGCATTAAGGGTTGCCGAAGGGGGATCCAGTCCCCCAGTTGCTGTCCCTGACACGACGAAGTGAAGTGCTGCGTCATTGGACGAGAAGTGCGCGTGCAAGAGAGACAGACGTTCCCGTGCAAGTGGTCGCCGGTCCCTGCGTCTGGACCGCACTCGAGTGGTGTGAGGACGCTATGGACCTTAGTGCGGCACTACTAGATTTGGGAACACGTAGGCGTAGGCTCTTGACTGGGGTAGCAGTATTTTTTGAGCCCTTTGTGTACTTGAGCGAGCGAGCGCATGTGTGGTGTGATGGAAGTGAAGTGCGGGGATCCATCATGCTCTTGTCTAGAGAGAAAAGCTTGCTCCTAAGCGTTCGCAAGCGTGACTGCCTGGTTGCGAGCTGCAGTGCGAGTTTCGAGTGCATTTAGCAAGCAATTTGCAAGTTACGGGGCAGATCATAGGAATGATGCTCGCCCCACTGTACTACACATGAACTGTGGCTCAAAGAATAGCGTTTGCTGCGTCAGTCTGATGAGACTTGAGTTGCAGTCATGTTATCAAGACGGAACCACACGGAGGCACGGTAGAGCTCTGAGGCTGAGCTGTCCTGTCATAGTTGTTGAGTTGTAGAGATTTTTTTATTTGGAAATGAAAAAAGCAGAACAAATGTGTAGAAATTAGGAATTAACTGTGATAGAGAAGTGATCTGTTGTTTTTGTTTTCCTCACAAAGTGTTTTTTCGGATTTGTTTACTAAAGCTTATTGAACGATCAAAATTGACAGTTATTTCTAATTATGTACAAATATATTGACAAGACCCTCGGCTGGATGGATGGCTGGGGGTTCTCTAGGCCGCGTAGTGATGGGGGAAACGGACACCCGTTTTTCTCCTCACTACCCGTAGAGAGCTGTTGTTCAAGTCTGCACGGGCGCTCGTGCCGACGGAGTATTCCGACTTCTGTATTTATTATACTGGGTGCGATGACTGTGCGATGTTGTTTAGGGACATTATTTTACCGTTTGAGCTCTAGTATATTCTTGTAACTAAAGCATATGAAGCTGTGATACTATCTTTTAACTGTTTTGTATGCGGTACATTTCGTAGAATTCCGGAGTTTTACTTGAATATACTGGTTCAAATGAAGAGTTTATCTCATTCTCACATTTTCTCATCTATTCATTTATTTTCTTTTTAATTACCTGAAACATCCTGTTGGCTCAGTTTATGGAGTGATAAGTTAACTGAAGGCATCATGGGAGATGGTGTGACAACGCGTTATTTATCTGTGGTAGTAGCGGAAAGGGAGCCGCGCTTGGACAGGTTGAGTGGAATGGGACCGCCCCCCCACCCGTCTAAGTGTCCCATTCAACATTTCCTGTTTTGCCCCGCCCCTCTTTGCCGTGCGTTTTAATCATGGAGAAAAGGAAGAGAGTCGTGTCATTCTTTGTGAAAACTGATTCCGAAGCAGGTATTGTACGTACTACCAAGATGAGCGAGGAAGTGTGGTTATTTATTGTAAAGCAGCAAAGATTCTGTCTGTTACTGCAAGTCAGTGTGTCGAGTTTACTCTGCTAGTGGACTGGATGGATGTATAGTGGTATGACGAAAGGGATGGCAAAAAATGGAAACAATAAATATATTGGCAATCACGAAACTTAGTGCTTCAATTCATTCGTGTGATCCTTTCACTCTGAATTCTTATTACTTTGTCGACACGTTTTATTTAATTCACCAGCTTTACTTACGACCGCACATGCATATTTTTATCCTTTAAAACTCCAGCTGAGACTAACCTATTCTTATGTGTGGAAGTTGTATTGCCGTGTCTACATTTCATCTTATTTTCAACTGTTATTTCATGATTACTTCAGTGACAAAATACGTGGAAATCTTTGTCTTTGAAAACAAGGTTATCTAAAAACTAATCACAAGAATAAATACTACCGAAAAAGGAGGCAAGAGATGAATTTCTGTTTTCCGCCTGAATTGTCTGATATCATGTTTGTTGCGTGAATACCTTTTTACAAATTGTAAGAGTTGAGTGTGTAAGTGTTGTATACTAGTGAATCCTCTCCAGTGACAATAAGTCTGAATGACAGTTTCTAGGCTAGCCGCCTTATCTCTTGAATATGCCAAAGGCCTTTACACAATTCTATCGGGCTACAGTTCCTTTCAAGAGGGCTTTACCTTCTATTTAGCGGTATTTCCAGGTATTAATCCTCTTCGCTCTTTCAAAGTTTTCCTATTCCCTCCCTCCCCGCCCTTCATCGCCCCCCCCCCAAAAAAAAAGCCCCTCATCGCCAAAAAAACAAAAACAAAAAAAAGAACAGAAAGCCCGTTTAAAACTCAAAAAACTTTGTTCCGTGGAAAAAAAATAGTTTACATTGAAAGACATTTCTTTCTAGTCTAGCCCTTTTAATCGCCCTGCTCCCGCCATCTCTGATTTCCGATTTCCACATTTAGACACCTCCCTTTCAAACATGTGGCCCTCAAGGATGAGAGATGAAGAGGAGGGGGGGGAGAAAACCGCTCGCAGCTGTCTGTCTCTGTCTCTCAACTCCTATAGCTCCTGTCAGTTTCAGTTTGTACGGGCTGCTCTTTCTGGACAGTCGATGTACTCCATCTTGTCGATCTTGTCCCTATTACAGAAAACTTTATTAGTATTTCAGAAAAGTTAGGTCTTTGCAAAAACCAGTGATTAAGTGCTGCTTTTATTAAGATTTAGTGCTGCCCGGCGTGTTGACATCCGCAACTCCGCTAACCTAAACATCAACAACCTTTTGCAAACGTAGTAAGTAGACCGCTGCTGCTTTACATTTGACAACATAACATTTAAGATTGACCAACAGACTTCGCTGATCTGAATCCTCAATTTCGATTAGGTATGCCGGTGCTTGACTAAAAGAGAAACAACTTATATAAGATTGTCTTGTGTTTTTTCTTCTTCTTTTTTTAGGTTAGCTCTACCGATAACTGTTCTAAAATGTTTAATCCTGCTACCCGAATGCCTTCGATGATGTTGAAACTCAACAATACTGAGGATTTAGACGACACGTTGCCGATTGAGTTGCTAGATTTAGACTGTATTGATACAGCGACTAAGGAGGATTGGTTGACAAGAGAGACGCCCCTACCCCGGAAAGTAGGAACGGTGCTTCGTGAACGAGGTGACAGTTCAGTATTTAACCCTCCTCTCTCCTCTACCCGATACAAGTCCGATGGGTCCTCATCAGAATACAGTGATGATGTTTCGACAACGGCTGAATGTGGCTCAGGCTACGAAGATGACATCGTTTCAGCAGCCTCGCAGAACAATTTCGTTCCATCCCTTGCCCCAGCTCCGAGCATGGATTTCCGGCCTATGAGGTGTTCGACAGCTGTGACGGCCAACGACCTAGTATCTACAGCTTTACCTGACTCTGCTCAACACTTCGATATCCGCGTAGACACCTGCGAGTTTGGATCCCCGAAATCCACACAGCGAACAGAAAGCATAGAGTTTAAGCCGCCTCGGTGTTCAACCGGTTTAACTGAAGTTAGACCGAAAAGTCCTGAGGAGTTTTATACCTGCGATGGCGGGTATACCGTGCAAGAGGAAGATAGCAACTTTGTGACAGCCATGGGATTTCCTCCAGGAAACAGCTGTGAAGGAGGGAAGCTGTCAACTGAGGTCGCTACATCTCCGATCGTTGAAGTCACCGGTCATCGAGCAACGAAGGGCGCTGATGCGGACACCGACCTTTCCATTTTAATGCAGTGTCGCTTAAAAATTCGGAATGGGCGGCAGATTGTAAGCAACGTTCAGGCCAAACCGCAAATAGAGTTTTCAGTTTTCAAAAATTCGCCCGAAGGCGTTGCGGCGGCGCCCGAGGCGTTTCAAAGTAGAGGGACTCCAGCTGAAGGAAACACTAGGATACCCACTAAGCGATCGGTACATCAGAACCCATTTCAACTGCCAGCCTTTAGCAATGGAACAAATTGTAAGGTAAGGAGTCCTGTTTCTTGGTCCTCCGCTTTTTTGAGATTATTTTTTTTTAAATGTAGGTACCTTGATATTGTCATTGTAAGGTTTGGTCGTACTTCATTGCGTGAAAACCCAGCGGTTGTCTGGGGGCTCAAGCACAACCAATCTAAAAAATAAAAATAAATAAAAAAAACTTTGCGTAAAAATATTAGCATTAGTCTCTCTTAACGAAAAATAAAATAAATAATAATGAAAACAAATCGCGAGCATGGAAATGTTTTTGGCTAATTTTTTTGAGAGGGAATTTAAAAAAAATAGCTTTTGAAGGAAAAATTCTTATTTTCCTGTTGTGGACAACCAGGAGTCGCTACCGAGAGTTGTGTTGACAACTTTTTATTTTCCTTTAATTTTCATTTCTTCCATTTTTTAAGAGAAGCTGAGCAGGAGCTATTCATAAGGTCGCAGTATTTTTAAGTTTTTTTTCTTACTCTTAACACGATATGAAAATCATATTTAACTGTTTATTTATTGTGAGTTATTTAATTAATACCGAATGAACTTGAAATTACAAAATTTATTTTTATTTTCAGCCCATCAGTGGAGAACGCCAGAACAAACCCGAACCCAATGTCGTGTCGGAGGTAGCAGTTCTTCAAAAAGCAAAAATACCTGGACTAATTGATTTCCAAAAACGCAAGTTCAGTCGCGGGAGTTCGCCGAGCAGTTCAGACGGACGCAGATCACCAGTTCTGTCGGACGAAAATAAAATCCAGCGAGCAATCGACTTCCTGGCCTCGACAAACATCCAAAGAATACTATCAGCCCTTTCAACTCTCGGTAAGGCAATGTGCAAAAAAATCCAGCCGACAAAAATGTGCACTCATTGTGAATGTGAGCAGTGATTTCGAGCAGTTATGGTAGGCAGTGGCGCCGGACAGGGGAAGGGGGGCAGTTGCCCCCCCTCCACTTTTTTCTAGGGGGCAAAGATTATATCTTGCCTCCCCCCCCGCACTTTTCGGGGCAGTTTTCATAATTATGCTAATGCGGAACGACAACATCAGTACGACCAAACGCAAGGAGATCGTCGTCTGGTGCTCACCTCAGATTTTCGAATCAAAATTTCTTTCAAAATTGAAAGTTTTTCTGTAAGTGTTACCCAAAATTAATTAAAGGAAGCTTGCACAATATTTCGGGCATCCTTCATTGCGTGATTCCGCAGCTTCTTTGGTTTAAAAATCTAAAGTTGCTATTTGCTTGGTTCATGACTCTCATGCTTGGTTTGTTTACACGCACACCACGATCTCTATCTTTCTATGAGAAAAAAAGGAAGTTTTGATTCTTTTATCAAAGGTTTTTTCCAGTACTTTCGCCAATCTCCTATTTTAACGTATGTAAGCCTTTTTTCCCTTAAGGAAAAAAATGGCAATTTAATGTTTTATGCAAATAAAAGTAGCTTAGTATGTGGGTAACAAAAGTCCAAGTAGAAACCTAATTCTCCCAGAAACTGTTTATGCAACGTTTTGTACAGAATGTTAGGCTCTTCAATATTTTCCGAGATCCAGTCATGCTGAAAGGCAAATCTGTGGTTTTACTACCGGTTGATGCTGTAGTACGGTACGTACGCGAACTAGTTCGGGATCATATCCGAATCAATACGGTATGGTGCTAATGATTTGTCACGTTATGACAAGTACACAAATAGCCAGCCAATCTTCGGTTGTTGAATTTTCTTTCTTCTAACCCCCTTGAGAGGTAGGCAACCAAAATTAAATTTCATCCCCTCCCCCGAAAAAATCGCACTGGTGCCTCTGATGGCAGGCAACCCGCTTGACAGAGCTGTTGGGAGTGATGTCTATCTCTTGTTTGAAACTCTCCTGTGTTGCAGATTCCGCTAGATCAGCGCATCTGTGCGAAACGCTCGTGGAACTCGATCTAATTGACAACATTTACATTTTCCTGACAAAAATGAATCGGTCTGTCACTCATCAGACAGCTTGCGTTCACGCCACGAGTCTTTTACTAGATTTATCTAAATATTGTTACTCAACGGAATCTACCTGGCAGGTACGGTATTCCTTACTACCTGGTTGAAATTTGTTCTCTCCGCTTTTGCCTTTGGATAATATCTTATTTTTTGACGATACTCGGTTAGATGGCATGGTAAATTTTATTTGTCGGGTTTTCATCTTTGTGTTCCACTCCTTTGTTCTCTCGTTTGTTCTTTTATGAGCATTAACGAACGCGTAAGATAAATTATTGTAAGAAGATACAGTGCGCCGCTTTGCTGTCGTTGTCGTTTCGCTGTCGCTTCGCAGACGCCCGCCAGGTCCGATGCTGCTAACTTCTCGGCAGTACCTGCCCCTGAGAAAGTAAGAAGCGGTATCAGCCTTGACTGCGTCAGGTAACTTAAGGGCCTTGTGCCTCGCTCCGCTGGGTGACGAAAGGTGAAACACAAAGAAATTGAACCCTTCAAATTTACGAATTGCTAGGTATTATTGTAAGTACTCCCTCATTACTAATTACCTCGTACACTTTTTCCAGAATGGAGACAGAGTGGGTCTGCTGTTTAACTTAATGACGATTTGGGTCTCGAAAAACAACGCAATATTTTTGAACTGCGCGACGATTATCTGGGTCTTTTGTCAAGATACAACTCGAGCAAATGTAAGTACGCAAATACCTCGGTCTTGAAATTGGGACAGGATCCCCTTCTCCCCCTCTTCGTTTTGCTTCCATGTCAATGGAAGTATTGGCATCGTGCAAAAAATCGACTTCGAAATAAGACCGGATTTGGGATGTACAACCCTCAAAACGTCGAGAAAAGTGGTTTTGGACAATCCGTCTGTGTGTCTGTCTGTACGTCTGTCTGTCTGACCGTCTGTCTTGCTGTCGCTTTTTCCCGCGAGCTCTCACGGGCGTAAGGGTTAACCGATCGAGTTGAAACTTTAGGGGGATGTTCGGTTACATGGGGCATTGCGCCGTACTAATTTTTGAGGCTATTCGTCAACCCGTTTATAAGATAATCTAGTAAAC
>Ga0058701_10005464_pt1 | contig 10554 bp, 5 predicted proteins | sample AgamicOrMae_FD_97039 | JGI IMG/M metagenome (GOLD analysis project Ga0058701, IMG submission 97039) | Agave microbial communities from Guanajuato, Mexico - Or.Ma.e | ecosystem: Host-associated > Plants > Phyllosphere > Phylloplane/Leaf | place: Guanajuato, Mexico | collected 2012-06-04 | reverse complement strand
GGCACTATATTTAAACTTGATATACCGCAAGAGGCTTGCTTATGATATAGGTTGGGCTAGGTTGGATGCCTTTTGCCTCGTTCAGCTATCCGCTCATTTTGACGACGGAGGGTAGAACAAATTTAAACCAAAAGGATGAAAATGCTACCTTAAAAAATTACAGTGTGGGGAAAATTCGTGGAACAGCGCGCGTGTGGGGTAGTGGCAGTGAAATGTGATGTGGGGATATCGGTATGGTTATCTTTGGGGATGCGGTTAGATGTCAAGAATGTATGGCGTGCGGATAAGCTTGGGGATGCCGCAAGCTGTCGGGTTTCTGTGGGGATAGAGCTGGAATGTCGCGAGAATGTGATAATTGAGTGGAGGAATGCCGTGGGGATATCGCCTGGACACGGGAGTGCGATAAGCGCGTCCGAAGGGAATGTATTTAAGTGACGGGATAGCTGGATTACCGTGAGAATATCGTTGAAATGATATCGGCTAGTGTGATAGATGACGGTATTCGTGGTGAATTTTTCAATCGGATATTTAGTCGGTAATGCGTTCACCGTAAAAAGCGGAATACTTTTAATTCCGAGGGATACAGAACTGTCATATCAACAAGTTTCGTCTGGGGATATTCATGGAACCCTAAGAGGATACTGGGGAAACTTCTTGTTATTATAGGCTACTCATTTTGACCGTGAGAATATCGCAGTAAAAACTAACCTGTTAGGTAACGCCAATACCTGTTAGGTCTGAAGCTATTAGAAGGACAAACGCTTGTGTTTATTTTTGAAGATACTTCATCAATAACCATATCAACTGAGAGTTACGAGATCTCTTCCTTTGTCCATCTTTAGAAATATTCCGGCAAATGATATGTTCGCCTTTATATGAGGAAGACTTAAACGCATGTGAAAAACGCTTAAATTTATTTTAAACGTACCGCGGATGGGTGAATAGCCATGCACTATCTAAAACGGAGACTCTTCCTCTGTTTTACCTAAATACCTAGACATGGTCACGGGACCACCTAAAACAAGAGTATCGTTTTTATTTTGAAGAATCGCCTCTCTAGAGTTATCCCTGTATTCGTATCGGCCCAAAGTGCTAAGAATTCCGTTAAACTCTCGTTTTTTTTTCTTCCTGGGGGTTAAATCTACAACCTATTTCTACCATGAGAATATCAATCCTCCCAAAGTCACGTGTCATAGTTTTCCATTTGACCATATTGCCCGTGAATACCGACCCGGGCAACGCATAGGCTAATGCAAAATTTGTCAAGCCCTGTGCGTAACGCTTTTGTCCGGAATCTCGCATTATATGCGTTGCTGACAAATCTTTTCGCATTAGACCCGCTGGGATATTCTGCAGCTTACTATCCCTGGATTACAGTGAATTTTGTGAGCAGGAATGAGACCAGGTAGAACCCGTCTGATTTTAAGAAATAATATGCGTACTTATTTATAGCTTTTTCTTGAAATTTTCCATAGGTACTGCCCCTCCTTCTAGATGAGCGATACTTTGAGGAATGCAGAGTTTTGAACGAAAACCCGAGGCACTTCTGTAGGTTGACTTAATTTAGTCGTCTCAAACAAACTTTGCGAGCTACGTCTAAAATTTTGACGGATTTTTTTTCTCTTCCTTAGCTTTTGTTTTGGCCGAAATCTTTCATGTTGAAACGCTTTCGATAGAAATCGCACAGGATGTCATGAATATGGTTTAAAAGGGTGTTGCTATTGACCGGACATGCATTATTGGGGTAGACTTGAACGCATGTAACCAACCTAATGCATTTTAAGTGGGAGGTGACTTGAACGCACGGAACCCAACCTAATAATTTTTAATGGGGTAGACAGGTCAATACTACACACTCCCGACTGAAAAGCCCCGTTTTTTTATTTAATTTTTTTTTAAAGAAAGGTGTTTACTTTGCTTCTAATGAAATGGACGCATGTTATAATATATTGTTTCCTCAAGCACGCTAGAGTTGAAAAATAGTAAAGTTCTTCCATTTTAAGATCTGTCTCGTTTTAGGACAACGGTTCCTAACAATAGCTACCCATTTTTTGCACATTTAAAAAGCACGTTGTTGGATGTCATTATACAACAATAGGCTTTTTTTTATTTTGAAGATCTACCGAGGTTCTCTGAAGTTAATTCGTGCCTTTGGGCTGTATAAAACCCCTGTTTTGGTCTATTGTGGTTTCCAGCCCAGTCTTCACAAATGCTATCGTGAGAATATCAAACGCAGCTATTCCCCCAAGATGCCATTGAACTAGATCTCGAGTTTTCGTGTCCTGCTTAAAGTATTTAACCGCTCATAAAAAAAAAACTAATTCTTGGAGCGTGTTCTTTTCTTAATGAATAGCTCGTACTCGTTTTCTCGTGTTCTACATTAGTAGACAAAGACATGTCAAAGTACATTAGTGAAGACAAAAACATGTCAATAGCGAACCCACAGTCTCTGGAAAATACGAATTAGTCTTTTAAGGAACCTCACTGTAAATTTCATAGTTTTGTGTGACATCCTCATTTAAGTTTTAATCGTATTTTGAAGATTGAAAGCGTATAACGGCGTAGGTTGGGTTAACCTAGGTTTAGTTAGGTTACGTTACGTACGTTGAGAGTTGCTCTGACCCGTGGTCCCAGTAAATTTTAAAGTTACAATTTTCAACCTCATGTGTTCCACCTCTCGTTGCCGAGCAGAGCATAGGAATAGTTAAACAGGTAAAAAGCACGAAGGCTAACCTAACTTAACCAAGAGTAACTTAACTGTTGCCAAGCCTGTTATACCGTTTCCGAAGTTACGTCTTACTTGCTGTATCGAAGGAGGATTAACTATCTTTTCCGGTTATATTACAGATTTTTAAAAGTATCCCCAGGAAAAATTCTGCTCTAGTCTGAAGCGAAGAAGTGGTCCAAAATATATTTTGAGGTGGACTGTCTCGATTTTGTATAATCAAAAACGAACGTATGCACTCACGAGTTATGAAAATTTAATCATTTCCATCTTTGGGTTTCTTCCTTTTTTGACCTTATTCATAACAATTTATTAATGGTTCAGAATAAAAATATGGTGTTGTGAAATCAGTTGTGTTAACATCCCATTTAAAAATGGGATTTTTAGTGGGTTAGAAATCCCATTTTTTCCTCTTCAACCGGAGCTTTGAAAGGCAATCAATTTGAGGCAGCCAATCTGCTCATCGTAGTGCATTATAAATTCAATCAAGCGGTGAACCATCTCAAAATGATTTCAAAAAATTGGCTCATCCATTTTCTCTGATTCTGTGAGCGGAATTCAGGGTTAATGACCTTGGGAAACCTTGACCTGTTTATCAGTGAGACAGAACGTGGAGACAGTCATCTTTTGAAACTATAGTGATCCGCGAACAGTTCAATAAAGTCAACATATCGAGTATACGAGTTAATTTTGTATGATTAATCAACTATTCGAACGGCGTCGTATCATTTGGAAACATGACTTTTCTCTTTGAGATACTTTCCGCCACGGCAATTTCTTTGTTTCCTTGATCTCTAAAGCGGCACTCGCCTGCATCTATGAGGAAATAAGTTAATTGCGGGATCGTCTTAACGTAGTTCGCATGATTTTTGAGATACATATTTTGATAGCTGAGAAACCTTTTGGGACGAAACTTTGTTAATTGGGACCTCTTTTATGACCACTGAGAAAAGTGGGTTAGTAAAGTTCACTAAATATTAGTAAAAATGCGACTGCCAACTCGGCTTGTAAACGTAACCAGATTTTCCAGTAAACGTTACTGTAAACAGTATACTGTGAAACGGTATACTGTGTAAACAGTATACTGTGAAACGGTAACGTTTACTTGAAAACCTGTTTGCGTTTGGTAGCCAAATTTGGCTGTCATTTTTTTAGTTATTTTTACTAATTTACTGTAAACCCTACTAACCCAGTTTTGTCAAAGGCACTGAGTTGCCGCCCTAGATACATTTGCTTTTTAAGCTGCAGTTTCTACCCATCGCGATCCATTCCCGTAAAGTCTCTCATTACATCTTTGGGTTTAATCTCGTTGGACAGGTTAAGTTAACCTAGGTTTAGGTCACAAATGGGTTTACGTTGTACTGTACCTCACATGTATAGCGCTCCGCTCGACTGTCGCTTTATATCTGTTGCCGTATACGGCGGCAATGTAGTATTAGAGTCAGTCATGGGACTCGTGCAGGCTAGGTTAGGCTGACTGTGAGTGCTACGCCCCGTTTGGCGACGAAAGTGATTTCAATTCACTGTATTGCTCGCCCAACTAAACTTAGGCGCAGTTTATGTTTCGGAAGAGACTTCAACGCAAGGAAAATGTCGTTTTACACGTAACTAATGCTTAACAGCTATACTTTATTTAACCCACTACCGCCAAGCGACGCCGTTCGGGAACAGAAAAAATTTATTTTAGAGAAAAAAAAATGTTCAGTATTGTCACTATTTAAAAAAATATCACCTCTCTTGAAACCTGAAATTTAATAACTTAAGCATTTTCAAAAGCTTAAAACTGCGTAAATTAATGCGGAAAATCCTCCAAATTTCTCTTAAGCTAAATTTCACTTCAAATACTTTGAGCTGTTATGGATTAAGGTAGTCCTTTCAAGACTTGGTTTTAGTTCAAGAAAAGAAACTTTACCGGCTAAACCAGGAGATTTCTTTTTGTAACTTGAATCGATACTGCGGTGGTAGGCCTATATTCCCTCAGCTCGCACCCTGTCTTATTGGGCAAGCGACGCGGGAGGTTTCTTGAGATGCTCTGATGAGCGATTTAAACGTACCGCGCGAGCTGATGGATGCCGCTAAGAATGGGGCACTGAGCTGGTCGGTTATCCGATGGGAGTATCGAAATCAAGTACACCTGGTCGATTAACCCTTAACAGCCCAAAGTATTTGGAGTAAAATTGAGCTCAAGAGAAATTGAAAGAATTGTTTCCATAGAAATACGCAATTTTAAGCTTTGGAAAATGCGTAAATAATTAAATGTAAGGTTTTCAGGGGGTGATATTTTTTGAATTGTGACAATACGGAAGGGAAAAAAGATCCTCTAAAATAGTTTTTTTCTGTTACCGAACGGCATCGCTGGGCGGTAGTGGGTTAACGTAGGTTAAGATAACGTAAGATAATCCAATCCTTGGTGGTTGTTTGTATCGTGTGTCGAAAGTTTCAACCAAGGTAGCAATTTCTTCTGTAATTTTATTTACTCTTTACTATTAAAAAAATACTAGTTTCGTAAGGTGGTATTACAACAAAAGAATTCAATAACACTTCCGCAATGCCGGTACATTTAAATGTCTGCCTCTGGATGGTTAACGATTACAACTCGACCTTGGGATGGGGGGGGGGGTCAAGTAGAAGTCTCCTTGATGGTACTCTCTCCTGAAAAATTTGATGTTGACCCAAAATTTCGACGAAAATTCCACACCTTTTCACACCCAACAAAGTAAAGCTAAAGTACTTCATTCCATATTCAGACATTTTTTCTCAGTACCAAAACCGGTTGAATTTCGAATGAGTGTCAACCAAGGCGCAGTACCTGGCGGAGCAAACGCAAAATTGCACCGGCCTTAAATGGGAATCCATTCAGGTAGGCCTGTCGATACCCATTATTCTCGTAACGGGACAGATATCCTGTGCATCGGCGTGCCACCACCGGTTTTGAAAAAAGGAGAGCGCTTGTAAAATATTGAGTTTCCTGCGAGACGAAAGCGCTTGTTGCCTCAATTGCGTCCTCTTTTGCCTAGTCGATGGGAAAAAAGACAGTCTTTTGCACATCGTACTTTTTTTCGAGGGACTAGTTTGGATTTTGCTACGCTTCTTAAAAATGATTAATGGCACGTTGATTTTTTTTATTCCTGTCTTTTCTTTTTAGAAATTAGTGAACGCTTCGTAAAAAATCTTAGCATTTTATTTATTTACTTTTTTGTTTTTAATTCTGCTTGAGACGTTGAGTATCGTATTTTAGAATGATGGATTATAGTTTAATGTTTGACGGAAAAGAGTTAAGGGGTATTATGTCGTGTGCATGCTTTCATACTGGTTTTAGGAAGGTTGGCGACAAAAGTTAGAACTCAAAAAGTAGGATTAAAAAAATACAGTGTAAATTTAAAGTTTAAACTTTAACAAAGTAAATTCGAAATTTTCAGTGCATGAGCCCAGATCACGTAGACTAACATCCGTGCTTGGGGAAAATAATTTTTGAAGCAAGAATAAATGAACATTGAAAGATTTTTTTTTGGCGAGCAAATGCGTGAAATGGATAGCGGTCGCTTGTAAGGTATCGCTTGGAATTGGTGCAACGGGCATTGCACCTTTGCACTTGTTGGGATTCTTGCGAAGTGAGTCTCCCATCTGCATTAAGCTTCTTCGTGGGGCGGGGAAAACTTTTTGCATCGCGGCATCGCAGTGCCGTTGCAGTGCAATTACAATTGATTTGAAGTACATTTACGTTGCATTTGCGTTGCATTTCCAGTGCATTTGCAGTGCAGTTGCAGTGTAGTTGCAGTGCAGTTGCAGTGCAGTAGCAGTGCAGTTGCAGTGCAGTAGCAGTGCAGTTGCAGTGCAGTAGCAGTGCAGTTGCAGTGCATTTGCAATGCAGTTGCAATGCAGTTGCAGTGCAATGCAGTTGCAATGCAGTTGCAGCAGTTGCAGTGCAGTTGCAGTGTATCGGCTTGGCTCGGCGCCAGCTCGAATGGGAGGGAGGGAAACTAATTCTCTTTAGCCAGCTGATTAGCGAGACTTTTCTTATGGAAACAGGAGGGTTCCTCTGCGTCAAGCAAGGAAAGCTCTCTGGGACCAGAGTCTTCAGGAAGTCGCAAAAGGTAAACATCCCGACGTAAACTGACTTAGGAAAAAAATCGGACAATGACTTAACACTGCTTGAAAATGCATACAGAAACTGCGAGGAAAGTTTCTTGTGGAAGAATCGAGTTTTCACTCACGAAATTATTTGCTTAACAAAATACGAGCAGGTTCAGTTAATTTAGTGAGCTCTTCTGAATCATGTTGCATGTTCGTAAATTTACGAATTATTATTTGAAATATTTTATTTAGTATTCTGTATAAAAATTGACTTAATTCTTCGAAGGAATATTCATAATTGGAAACTCTCACTGGTGGTAGCTCTAAAATGGAAATATGAAATTCTCAAGAAGTCAAAAACGAACTTTTGGGTGGAGCTGTCAAAACGGTTTGCTGTAATAACAGTCCCTAACACCTCTCTAATGCTCAGACATGAATACCAAGTTAATCCGTCTCCGTTTTTTTGTTTCTGTTGTTTGTTGTTTTTTTTGCGATTTTCGGTGAAAGGAATCTATTGAATTTTTTTGGACATTTAATGAGCGAGAAGCGAGGAACCGCGTCAATAAAAATTACTATGTCAAATAATATGACCCATTAAAATGTGATTTTCGAATCCTAGTCCCTCAGTCATTCCAGAAATGACAAAAAACAGGAATAATTCAGTGTCCCATGAAACCTCTAGCGCAACCAATTCATGGAGTAATTCTGTCACGGAATGCCTTTTCTACGTAGGGCTCCAGGAAAAAAAGAAAAACTTTGTCCAAGAATAGCCTTTTTATTGATTATTTAAATAATTATTTTGTTTGGTTTGTTTCAGCTTGGTGAACGAACTGCTTGGGAATCTCACCATGTAACCCTAACTCGCGTCCCGGGATACGGATTTGGCATCGCCGTCTCAGGCGGGAAGGACAACCCCCATTTCAGCAGCGGGGACCCGTCTATCGCGGTTTCAGACGTGCTCAAGGCGGGGCCCGCTGAAGTAAAACTTCAGTAAGTTATTGATACATTTCCGGCATACTAGAGAACGCCTCCCAAATATAAAGACTTTGGCTGGAAGGATACCACAGACAGCGCATCTTTGCAACAAAGAATCGTGATTTTGAAGTTTTTGATGGCTTGCTTCTCGTGTTCTCCAAAGCCAGGTTTCTTTTGAGTCGCTTTGCTGTTGCTCTTCTCCGCCGTTGCTAAGCCTGACACCGCTTACTTCTCGTCAGCAATACCTACCGCCGAGAAGTATTGGTTTATTCAATTGATTTCGTGCATATTTTTGTTGCAATTTGGAAAATATTTACAATTACTTTAAGCCGCACTAGGCTCGGCGATTGGGTTAAAATAAAGTAGTTGTCCTGTTCCTTACTCTACTGTCGTTTGGCTCTGTGATGAAATTAAGAACATATGAAGTTGCGATTGCGCCGCATGTGCCGAATGTTTCTGCGATAAATCAACCCCAAAATGTTGGGTAAGGATTTTCCGCGACTGGGTATCCTCCGCGAAGCATGCTACCAAATTTGTGGATTGTGAGTAAAACAAAGGGATAGGTTTGGTAATTATATGTTTAGGTAAGGGTAGGTTATGTGAATGTTAGCGCGCGGTGATTGTGGGTTAGTTGAACGCAGTATTCAACTCCATTTCACGTTAAGGTGAAATGGAGGTTGGGTGAACCTTAGTGTGATTAGTGGTTATTATAGGTTAGGTTTGGTGACTTTTGGTTGGTGTAGGTCAAGGTGGCTCCAGCGATGCAGACTTGTCAAATTCATTTAATAAAATCGAAAAACCATTTAATTTTTTTAAAGTTTAGGAAATGATTACGTTTGGTAAGCATTAACTTAAGTTGTTCATCATAAGTCTTGATGTTTAAGAGGTGGGTGTGTTTTGGATTATGAAGTTTCATTCAGTTGCTGATTTGACTTATTTCTCATCAAAATGTTTTTGCGGAACTACACAAGAATTAAACGGTAGATTATCGGCAAACTTGTCAAAATTGTTCCTAAAATTCCTTCTTTACGTGAAATAGTTTTTTTTTCCCTTCATCTAATAATACAGAAGTCAGACGTTGAAAATCATAATTTAACAGATTGTCCGCCATTTTTAAAAACTCTCTGAAGAGCCAGTGCATTTTCCCCAAACTTTGCGATTTAATGCCGTAAAAACGGAACGGTCAATCGTTTTCTTACTTCGCCATTCGAAAAGAACACTTATTCTTAACCTTGTCTGAAAATTTCTGGTCATCATCTACTTTTAACCTCGCTGGAACCACCTTAAGTGAGGTAGGGTACATTTTCGTCGAATTCCCCATCTCTGACGAATTGTCTACTCATGCTGTGGAAATACTTTTTTAATCGATGTTTTTCGATTTTTTCAGGGTAAACGATCGCATCGTGAGTGCAAATGGCGTCCCCCTGGAGAACGTGGACTACGCGATGGCGGTGCAGGTCCTCCGGGACTCGGGCAACACGGCGGCGCTGGTCGTGCGCAGGCGCGTGGCGCTGCCGCCCAGCCCCGAGCCGCACACGCTCCGGGTCACCGTGCCCCGCGCCAAGAAGAAAGATGGTACGACAACTGCCCTCAAACTTAATCGTTCTTGCTTTACTTTCTATTTGTTTTGATTATGAACGTAAAACGAACACTTATTTTGGTTAGGCAGGATAGGCTGGCATATGGATTATCATTCATATCAGAAGCTCCCTCTGATCCAATTCGTTTGAAACAGCTGCTGGCCGGCATGTTTTGATAAATAGCCTAGATATATGTTTTACTTATTGTAGGTTTATACTTGAAACAGGTGTAGATCCAAATAGTACGTTTATTGTTTCTGTCATTGTATTTAAGGTCGGTGATCTTAAAGGCCCAGTTAAATTTTTAAAACACCAGCGCTCAGTCGCGTTTTTTAATTAATTTTTTTTTCAAAGAAAAATGAAAGAAAGACAATTTAGTTAACGAGAACATTTTAAGGATGTTCCAGGGCAACTACGGAAGTCAAATTGACGCATAAATAAAACATCATCGTTAAAAATCTAAAAATAGCTTATAAGTATCTAACTTTTGAAAATTAACTGTCCTAAATAATCACGGACTGTCCACAACAGTTGTGTTTTTTTTAAAAACAAGTATATTTCCTATTTTGACTTACTTTTACACCGGAATTCGGACTTTTAAAGATATTTTTACGATTAATTTTCCTGTTTTTCGGTGAAGTGCTTATTTTTTTAGCTGGATTGTGTGTGTTAGTATTCTAATCACTGAGATAGTTTTTTAGTCCCGTGTCTTATGTAAAACTTGCCTAAATTTTAGAAAATGAGCTTTTTTTCGTGCTGCCTCTATGTAGCATCATGTATTTTTGGTAATTTTCAAAAGCCTGGAACAAGAAAACTAAATGGTGAAAGTTCTTCTAACTTTGCAGTGTGATTAGTATTCATGTCCCTAACCTAATCGTAGACTCAACCTTTTTTTTACGGTTCCGCGTAACGACTACATAGTATATGGTAATGCATACAACTAACAATAAGCTTATTGACGCGGGAATATCCTTCATATGATAAATGTCACTATATTACATCCGTGTTTCGCAGAACCAATAATGCCTCAGAAAATACAGAGTGCACTGTAATTTTTTAAGGTAGCATTTTCAACCTTTTAGTTTAAATTTGTTGTAACCCTCCGTCGTCAAGCCGAGCGGAGCGACAGCGAAGCGAGGCACAAGGCACCTAACCTAACCTAACTTAACCTAGGGTTACCCAACTAAACGGTCGCCAAGC
>Ga0058701_10005463_pt1 | contig 10555 bp, 10 predicted proteins | sample AgamicOrMae_FD_97039 | JGI IMG/M metagenome (GOLD analysis project Ga0058701, IMG submission 97039) | Agave microbial communities from Guanajuato, Mexico - Or.Ma.e | ecosystem: Host-associated > Plants > Phyllosphere > Phylloplane/Leaf | place: Guanajuato, Mexico | collected 2012-06-04 | reverse complement strand
GTGTGGGTTGCCTATCTTGCTTTACAGCGTTGTTTAACGTTAGCGCAAAGTTAAAAGACATCAAATTGAGGGGCTAAAACCGCCACAGGAAATTTAATTGGGGTTTAAGAAGATTCCCCGAAATCTAGTCGTCGGGATTTTTTAGCAAAACGATCCAAAACTTGCCTTGATAGCCTTGAGAACTTCTCAAGGCTATACAACTGAATCTCAATCCGGAACCGCGTTTTACCCGGTTGAGAAGGTTATTCACTCTAAATTTGAATCAGTGAGAGTCTTTCAGATTCAGTGAGTTTTCACTGAATCTCAGAAACTCTCACTGATTCAAATTAAGAGTGTTGGACATATTAAAGGAAGCCGTCACTTAATTAGGGTGACCGTCACACCACTGCTAGATGTCTCATCGGCTTCCTCTTTGAACCTGCGTTTTAGGATACCTCCTAATTCATCTTGAAAAATAGATTCGATAGTCGTGCCAATAAAAGTTAAACTAAGCCCTTGGGCATGGCTGATTAATCGACAGAGACGCACCTACTATTGCTGGGAGGAATGTCACGTGACTTCGTTTACCAGATCACCAGTGCAAAACTTGCAGCCCGCGTTTGTCTCACGAAGTTGCCGAATCTGGCACTGACTGTTGCGAAATCTCAGGTCAGAATGCATCGGAACCAGTTACATCGAGTTGGTTGAGGATTAACAGAGTCGTCGCGAGCCCCTAACAAAGCGAGGATATGCAACCAGCGCTGCACATATACAAGGCACATTGCCTATACCAATTTCATCAGGGGCTCTAACCATAGTTACGAAAGAACAAGTTTTAATCCCCATTATGGGAACAAATGTGGGATCGACTTTGGTCGAAACACAAAATTTCCCCGGGACCGAAACGAGGAGGTTTGGTAACGGGATTTTTTCTGGAGGTAAAGAAAACACAGTACGGTAACTTACACAATGAGCTATCACTGCTGCCTTGATTACCCGAGATAAGGTAAGTTTTTGATAAGGCGTCATCAGTCAGCTGGGCTGTGGACCACCACCTGTTAAAAAAAAAGTTAACTTTGTTTCCAACATTTAAATACACAAAAGAAACGAGGAAAAAGGTTCTACCTGTTTCTAGCGTTTGCGTTATTGCCACTCAACTGCACTGTAGGAGCCATGGTGCGGCGCCTCTGATTTCTGGTGAATCTCTGTCTAATGCTGAGATCTTTGTCACTCTGCTTAACATATTTGGCTCCAGGCCGATTCACTCCCCACTGAGGACGCTCCGTAAGGGATGATCTGCTACACATGACATTACGCATGCTTTCGAGATCTGTTGTAATAGCCTACCTCATCTACATTTTTTTTCGCATACTTAGATGCTTTGCGTAAAACTCCAATTTTTTCAGAAGATTTAAGCGACAACTTTGCTTAATCAGCGTTTTCAGTTGCATTCTTTCTTCTTTCAAAATAAAAAAACAAACAATTCAGGCCAAAACTTATAAAACTGATCCAATTAAAAAAAGCGAGAGAGAGAGATTCATATTTCAGGCTGTTTTCATCCACTAGGGACAGAGCCTCGTCATATGTTCAAATAACAGAAAATAAAACGTCATTTCAAGCAGGGATCAAAAAGGAAAGGTTACAACGCTAACATAACAATGTTTATTGTAGTCATAAAAACGATATAAAATCCCAATTTACCGACTTAAAACTTTAAAACGTAAAAAAGCGCCATGCGTTACTCGACGGAGCGCTGCATTTTTAACACCGACGCGTCACCAAAACATCTCTCACGAAAATGCCTGTGCTAACTCTCCGGCAGCTCAGAGGCAACTGACTTGCAAACGGCTTTGTTCCCTCCCACCACTATTCCCACGCCGGCGCAGCGCTGTGGAATGCACAGTCGCGTCGGAAAAAAAATCATTGACACTACTTTCCGGACATACCCTGTATATACCAGTACCGGTAGCATGGGACATATCGATACTGGACTGCAGGCCTATGGTGCTCATGATATTCAGCGTTTCAGTGGAGGATTCATTAGTAAGAACCCGTATTGAATAATATTCTTCGTCTTGCAATAAGAGCAGTTCATATGCCTGCGCTTATGCCTCACCTATTTTTACTGCTCTGACTTGATCCACTTCCGGGCCCATCCCAACCGGAAGCCCCTCGCCTCCTTCCGGCTGACGTCTGAGTACCAACTTCTCGTCGACGGACACGTAATTTGGACGGAGTTAAAAGTCGCGTTCCCTCTTGAACAGGCGGAATCACCAGCGCAATCTGTCGGAAGACGCAAAAGAACTCTCAAAATAAGCCGTCAAAACATTCACATCGATGGCTCCCGTCAAGAAGTTGATAGTTGCGCGCGCTCTACTCATGCCGCTGTAGCTCACAGCTATCCATAGGGATGTAAAAGCATTATGGCGTGCCATGGGTTTAACATCCAGGGTTTAATTCTCCATAGCCAATCCAAGCTGAATAATCCATTTATTGGAAATATGCAAATGGATATCCATGTGTGTATACCATATCCATGAAACATGGATGTCCATTCGAGATTTTTTAAGTGAATGAATTTTTCGGCATGGATATTACCATGGACATTGAATGGATACTTCAACCCGGGATTACGATATTGGACTCAAGACATGGGCGCATTTTTCGAAATTGAGGCGCTTGTCTCAAAATCTTTTAAAACCAAAAATATTGCAGGCACTGAAAAATTGACTGATCATCTCTAAAAATAATTGCATGGACCTAGCTTGAAAGAAAGGACTATTTTTTATTTTGAAATTCTATTTTGAACTGGTTATTACGGAAGATTCCCTAAAAATAAATATAGAAAAAAAATAAGTCTGAAATTTTCTTTACCTCAGCATGTAAACTGTTTAAGTTTTTGTCTGAAAAAGGTCCAAAGCCAATTGAACGAGAGGAATGAGGGGAATAAGATTCGTTACGTGAATTAAACCATAAGTAAAAAAATAGAAAAGAAAAAAAGGAAAAGTTTCGCAATAAGAGATTGTACCTGCATGCCATTTGGCGACAACGGTAAGAACGGCAGTGGAAGCTGAACAGGGTGATTGTATGCCACCGTTAAAGGCGCGAAGGTTCCATCGGAGGAGGGTAGCTGTACAGTGTTATTGTAAGCCACAGTTAAAGGCACAAAGTTTCCATCGGAAGAAACATGGTAACATGGTGAGCTTAGTTCTTGGGATACGCTCGGTTGGAGCAAAACCGTAGAATGACCACCAGCGTTCCTGCCAAACAGTCACAAAAAATAACATTTTGCAATGCGTTTTGAGTAATGACGATATGCAATGCGATATTTGGAGGAAAATCATAAAATACAGGAACAGGTATTATTACGCAAAAAGCTCTTTTTAGATGTCCATGGATATCCATGGAACCATAACTTTGAAACAACATGGATATCAAAGCTAGCTTGGATATCTGGGTATTCATGAAAAACCTCGTATATACATGTGGAAATCCATGCAGAGACAGGAACATAGCACGACACAGGAGCAAGGGACGACCTCTGTTTACTATAGTAAAACCAAACCGCCGTTTAGGGGAATGCTATTCCTGTTTTGGACATGAAACAAAAACGGAGGTATAGTGTGTATTTTGGTGACTCTTCAACATACACCTAAGTTCAGCCGCATCAATGGAAAGCCCTCGCCAAGATCCCTTAAATGATAGGAAGTGGCTATTCGCCCACCAGCCCCATATAAAATGTATTAGGTTGGGTTCCGTGCGTTCAAGTCACCTCCCATTTAAAATGCATTACGTGCGTTTAAGTCTCCATATGGCTGATATAGGCTTTGCTTGAAAAATAACCAAAATAATAAGTACCACACCCGTTTTGGTTTCACATCTCCAAAGAGGGACATACCGGTACTACTTTCACAGCGACAATAATTTTTGTCCAAAGATTAATGACAGTGCTACATATAACGCACCGAGAAGTGAACCCATCAGGAGATATCATTTCAACAACCGGGACCCAACTTTGGGTAGCTGGTAAAGGCCGCTGCTCAAGAATCTCTTCGGTCTTTACGAGATTAAGAGACGGCGGAGGATCCGCGTTTGGAGTGGTATTTTTATCCTCATCCTCTCTCACTACTTCTTCGATTTGGATCTCCTTCTCTGGAACAACATCGTCATCTCCTTTCTGAAAAGTTTCATCGGCCAGAACAGGAGTGGAGCTATGCTCCTCAGTTGACACCGTCGTTTTGGCGGCCGTTTCTTCGGCGCGGGAATCCCGAATATGGCGGCGGCGAAGTCGGCTGTTTTCGTCTTTTGCGGTTTCTCGAGCAATGCTGAGTGCCTCCGCCATGGCGGCAAGACGCTTCGCCTCGACCTCCTGTATACAAAAACATGAAGCGCTTTTAGTTTTTTATCGAATACTTTAAGAAAAGTGTTTCAAGCATGTTCTAAATATATCAGGCTCGTGCATGGATTGTGTATAGGCCTATTCTCATCAAACAATAAAAAAATAGTAGTAATAATAAAATAATAGTAAGTAATCAAACAATAAAATAATAGTAAGAATACGAAACGTACATCGTTCACAGGTCTAAATTGCGCGTAATCGTTTCGAAATTTGTTTTTATTCGAGATTTTTTTAAAATCATGCGTGTTTTGAAACGGCTTAAAATTATGCCTTTAGGAGAATACCGGCAATATTTTTTTAACAGTTTCTCAGAGTCATCACGAATTTTTTAAACATTGTTTCCATGAAGAAGAAGCATCTGAGTTGGCCAATTGGCCAAGCGAGAAGGAATAGCCTGGGTTAAAGAATCTATGCAATGTCCATGGTAATATATGCCGAAAAATCAATCCACTTAAAAATACCCGAATGGACATCCATGGTTCATGGGTATGGCATAGACACGTGGATATATCCATTTGTATATTTTCAGTAAATGGATTTCGGCATGGATATTGCATGGACACCCGGACACCTCACCACGGGAGATCTAATTTATGTGCTAGGAGTATTTTGGTACATATATCTAGGACTCATTCGAGATATTTAGATATCATTATGAGATATTTATGAGATATTTAGACTTTGATTAAGATATTTAGGGATATGGTGTGGGCACATGGTGTGGGTACGGTACGATTTCGTACCTGGCGCTGAGCTATCTTATGTCGCTCTTGCTCCTCTTGCAACCGTATCTTTTCCTGTTCTTGTCTGAGACGCTCTTCCTCAGCCATTTCCATTTTCAGGCGAAGTTCCCGTTCTTCTCTCCGTTTTCTGTCCCGCTCTTCAACCTACAAACAAAATACGTTACTGTAAAATAAGCGACACGTTTCTTTATAGCGAATCACTCTTGTTAACAGTTTACAAACCTGCTGACGAATAGCATTCTGGTGACTAATGGCCTTCTCCCTCTTTCTCTGTCTTTCTGCTAGAATATCTGCTTCCAACGGAACATTTTGACCTCGAAGGTAGGACCTGAAGAAAGCGGGAAATACGGAAACCTCAACAAGGCGTTGAAATATAGAAATCTATTGTATTATACTTGGGAAATTCCCAGATTAAAAAAAAATGTACGAGACTAAAAGAAGAAAAACCAAAAACACCGCGAGAAATGTGCGCCGAAACGCAATGACGCGCGCATACATGTGGATAGCCGCGGATATTGACTGACCCCGTTAAATACTTTAAACCTACTTCATTCCGATCCGGGCAAATATGTACCGATACCAATCAATATCTCCATCAAATTTGTGTATTGCATAAAAAAATGTACAGCTTCTTTGAATGAGAACAAAAAGCTTTGTTGGCTCAAAAATCTTCTTCAAAAAAATTAATTTTAAGTAAAAGATTAATCTGTTTTTCAGGTGTGGAAACTTTTGAAGACTCAACGTCTCAGCGCAGACTGAATAAACCCCTTTACGAAGAAAAAGTTTCTATCACCATTTGAAGTAAACGAGGTATTTCGAAACCTCCATGCAGAAAGGTCATAACTGATAAACCCAGTGTTAAGGGCGTAACTGAGAAACCCAGTGCTGCGAGGTCATAACTTTCCGCTTGAAAATTTTATTGCTTTTAGAATTCTGATTTCTACGTACACAGATACATGTTTCAGCATTTTTTCTACTAATAAGCACAAAATTAACATATCAAAGTAGGTTTCCAACGTGAAATAAGCACCAAAATTAGCCCGCGGGCGTAGAAATTGAAATTCTAAAAGCAGTAAAATTTTTGGCTGAAACGTTATGACCTTGCAGCACTGGGCTTCTCAGTAATGTCCTCCCAGCAATGAGTTTTTCAGTCATGACCTTTCTGCATGGATGTATCGATTTGTTAAGATCGAGTGCCCTGTAACAATTGGAAAGTCTCTATGACTCTTTGTATCTATCTTTGTCCAACAAACTGAGTCCTCATGTTCGGTAAAAGCAAGACCATCACCCGATCACAGTCTTCAAACGATAGAATAGAAGAATTTACCTTCCGCAGGACTCCTGCTGGGTCTCTGAGCTTTCGGAAACACTAGGAGTGGGGATATCTCTGTCCGACACCACCAAAATATCAGCTCCGTTCCTGTCGAGGCGATCTAGGCCTCTGCTGAGCCACGCAGGCGTTTCTCCTCGACCACAGACCGGAGGAAGGCGCGACGCGGATGCGTTAGAGGGCGCTGGCTCCCAAAGATGGCCGACTCCCACGCCGTGGTCCCCCCAGCGGGCGCGCGACCCGCCCTCTGAGTCGACGCTCCCGTCGACAGCTTCGAACATTCCCATGTGTTCTTCCGACTCCCACCTGCTACTCCATAAAAAGTCTGATGTAACAGTTTGATTGAAAAAGCGTTTTGTCTTTCTAGATTTTGTCTCGAACTCTTCAAAGACAGGATTGAAAGCATTGAACTGGGAAGACTTACTAAGGGAGAGCGAATCCTAACTCATCTCTCTGCACGCGGTTCCTACTTTCTCAGAAAGTATTTCGATTTTATCTCGCTTCTCCTTTCAAAGTGGGTCAAAATCCCTTTGTGTAACAGATGGACTTCAAGTACACAACTAGTGATGTGACGAGATGTGACCTTGATAGCAGCGCCGCTTGCGAATCCCCTATTCTAGCTTAACTTGCTTAGCTTTCCAATTGGCGTTTGTGTTATCAAGACATAACTGGAATAAAGTTCTCCCACAGAACCAATGAACATAACCGCTTTATTGCGGACAAAATTAAGTATTTGCGTGCAGACTGATACTCCCATTAGGCACCTAATGTTTTATACGCAGTGACTGAATTTGTTTCTTCTTGATTTACCTGATTTACGTTCAGTTTTGCGCTCTGCCGAATTTTATGTATGTTCCATTAAATTAATGTTTCCTTGTGTTTTAAATGTTTTCTTTTATGTTTTGTTAAGGCGGGGTGTTGCGCCTTAAATCATTCTATGGTTGTGCTCTTAGACCAAAAAATAGCCAATATAGTTAACCTTGAGTCTAATTATATGTTTATGTACCAGCCCAACAAGTACCAAATAAAGTGTTCCGACCTTAACCAAGCAATCTTAGTTATCAAATTACAATACCGGTACCCAATCTGAATTTTATTGAGCGAAAATCCATTCCATAACAATGCTTTAATTGTAGCTGGATTTTAGAAAACTCAATCTACAAGTACAGGGAATCCACAAGTATGGAAATCCGCAAGGGGTTCCAAAAATAATGGAGCTCCACAAATAGCGGAGTTCCACAAATAGCGGAGTTCCACAAATAGTGGAGTTCCACAAATAGTGGAGTTCCACCAATAGCGGAGTTCCACCAATAGCGGAGTTCCGCAAATAGCGGAGCTCCGCAAAGTTGCGGATACGAAATTTGCCCTATTAATGGAATTCCATAAATAACGGAATACCTTAAATGATGGAACAAAAGATATGGAATTCCATAACATAATTAGTGGAAATTTATCTGGGGGCAATGAACAGTCGTTTAAATTAGGAAAGGGGTATTTGAAGAGTAATTTAAATCGGCCCAGGCTGTTCCAGTGCTGGGCAGGAATACGTAGCTTTTGGCAAGGCTAACAAAACCCAACAAAGTAAAAACAATAGCCCCGTTTTGGAGACTGTTATATAACTGTTCTGGGTATGAAAATACAACGGGGGTAGTGCGTATTTAAGTAATTTTTCATCGCAGACCTATGTTTAGCCACATCAATGGAAAGCTCTCGCCGAGACCTTTGGAATGAAAATAACCGAAATACTTACCACCCTCGTTTTTGTTTCACACCCAAAACAGGTGTGGCATTCCCCAAAACGGGGTTTCATTTTTACTGTAATTTCTGCATAACCTGTAATGTTACCTTAAGCGAGGTTATCAGCAAAATAATATACTGACTCCACGTGGTCTCCCCGGTAACAATCCTCTTACTAACCGAGCGGATTGAGACGCATCCGGAAAGTACCCAGATTCTATCTCAGGCTTCCTTACTAAAAGTTCAGTGCTCTCCTCATAAAAATTTGCTGCTAAAAATCATAAAAACACTGCTTATTTGAGGGAAGCTAACCTCGAGTCTTCCGTTTTCTTCCATCCGGCATGCCTGGACAGCCTCTTGCTTGGTCTCCTCTCAATGTCGTGATCGTGCAGCCACTGTTCCCTCCCTCCCCTCTCTTCCCTCCTTGCTGGCTGGCTTCCGGATCCTCCTGCCCCTCCAGGCTCGCTGGTTCCCGCCGAATCGCTGTTGTACCCCGACGTACCGACGCTGTCGTCGCGCTCCACGCATTCCTCTTCCATTTGCTGAAACAACATAATAACATTATCAAAATAAATAAATAAAATAAATTGATACAACTGTTTGAAGAAGAAAGTTTCGCTTCACTTTCTCTTCTTTACTTTCGTGATAAAAGATAATTAATAATAAGAGTTTACCTGCTTTTGCCAGTCACGTGATCCAATCGGAGGAAGACTCGAGCTTCTCTTGTTCAGAGAGCTTTGGAAGTATTGTGCTGAGCAGCCGTATTCATCCTCTCTACCATTCCCACCCCTGGAGATAACCAGAAAGTCGAAAACTTGAAATCAGAAGTCAAGAAGGAGTCATAGAATCGAAAACTTCTACAAAAAAAAGATTAAAACATCTTTTTTGATAGGGGTTTGGTAGGGTTTTCGTTATACAACAGCTCCCGTCTAGAAGTTGATAGATGCGCATGCTCAACTGATAACGCTGTAGCTGCCTCGAGACGATCCACATCTGACAATGTATCATCAACAGCAAATGCAGATAAATTGCTATGAATCGTGGCGCGGCAGCTCTAGCATTCTGACGTGAGAAGAGCGAGCTTAGCTATCAACTTTTTGACCGGAACTATCAGTATAGGTTGAACATGAACATGAACTAACTTGTAGTTCAAGTGCACTAGATTAGGTAAGAGTAGCTTAGGTCTGGCACGTAAGGTTGCATTGCGTTAAGTTACGTTAAGTTGCGTTAAGTAGCGTTACGTTAAGACAGGTTAGGTAAAGATGGATGCGAAGATTTGCAAGATTACGTTAGTTTACGTCAGATTAGGTTTGGCTATGTAGGATTAGGTTTGAACAAGGTTCGATTATAGGATTGGATAAGGCTTCTTATAATTAATTTTGGGTTAGCTAACGTAACGGCTGATGACGTTACACCGTGTAAGAAGGCTGAGCGAGCAATGGCTACGTTAGGTTACCTGTTCTGTCCAGGTAGTCCCACCAAGGTATTCCGACTGTCCACCCTGTTGCTGGGCAATCCAATGTGATCCGATGTCTTTGATGTTGGCATCACCGGTCCCCAGAGGCCACAAAGGCCCACCATCTCCTCTGTAACAGCTTACTAGATTACACCGGTTCTGCGGAAACAAGAGAAGATCTTCGAGGCTCTTCCTTACCTCTCTCTTTGGCCCATTGCAACTTTTTCTGCTCAACAAGCGACAATCGCCTGCTTCCGCCGAAGCTCATAACGTTCCTTTCTCCATGGAGAAACTGCGCATTAGAAATTCAAAAAGTCTTTTCAGTGCCGAAACGAGCGATCGATACAAGTACGGAAGGGCATTGAACGACCATATGTTCCTTTATGTCAACTAGACCTTTTGAACTTTCCGCCTTCCTGTTTACTCAGCACAATGCAACGCTCTCGCTCGAATTAGACTCCTTCAGTCATTCGACCAAAATAACGCATCTTGGTTTATTTTTGAAAGCCTGGAATTTTTTATGGAGCCCGATTGCATAGAGAGCGCCCACGCAACTATGGATAGGCAACAAGCAGGACTCACGTGTCGTTACGTTGCCTATCCTCAGATGCGAAGGCCCTTATGTCAAGTGAGACTTGCAGTTTAATTTTGAAGGTTGCATTTCGTTTCTCTCGCAATCCTGCTTTCGTCAGCTAGTTGTTCAGATCGCTACGAAAGCACTGAACAGGACACCTAGTAAAACTTACAGTTTTGAAGCCTGACACATTGGAGGAATACTGTATTCCTCCAAGCTGACACCGCGTAACTCTTCGCGACAGAGACTGCCGTCGAGAAGTAAGTGGCATCAGGCTTGCTTGACCAACAGCTAAACGAAGTGAGACCTTCAACCTAACCTATGCCTAACCCATGTG
>Ga0058701_10005462_pt1 | contig 10555 bp, 5 predicted proteins | sample AgamicOrMae_FD_97039 | JGI IMG/M metagenome (GOLD analysis project Ga0058701, IMG submission 97039) | Agave microbial communities from Guanajuato, Mexico - Or.Ma.e | ecosystem: Host-associated > Plants > Phyllosphere > Phylloplane/Leaf | place: Guanajuato, Mexico | collected 2012-06-04 | reverse complement strand
CGCGTGTTAAAAATCTGAAAATTGAGAAAATTATCGCTTTCGACAAGTATTTATACGAGCTGTTCTTCGCATTTTATTTTCACCTCAGTAAAAATTTATTTTTTACGTTAAAAAATAATGAAGTTGCTGATTTAAATCACATTTCTTCAAAATGCGGCTGTTTTTAAAGTTTTTAAAAATAACAAAACGTAGGATTGTCGTCAAACTTTTCTAAATTGTTTCGGAAACTCCAATCTCCTCTGGAAACAGTTTTTTCGATCCTCATCTAATCTCAATCAGACGCTATCAATCATAATTCAAAGTTTTAGCGCCGCATTTTTCGGAGCTGCCGTAAGAGCCCATGCATTTTTTCCCCAACTTTAGAATTTAATTGCGTAAAAACGGAACGGTCAAAGTTTCTTAGCCTTCGCCATTTGATAGACATACACATTTTGAACTAATCCTAAAAATATCAAGTCCTTGTCTAATTTTAGCCTATTGCGCTGGAATATCCTTAAGTTAGAGGAGCAGACTACTTGTTGTGGACTTACAAGTTCGATTTCGCGTGAGTTTTCGGGGGACTAATAACCTTGGTAACAAAGAGCAGGAGGCGGGGCTGTGATAATTTTAGTTGGGTTGGCGTTGGCTGCTGCTCAGCCCCTGGCTCAGCGCCTCAACCAACTCAACCGCCGCCGCACTGCGGTCATTTTACCGAACGGGATAAACTTGTCTCTCTTCTTCGGGCGCCGCGGCAGCGGCCGCTGCGGTGAGGCGCCTAGCACCTGTTGCTGTCATTTTTTTTTCTGTTCTCAACTTTTTAACAAATATTACAACGTCTTAAAGCGGTACAGTACTTGTAAGCTCAGATTAGCTTTGAAGACGACTTTTGGTTTGCCGGCCGGCACGCGACTTGGATTCACGCCATTAACGTAATGTTACGTAAGGTAGACTAGGGTTAGGTTTGGTTTACGCCTGGTGACGTTCCCAGCTGTTATGGGTTGGGGTGGATTACGTTAGCAAGATAGACATGGTAATGTGGGGTTAGGTTTATTGGAATGATGGTGGGTTTAGTCATGGGATTTGTTCTCAGTTACTTCAACCCTTTAAGTTCACGGAATTAAAGGTTTTGTTATACCCACAAAATCATTTGTTAAAATAGGGATAGCAAAAATATTTCGTTACAACAACAAAAGGTTTAGTTCTATCAACAAAACGTTTGGTTGCTGTAGCAAATTTTTGGTTGCAGCAACAAAAAAAATATTTGTTGACCCTAATTTTGTTGCCGTAACAAAACCATTTTTTTCCGTGTTCGCATTAACAGCATTATTAGACAAATTTTAAGTAATCTCATTCTTGCTGAATGTGGGGATTTAAGACTAATACAAACAGCTCTAATATCTGTCGCCTGGAGAATGATGCATTCTAGCCCAAGCACCAAACCATGAGTGAATCAGAATAACTAAAAGATAAATAAAGACGAAAAAAAATCTTATCATGCCGTATTCCTTGAGACCGTGCCACACGGTGTGTTCCTTTTTAGAACGAAGATCGTCACCTTGAGTAAGCCCTTTCTTTCCAGACTTTCGATGGCCTTGATTAACGATTTAGTTACTGAAAAGAATATGGATCCATTTATGATGCGCATCCAGCAAAGTCACCTGAGGCTAGACGCTGAAATCGCAAGACTGAAATCCATCCCCAAAAGGAGCGCCGAGTATATTTACTGTACAGAGAACGGAGAAAATGACTTTGTTGCCTCAACAAAACGTTTTGCTATTAAGCCTCAGCAAATCACAATTGTTGTCGTGACATTTTAAATTGTTACAACAACAATATGAATTATCACAGCAATTACAGTTGTCACCGTAGCAAGTGAAATTGTCACCACAACAACTCTGGTTTGCTGAGGGTATAATAACAAAATGGCAACAAAGTTCTTATCTTCGTAAAATGTAGGCAAGCACTCGAACCGATATCCTCTCATCTTTTGAAAGTGGAATCTGATCTCACAAGCCGAGAAAATCTGAGATCAATTTTTGGCTTCTAAAAACGTGTACCAAGCTGTGATCAATGCAGTCCCATTTTCAAAGTTATGTCTCTATCTTACGGATATTATTTTGGCTAAATTTTTTCTTACGGTACAAAAAATAAAGAGGGGGGGGGTACGCGAAGGGATATCTAAGCTTAAAATACTGCATGTCATTGATGATATAAAGTACAGTAAGATGCTTAAATGATGTGACCTTCGTGAAAGGCTCCTACGAATGAGGCTTGGGCTTCAGCCCCAGCTGCAAAGAATTTAAAACCTTGCCCACCTTTTGGCGGAAATCTAAATCTGTATTGGATGCGCCAAGTTGACGAAGGTTAATCCTGATCTGGCGTTAATGAGTTGGTAATTCTGTTTGGCAGGAAATCAGAGAGATTCGCGGCCTACGCACTTTTCTTTCTCGTGCGACAATCAGATTTATCACAAGAGGAATTCTGTCAAAGGCGACGCAGAGTTGCCAAATTTCACGAATCCTTCTAATTTAGACTCTATTATCTTTTCAACCGTCAAAGGTACACTAGTCCAATAGTCCCTCTTCACATTGCGTAGCTCAAGAGCGGTCCAAAACACGAAACATGCTGAGTTATCTGTAATGGTTCTCAAGTAAGCTGAGCTTAAATCTGACGGGATCGCAAACCTGGCAACGCAACTCAAGTGCAAGGGAAGAAAAACTACGTTGCGTCACATACAAGGATGTATAACACGAGGAATCTCGACATCTGCTAAATGGTAACAGCTGATCTTGACCACGAAAGAGATTTATTCATGGGTTTTGATTCATGACAGCATTTGCTTTGGTCAGAATTAGGATAGAGCTGATACTTCTACGACGCTATTAAAAAAATACTACCTTGCATTATTTCTGGCTTCTTAAAATATCATAGTAGTGTTCTACAGTGAGACGCTCATAACAAAATTAAAGGAACTGGAAAAAAAGCATTCGTGCAGGCGAAACTACATCAAAAGTGGGTTTATTTAATCAAAAAATAAAAATATTTAAAAATCCGACGGACCAAAAAAACAACAGCTATGGACGTGATTTTGTCATGAGCGGGTTTTTATAGACGGGTTTTGCTGTAATATGCAATTCGATAGCCGACTTTTCTTTATGGGTCAGGTCTTTTGATAAAGAATCTCAAAAGGGTGCGCACTACCGTACAGTACACTATGGCTCCACACAGAAAATATACGTCTAGACGTATATTAGACGTCTAATTGTAGACGACTCGACGTCTAGACGTCTATTAGAGGTCTAAACATCCGCTTTGTCGGCGTAGACGTCTTCAAGTCTAGACATAGACGTCTATGGTGGTCGAAATCCATTTGACGCCAACAAAGCGAAGTTTCCACAGATATCTACCAATGGCCAATCAAAGAAAAGGGCCTGACGAAGGGTGTTCATTGATAGGCTATAGGTAGGTTTACGGAACAGAGTACGTACACAGTATACATAATGGCTCAAATTACAACGCAGCGGTTTCAACCCCAAAGTTGTTATTATTTTATTTATTATATTTGTTGTTATTATTTTACAAGCAGGATGGCGGGTGAATAGAACATGTCTTTAGGTAAAGTTAACCCGACACAAAGGTTTTACTACCTCCAAACTGGGGTTATTTCACAAAAATATTATCCCTAAAGAGGTTTGAATTACGCAGTTATAAAATAATGCAACATCTGAGAGAGGTTACGTTACAACTTGGGTTAAAACCGCTGCGTTGTAATTCATTCTATTCTGTTAACAGAGTATTGATACCTTGTTTACTGTTTTACTTGTTGGCTTTAATACCTATGCCTGCTTTAGGCTACGTAACAAAGATAAGAATCAGCGAGAGTATTAGTAAACTAGCGTAATACCGGAAAATAGTCACAAATTTAGAGGAAATTAATAAAGGGACGAGAAAAGAAAAACTTGAGAACGACTCCAAACGGCGAAGGAAAGGATGGTGACTGTGAAGTTGAGAACTGTAGGAGTCTGGCGATAATTACCGTACTTTGGAACATGTTACGCTGAGCAGTAACACATATTTTGGCATGGATCACGCCCTAAAAAAAATTACAACGATCTGTCATTTAAACGAAATAGCTAGAACGTAAGTTGTCTGTCCGAACAGAGAAAAAAAAACTCGCGGAAAAAGCGGAGCAAAGAGAGACAGCTGACGCACTGCTCGATGATAGCTCAAGTCGAGTGAAAAAGAAATGCTTCCTACCGAGTGAACTTGAAAAATCTAGGAACTGATCGAAACGGAAATGGTCTGATTGTGAGTTGAAGCTGCTAATGTGCTCAAATGTTGAAAATAAATGGACATCAATCACTAGCGGTGACGTTTGCTTGAAGAAATGATAGTGTATGACAGCATGCAAAAAGTGTTACAGTGCGGTCGACTAAAACGGAGATCGATTTAGCGGGGGTAGACTAAATTGGGTTCAGCTTGTATTAAGATAACGAGTGACTAGAAGCCAATAAATGGCATCCTTCCGTACTGCCACGGAAGATTTTTTCTTTACAACCGAAGAATACGACGCGAGTTTTACTGCACTCTAAATTTAAAAATGAAAGCTTACTCATTGATGCTTTGTTTTTACGTGTCTTGCGAAACCATGAGTGTCCTAAAAGTAAGATGTGTAGGATTGTATATGTTCGGTACTACTACCCGCAGGCAAAATGTCTTCTATGTTTAGGGATAAGACTTTGCACGGAATTGACCTCCCTTGATTCTGCGGGCGAAAATTGGCGAAGCTGTTACCATAATATCATACGATTGAGCGGACTTTCAGGAGGCAATCAAAATCTCTTAAATTTTTATTTATGTCTACATTAAGCGACTTATACGTGCGAAAATGCTGTCAAAACATCGTTAAAACTATCATAAAGAAATTGTTTGGCTGATCCTACCAATTAAAAGTTAGGAGTATAGCGTTGACTCGCGAACTCAGGAATAAGAAATTCGTGTTATATGCAGCAGCGTAAGCATCGTAATTGAAATGCGCTGTTGTAGGTAAGATGAAGTACCCTCTTTTGGATCAGGTACTTGCTCCGTGGCAGAGTTTGTGCGATTTCAATAAAGAGGAGTAATCCTTTACTACCCTAATAGTCCACTAATTGCTCCCATCGATTTAACAGTTCGAATGAAATCATTAAAAATGTGTCAAATTTTGAAAAATCGAATAAAAAGGTTCCAAATTTAATTCTGAATGAGAGGCACAGAAATGGTTAGGCGCAAAGACGCCTCCTCGTGCTAACACTGTAAAGAGATCTTAAATCAAGATGCAACAAAAGTCGAATTACTGACGAGAAAAAAAAATCACTCGAAAGATTCACTGAATTTCAGCTAAATCGTTCTTAAAATAAGATGTCTGCAGAAATTGAAAACGACGTCTGAAATTCAGAGCATAATTGGACTAAATTTTTTGTTTTCCAGATCAGTGAATTCCTGACTGTTGTTGCACCTGAATTCAAAATTCTCTTTTTACAGTGAACAATAAGGCATTTTAAACCCCGCTCGTTTTCTGGGAATCATTTTAAAAAATTGCGCAAGATTTGCTGTTCCGGAAAAAAAAAACGCTGAGAAAAAGCTGTCACAGCATAGAGAGCCGGGTTTTCCTCATTTCTTTTCTATTGTTGGCAACTTTTCGGGAAGAAAAAAGTTCACTGTAAAAACTGGACCGGGAAAAGTATTCAAAAACGTCTTCCCGGAAGACAATTTTCCACTAAAAGACTCACTGCAAAACTTGTTTTCCATGGAAGAAACCTAAAATCGTCTCAGGTAAAGATAAGGAAAAAAAAGATACGCATAAACTGTATGTCACTCCCCCCTCCCCCGCCCGCCAACTGGCATTTTGAAATGTAGTGACTATGTACGGCAAACTGTTTTCTAACATTCAACACGCTACTAAACAGCTATCAGCCGAAAATAAAAGCTGACCTGCTTCTGTTGCTTTGCAACAAAAGTTATACACAAGGCACTTGGGATTGAAGAACGCACAACGAAACAAATTCCGCTGCTATTCACGGTCTTGTTTTCGGAATGCTGATAATCCCCCTGTGAAACTCGCGCGAAAACATAGGATATTTGGCAATTTTTTAAAATGCAAATGCGCGGTTATTGTGCGGTCTGATGCGGAGACTGCATTATACGCTGTTTTAAAACCAGATATTGAGTTTTGAGCGGGCTCCATTAATTTTGCACGAGAGTTTAGATACTATTATACTCTATCACTTTCTGAGATAAAATTTTTAAGATTATGAGGTTATACGACTTGCATACAGTTCCGATCATCATATCGTTCTTATCCTCGTCTCGGAATGGAGGGATAACCTTCAACAATAATGAACTTCGTCAGAAGTTCTTCATTGATGTCAGAGTTGGTTATGGGTTCCACAGAGCTACGTCGGGTTGAGTAAACTTAGATGAGATTACAGGATCATATCCTGCTACGATTCAAGACAATTTTCTCCCGTAATTATTTCCCAAATCTTCCTGTACTAACAATAGCTGCCTGTATATTTTCTAGATGTTTTCACAGGACATCCTGTAATTCTTAAAATTAGCCGGCTTAGGAATCCTTTGAGCCGTCATATGAAGTCTAGTGAAATGTTTTCAAAGGAGGCCATTGTGATCACAGAAAGATTCTTAGTGTGAAGTTAGGCTAGGTAAAGATACGTTCAGTAGCTTAAGATTACGTAAAGTTAAGTGAAACAGTAGATGAGACAAAGGGGCGCAATAAAGGTTATGTGACGTTTAGATAAGGTCAGTTGCGGTGGGTAAGGTTAGACGAGGTGAAGATTGGTCAGGCGAAGTAAGGTAACGTTGGGTGGTTGAATAAGACTAGATAACGTACAGTTAGGAATTAATAACGTAAATTTAGGTCAGGTGTAGTTAGGTTAGTTGATGTTAGGTGAGGTAAAGTTAGGTCAGGTGAGGGAAAGTTTGGCAAGGATAGGTTAAGCGGGATATTTAAATTGCATCATAGTTCGAGAACTTCCTCCCGCCCATCATTTCGGTTTCCCGTAGATCATTAGCCAGAATAGGTAGCCACCTAGTGAATAAATCACACACGTTTATCCATGTTCTTTTCGTTTGTTCCAGGGTGTTGAAATCGCTCGAGTATCGAAATTTTACAAAGACTCCAAGGATGGCAAATTCCTGAGTTTCCTCCACGCCGATGCACGAACTCTATACCACACCTTCCGCCGGGGAGCAAAAGAATCCAGTAAGTAGCTTACAATCGATCTATCGAAGGAATAAGCTACAGCGTTTGCTTCCTTATTCGTCCACCCTGCACATCAGGTGATTTAAAGGCGGCCCGCCATTGGTCCGTTCAGAGCGTCGCGCGACCGAGACCATCGCGCCACCCGGGCGCAGGGCCGCCGGGGCGCAGGGCTGCCGGGACGCAGGGCTGCCACCAAACGAACAAACTAATAACTTTTTAATGTCAACCACGATCTGGTTATTAGGGTCTACCTTATGCAGAAATAATGAGCAAAATCCAAGTTTAGCTTCCTTAGGCACCCGTCGGATAGGCCTGACTTTGATTTCTATTATTAAAAACCACCCTCAAATTATTTATTGAGATTGATGCGGAAGCTTCTAGTATTCGGATGGTATCCAATACAGTAAAATCTAATCCTAGCTTTAGGCAATACCAAACTTCTTTAGGATATGAAGGTAAAACAGAAGAAGAGCGTAACTTTAGTTATTTTAAAATATAAACCTAACAATAAATACAGCATATCAAGTAAAGAAAGATATCGCCGAGAGCTCTCAATTGGTGTGGTTGTGGATTGGGTTATCTTCAGAATTAAACAAATAACGCTTTCCCCTGTTTTAGCATCATATCTGGAAGTGGTATGGGACTACCCTAGAAAACATAATTTATTACTGAGAACCCAACCTTCAAATCTTCCATAACATCTAAGACAGAGGATGTTTTCCCTCCAAGAATCGAAACTGGAGAAAAAATGTGTTATCGGTAATCCTGTCTGTTTTAGGAATGGAATTACAATAAATAAACACGAATTTTGGTTCGTTTCCGAGATGCTCTTATTAATGCCGATGTCAATATCAACGAAAATATTACGTCAACCCTTTCCGTTTGGTTGGGCCATTTTTAAAGGTGTTTTTCTTTCTTAGACCAAACACGTCAAGGACTACCTAAAAGATGTATTATTTATTGGTGCATCACATTTAATTTGAATTTCATTACTATCGAAATTGAACCCAAACTTATTGAGACGACTTGCTCAAAGCATATCAACCCAACGAGATGGGCGTGACCCACTGCACATATTCATTTGACGGCGAATCCAGTAAAAATTTGACCCCAACTTTGCCTTGATTAGGAAATAATTCAATCCATTAGAAGATCAATTTAAGAGTAGTGGAAGCGCAATACGAGAGACAGGTGCAGTGGAATGTGGAATATACGCTGCTTTACAAATTTGAGACACAATAATGTAATAAAGTTATGAAAGTAGTTGAGGCAGTCTAATATTTAATTCAATTTAGATATTTTCCGAAAATTCTTAACAATGCGAACCTTTTGCCTTTGGCTGGCGTGTAAATTGCCATTTAAATAGGTACACAGCGAATGACGAGCCCCCCGGGATTAATGATGATACAGCCCGCTCAACACGAGTACCATGAGTGTTCCCTTCAACGGGTAGAATTCCTTGTTTCCACATCATAGTAGTAGGCAACACGCACGGCGTTCATGTCAAGCGGGTTGCATATCGTCATTTAAGAAAATCCCCAGGGACTTGCAGCTCGCTCGATACAATACATCAGAGCTGTTTGCGGTGAAAATATGCCATTTGCGTTCAACTTTTTTTATAAACCTGGATCAACTTGAAGTAAAAGGTAAAAACCACTAACCCTAACTCGCTTCCTAAACTGTACACTGCTGTACCTTTCAAAAGCCGTAGTTTCTACATCTCCGTTTATTTCGCATTGAGGTTCAATTTTTCGTTTCATTGTATCAACAACATAATAGCGCTGGATAAAAGGGGTCGGGTGAACCAAGGTTAGGGTAACCAAGGTTTGGTTGCGTCACGAGCCTAGTGTCTCGCTCCGTTGTCGCTCCGCTCGGCATCTCGACGAAGGGCACACACACGATGTCGGCTATTCCACCTTTCAAATTATTTGCAGTGTGCAGTAGAGCACGGTTAAGGCAACAAGCTTCTTTGCCGTTCCTTGAAGAACGCGGTACAAATGAGGCGTGTAGAGAGGAGGTGATGAAATAGAGGAACCCGTTTCCGATTGGTCGGTTACTTTGCCAATACCTTTGCTTCATTTGCTTTCGCTTAAAGGAAGGGTATACTTCTGAGTATGGGGTGTTCAGCGATTTTCCTGAACCCAATTCCCTGATTTTTCCCTGATTATTTCAAGTCTGACTTACAGTTTTTTCCTGCCTCTTTGTTTGTGATACAAAAACAATACATACGACGATATTTTTACATAAGATACAATTTTTATTCGCTGTTAAAACGAAATCTTTGAATTTTCAAATCCGGGGAGAGGAATTTTTATTCACTTCCCGGTAATGAAATTTCAAAATACTTCTCTTGTAAATTTTCAGAAAAGTTACTTAACTTAGGTAACTTTTTTGAAAATTTACAAGAAAAGTATCTTGAAATTTCATAACCGGGAAGTGAATAAAATCACCACGGATTTGAAAATTTAAAGATTTCGTTTTAACAGTGTTGCTTGTTTTAACTAAGTAGTTACATATAATTTTCTGAAAAATTCTGGTATTTTTAGCCGTATTCCCTCATTTTTCTCTGATAATTTCCAGAAAGTAATATTCCCTGACTTTTCCCTGATTTTCCCTGATCGCTGGACATCTTGATGGAAACTCTGCATTCTAGGACAGAAGAAAAAAAGATGATTGAATTTTTTGGCTCAAGTTTTAGTAGCGTTTAACCGTGCTCTACTCTAATACCTCGACAAAGTTTCAATAGCTGGAAACTTTAGTCGTATTTTTTAGGTATAAAAAAAATTGAACGTCACCAGCGAACATAGCAATTAACCGGCGCTGACTTCTTGCAGATAATGGTCCTTGCCTTGGGTGGAGAGAAGGCCCGTCCCGGCCCTACCAGTGGCTCAACTACAACGAGGCTCTGCTAAGGGCCAAGAACCTCGGCTCGGGCTTCGTGGCCCTAGGGCTGGGAACCGGACCGCGCTCCTTCGTGGGGCTCTACTCGGCCAACTGCCCGGAGTGGGTCCTCACCGAGCAAGCTATCTACACTTACAGTATGGTCCTGGTGCCCCTGTACGACACACTAGGACCGGACGCCTGTGCCTACATAATCAAGGAAGGTTCGTCCACGTTCTTAACCTAACCCCATTCGATAGCGCCAAAAACCACAAGCGCCAACGCCGCAAGCGCCAGTCCGTAACCGCCAAATGAGAAAAGTCGCAAACGCCAAAGATCGCATAGGTTAGGTTATTGCGGTTAAGACCTTTGGCGTTTGCGACTTTTCTCGTTTGGTGGTTAAGGATTGGCGCTTGCGGCGTTGGCGCTTGTGGT
>Ga0058701_10005461_pt1 | contig 10556 bp, 8 predicted proteins | sample AgamicOrMae_FD_97039 | JGI IMG/M metagenome (GOLD analysis project Ga0058701, IMG submission 97039) | Agave microbial communities from Guanajuato, Mexico - Or.Ma.e | ecosystem: Host-associated > Plants > Phyllosphere > Phylloplane/Leaf | place: Guanajuato, Mexico | collected 2012-06-04 | reverse complement strand
GCTCAGTTACCTTCGGTTAAGCTTTTGTTAGTTTCAGTTACACCCGCTCTCATAAGCTTGCGATACGTAAATTAATTACTAGCGAATGAGTACCGCGTTGATTTTCAAGTTACGACTGCAACGAGATAAGGACAGGGCAAGACTGGCAAATTTATGGCACTACAAAATGTTTTACTCATAGTGCTAACGCTCTAAATCAAATGAAGCATGTAAAACGTATCGATGCTGCGCCAAGTATTGGCTGCGCGATCAAAATTCATCGAGAAACTACAGCTGCGTTTAACTTCTGACGTTCTCGGCGGCAGAACGGGAAATAGGCAACCCACCGCATATTAGCGCATGCGGTCTTGCCTGAACTGAGTGTCCAGGGGTTCGTGAATCACCCGGTACCTCATCTGAAACCGGCAGCCATCTTTATGTCATCTGTTGGTTGGTATTATGAACTGTAGATAACTGCAGTTAGTTAGTTGGCGTGGTGTGGTCGGGCCTTAGCTGCCGCTTGTCTTGTGGCGAAGTGGCGGGCCGCCTCGGGCGTTTCCGGAGGTCGTCCGTTAAGTCCGGCGGCTTCCGAGGAGACGACCGAGTTGGCGCCGCTGGCGAGCCGCTTAGGCTGAGGGCGGTTTAGGGTAAGCGAGTGTAAAAGACTTGTAGAAAAGTCTTCTAAACAACCTTAGTTTAGGGCCGTATTCAAGAACGCTACCGAGGGACCCCCTGCGGCCAGAGGGCCTACAAGGAGAGGATAGCGAACTTTCTGCTATAGGAGGCTATTTTGGCCAACTTTTGTTTTCAACATTTAAGCCATTTTTCGCGATTAACACAACAATGTTGACTTCAGAAGCATTAAATCAACATGAAAAACATTTGAAAAGACTTACGTATCAACCCAACTAAACCAAATATCAAAGATAAACCCGATTACAGCTTATTCCCCGGTGTTTCCCATACTGAACCGTTCGCATGCTATGCAATCTCATAGAGGCTAAGGGCGCTTTGAGAGTTATTATATGTAGTTTTGTATTTTGGAGAAAATCTCAAAATAAGCAAAAACGTCACGAATGAACTAAAATTAAACAAATCTATGCAATCCAGTCTGTACAATAGTTGTCTTACATTTTAACCTCCACTGGACCGATTTGACGCCAACCTCCAGCGAGCCAATCAGCGACTGGGGCCAAATTCGCTACCCTCTCCTTGTAGGCCCTCTGCCTGCGGCCTCCCGGGTGCGCGCGCATGTCCCCCTCTCCTAAAACCCTGGCTAGGTCCAAAATACTCCGGTAGATTGCGCCACCTACAACCGGAGAGTCCTCCCGAGAGCGCCGCATCTTACTTATATAATTTTTGCTGAGGGACTTCCGCCAAAAAGAAAAAAAAAAGAAGTTGCCTCAAAACAAACCGAGCCGTGACGAGCCCAGCCTGCCCCGGTGTAATACCTCGTCCATGGCCGGGTCAGCCGCCCTTGGTTGTTTTATTGTCACAGTTTTAAAAGAAAAACAACAAAAAACACGTGCAACATAACCACGGCCAAAAAGAACGCATTGCCCAGCTTATGAACTGTGTTTACGCCGCCTTGTTCCTCGGCTCGGCTGATCCGGCTATATGGACGAGATATTACACCGGGGTAGGCTGGGCTCGTCACGGCGCGGTTTGTTTTGAGGCAACTTTTTTTTCTGTCTTTTTGGCGGAAGTCCCTCAACCCTTCCGTGATCGCTATCACAATTTTCGCCGGGGTTAAACAAGGTTAAGTGCCTTTTGCCGTGTTCCGCTCGACCTGACTTGGCAAAAGGTGGAACGCAAAAGATGCAACATATTGCACGGTCCTTACAAGGGATCGAGGTGCTGGTTTACTATAAAGTAAATAATGTCATTAGGCCTATAAGGACATGGGGGAAACGCGTTAAAGGTAGGAGGGCTTTGTTGCGGCTTATTTTGCGTATCATAAAGGGCAGCCGTACCACTTTTCTACTGAGAACACCGTCATTACCATATTTCCTCTCCCCGTCCCTCTCCTCGAGTTGAAAATGATGACCCAGGTACAAAGCATGACGAAGCTCTGTACCTAGAGGGTGATAATAGGTCACATCTGATTCAATAATTCAATATTTAACATGTTTGATAAAAGGAGAATACCGCAAGGGAAATTATCATGCGGCTGTCTGGAAAGGGATGAGGAAATACAGGGATAACTATGTACTCTAACGTGGTACATGAAAATCAAAATATAACAGGTACACTTACCAAAATAAATATGTGTAACAAATTAACATATTTTTGTACACGTCATATTGTTTCAACTAAACATATATTTATGTCCAACGGTATCCATAAATAAACATCGATACAAGCAGAAAAGGCAAAGTAGCACCCCGAGAATCATGTTATGTACAATCACACTCGAAATTATGATAGTTTTAGGCTGACAATGAGAAAGTTTTGAAAGCATGTGAAGCATCGCTAAGGTTTTTCTTTAATGTGTGTCTGCGATGGTACTACAATTAAATCATTTCTGATTGCTCAAAGCACATGCGGCGGGCTTTTCGACGGTGTGTTGTTCTCGGGCATTACGTTTTAGGAAGCAAAGCTGTTGAGCGTTACGCAAGGCACAAGTACGACTTTTTTTTCCAGAACTGAAGTCCTCTGATAGACTTCAGACAGTGACAGAAAAACCTTTGTTGCAAGTTGCACACATGAACGGCTTTTTTCCTGAGTCCGCCGATTGATCGCAAAAAAGCGGCAGTTGAAAATTTCGGGTTTCAAGTTTAGAAAAGTCCTCTCGCCGTGGGAATGTAAGCAAGGCTTGCTAACAGCTAGTTGAACACTGCTCAAATCCCTAACAGGTTTCGGAAATGTTTCACAAGAGGAGATCATCTCACAAAAATGTTGAAGGACGGTTCAGACATGCACCCTTTTTCTTTAACCATTGTGAGTTCTCATATGTGAACTCAGCCGACCACTTTGAGTAAATCTTGCATTACAAATATAGCAAACATGAGGCTTTTCGCCAGTGTGCGTTCGGATATGAGTAGTCAGGACCTGTTTCTTAGAAAATTTTAAACTGCACATCGTGCACTGAAAAGGCTTTTCACCGGTGTGAGTTCGGACGTGCAACTTCAGTTGGCCACTTTGAGCAAAACCCATGTCACATATTGTGCAAACGTAAGGCTTCTCACCGGTATGCGTTCGTAAATGGATAGTTAGACTTTGGCGTATAGCGCATCTAAAGCCACAAATTTCGCACGCAAAAGGCTTTTCGCCGGAGTGCGTGCGCATATGCCTCTTACGCTGTTCGGCTGAGGCAAATTTCCGTTTGCAGGTTTCACATTCAAAAGGCTTTTCGCCAGTATGAGTACGCATGTGCACTCGAAGGTGCCCTAATTGAGAAAAGGCTGTATTACACACCGTGCATACGAATGGCCTCTCACCGGTATGGTTCCGTATATGAGCAGTCAGTCCCCTTGCCCGAGCGAAGCGGGCATTGCATGTTTGACATACGTAAGGCTTTTCGCCTGTGTGAATTCGCATATGTTCCTTCAAGCTCACTGCTGCTTTGAACGTTGCAGCGCATGTGTCGCACGCCCAAGGCCTTTCACCGGAATGTGAAAGTAAGTGCAACTTTAGGGTTTCTTTGCGGTAAAATGTTTGATTGCACATTTCGCATGCGAAGGGCTTTTCTCCGGTATGCCAACGCGTATGTGATCGCAAGCTCTCCTTGTGAGCAAAGCATACTCCGCACCGCTCGCACTTAAATGGCTTTTCGCCGGTGTGCGTTCGAAGATGTGCGTGAAACCCGCTCGATCGGGCAAACTTTGAATCGCATATTTTACAAACGAATGGCCTCTCGCCGGTGTGGGAGCGGATGTGTTTTCTCAAGTCAGAGGCAGACAAACAAATCCTCTCGCAAGTGCTGCAAATATGTTTCTTGGTCGGCCGTATCGTCCATTTCTCGGGAAGGCGTTTCATAACCACTCGGCATTCCAACATTTCCTTGAATTTCGACTGCAACAAGGAGAAATAAAATCAATACTAGACTTAAAAGAATTCCATAGTTTTTAACAATCCTGCAACGTAACAAGAGAATTTTTAAAGGCCATACACTGCAATTTTTTAAGGTAGCATTTTCAACCTTTTAGTTTAAATTTGGTGCTACCCTCCGTCGTCAAGCCGAGCGGAGCGATAGCGAAGCGAGGCAAAAGGCACTTAACCTGGGGTTACCCAATTAAACGGTCGCCAAGCCTGATGCCGCTTACTTCTCGGCGCCCCTGAGCGGGCGCCGAGAAGTAAGCGGCATCAGGCTTGGCGACAGCCGAGCGGAGCGAGGCACAAGGCACTATATTTTAACTTGGTATACGGCGAGAGGCTTGCTTATGATATAGGTTGGACTATAGGTTGGATGCCTTTTGCCTCGTTCCGTTATCTCTCCGCTCGGCTTGACGACGGAGGGTAGCACCAAATTTAAACCAAAAGGTTGAAAATGCTACCTTAAAAAATTACAGTGTGTCTAAATAATAGCAGAAAATGTTTGCAGGGGTTTCATAATTCAAACAAAACACGGAGAAAACTGCGTCAGTTAAGTTAACTAAAAATTAGTTTTAAAAAAAATAAAATAAAATCAACTCGGGTAGTAAAAGTTAACAAATTTGCCAGTAAACTAACGTGAACAGTACCGGTACTCTGTGAACGTATAATAGCAAACCTGTTAGCGTTTACAAGCCAAGTTTAGCTGTCGCACTTTGTAGTTATTTTTACTAATTTTTAGTAAACTTTACTAACCCACGTTTCTCAGTGCGTTAACCGGGAGGATTAGAAAGATGTGATAACTTTTAAAAAGATGGAAGTTTGATAACTGTCCACAAATTGACATGAGGTGAGGAGACTTGCTTTGCGGTCACTTTTGCTGAGGTATTGCTAATTGGTCGGCGTGTAGCTAGGTTAAGTTCACCGAAGTCTAGTTTAAGGATATTCCAGCGCAATGGGCTAAAATTAGACAAGGACTTGATATTTTCAGGATAAGTTCAAAATGTGCATGTCTATCGAATGGCGAAGTCTAAGAAAATTTGACCGTTCCGTTTTTCCGCAATTAAATTCTAAAGTTGGGACAAAATGCATGGACTCTTACGGCAGCTCCGAAAAATGGCGCTAAAACTGTTTAATTATGATTGATAGCGTCTGACTGAGATTAGATGAGGATCTAAAAACTGTTTCCAGTGGAGATTGGAGTTTCAGAAACAATTTAAAAAAGTTTGACGACAATCCACCGTTTCGTTATTGTTAAAATCTTCAAAAACAGCGGCAGTTTGTAGAAAAGTGAGTCAAATCAGCAACTTCATTATTTTTTAACGTAAGAAATAAATTTTTACTGAGGTGAAAATACAATGCGAAGAACAGCTCGTGTAAATACTTGTCAAAAGCGATAATCTTCTAAATTTCCGGATTTTTGAAACGCGTTTTGAATTTTTCGATAAACTGCTTGACTAGTCGGAAGCGCTGGAATATCCTTAAAAGCGTTTTCCTCGCTCGGCTTGGCTTGACTACAACAGAAGGAGGGACTAAAAATATAGGAAGTGCAACTTTTGAAGTATGCCCTATCGTTAAGGACAATGACAGACCTGGAAATGAGTACCTACGATCAGATTTTATTGTAGTTTAACTTCACAGTTTGGACACAGTATCTACTAAGATCAATTGTGACCTGCTTCAACATTCCCTGTTGCGTTTAAATAGTGGGCAACGATATAACTATGCAGTTTCCTTTCATTGAATGTAAGTCTCTTATTTTTTTAAAAAGCTTTCTTTTCGCTGCAATTCAATTGGTGCGGTAACAATATATTTTCAGGATGTCAGTGCATATATTTTGGAAAAAAATCGAAGTTGTTTTTGTTTGTTTTTTCTGTGAATGATAATGGGAGACTTCCTATGATCAAACGATGTATATTACATTATTATTTATTTATTTTTGAAGATTTATTAGTAGAACTCTTTATTGTACTAAATGAAAAAAATGTTCTCAAAACCTCAATTTTTTGACACAATTTTCCATATACTTCATTTTGTCCACTCTCTTGTTTTATTTCATTTATATATTATGAATTATTTGTTGTTTTTCTTTCTGTTGCAGGTGAGTAAGACTCGAAAGGTTCACGAAAAACCGCAAAGCCATGGAGGTATCGTACATTTAGTAATCTGTTTCATATACCCTTGCAACTGTCGCATTGGATTCAAATTATCGGTATAAAAATTACCAGTAACTGGCTTAAGTTGCTATTCGTTGCCTTCTAGCGACACTCGCCTAGTTAAAAGTGCTCGTTGGTAACTGGACGTGTTGCATTCTTTGCTGCCGCAACAATTGCTGCTCTTTACGGAAAAAAATAGGTTTTGTTATACCAACAAAATTATTAGTTAAACTAGGGACAAAAAAATATTTTGTGACAACAACCATCAGTTCTATCGACAAATAATATGTTCTCTCAACAGAACTTTGGTTGCTGCAGCAAAATTTTTGGTTGCACCAGCAAAAATTTCATGTGTTGTCCCTAATTTCGTTGCTGCAACAAAACCGTTTTTTTCCGTGTTTTGTCGCCACAATTTTTTCTTTATTTTATTTTTCATTCGATTGCGTTTTGATGGTCCCAACTATAGATTAGGCGTCTATCCACACGTGGGAAAAACGATCAAGCCCAAATAGAATAAAAAATATTTTTCACAGTCCTCCATTCAGTCGTAGGAAAGGCTGGATTTACTTTTAACTTATCGGGTAATGGCCAACAATGCGGCAGAAAAAAAAATGCCGAATGAGGAATTGGTAGCCTACCACACATTTGATTCAAGCATATGGATGCTTCAAGTAACACCTATGCTTGAATCAAACGTACACTAGGCTTTATCAAAACATAGCATACTTGATTCAAGCATAAATTAAACTTCATCTGGTACGCATCTTTTGCTTGAATCAAACGTACCTTTTTTTCTCTGTGTTTGGTAACGTGCAAATTATGGAAATGCATTAGGAGCACAACGTTTATATCAAGACAGGTTTCCTAACTGCCGAATACCCTCAGATAGGATGTTTGTTGATATCAACCGTTAATGAATACCTCCTTGAATAGCGATTTAAAAATGTTCATGAGTGTTTTCGCTTTTTTTCTTTTAATGCAGATTTGATATCTTGATTTTACCAGAGCAAAGCTTTTTCAACGGAAACAGTAAATTTAAGCACCGTTCCTCTTAGTAATGTAAATCAAACGAGGTTAAACAATCAGTTATGGAGGAGTACTTCCCAGATATGAAAAGCGTTCATAACACGTTACTGCCTTTTCTCTTCAACGCGTCGACTGTCCCACCGTCCCTTCTCCTACCTTTGTGTTAGTCAAGCTTTATCACTCATCTTTAACCACTGCTTGCAGTAGCAGTAGCTGACAACTCTACTATATCGGATGTCTCACGCAATACACTGCAGTGATGAGGGCTGCCTATCCTGCACCGCGCAGCGTGCGTACACATTTTCTGCCACGGCTATCTAAGAGTCGTTATCTAAGAATCGTGAGTCAAAGATGCACGAGTATTTTGCTAGAAGGCACCTGTGGATGCATTTATTGGATGCGGAGAGAGGCGTGTTGCGTAGGACATCTAACACATACAGCACTATCACGGTACGGATGCCTACTTAACAGGGGCGGAGGGCCTCAATCAGTCGCCTTTTAAGGAATAAGGAGGTATATTCTAATTACTACATCAAATTACTCCCAAGACCTCCCTTTAACAGCCCTCGCATTCCTCGAAGTTAACACCTCGCAGCCACTTTCCAAACTTCGGATTATTTTTAAAGGGTGTCGCTATTCACCCGACATGCATTGATGTAGGGAGACTTGAACGCACGTGACCAATCTGATGCACTTGAAATGGGAGGGGACTTGACCGCACGGGACCTAACCTAATATATCTTATATGGGGCAGTCGGGTTAATACACACTCCCATTTTTAAATATATGGAATGGTCCATGGCCTTACAGATTTTTTTTTCAGAGATTCTCCTCATTTTAGTAATGTCGGGAAAAATAAATGTTTCTTGAACTTGTTCACTACAATCAAAATAATGCTAAATTCACTGTCCAGAAAAAAAATGTGGAACGCTTCACGATTTTGCGTGTCATCCTTGCGCAGGGGCCATGCTAATCTTCTCTGTATCGTTCCAATTTTGATATATGTACCGCCGAAGCGAGTACGTTTTACGAAGAAGTTTCGCGGCCTTATATATCGCGTGACCACCTGACAAAACATCAGTGAATCCGGGGGTGATTTTCGATGCGTTTTGTGTAGGAACCGCAGAACATACATCGTTGGCGAGTGTATTATTTTTTTCGCCTTATTTGGTTATTTTACGGTAATTTATTTTTCTTTATTTTTCTTGGGCGTGGCATCTTAAATTTTAATTTGTTTTAAATGCGTTCGCGGGCGGTATGACTGAGAAGCGACCGCGGCACGATGGAACAGGGGGAGGACTGGACCTCGACCGTAGAGGCCATGAGAGCGGGAGAGGACAGCAGCACCCATAGCAACGCTGTAAACAAGGCAAAAAAAAAGGAAAATCTGATTTTTTGAGCGCTATTAATAGAAAATGTAATGAAATACTGTACCAACAAGGCTACATTTTGTTATACCTTGTATTATATTCTGTATTATATATCAGATAATACATGGTAATTTACCATACCAGACAAGATAACAATAAAACCATGTGTTCTGTTTCTGTATGTCCACGTAATGTACCATGTTTCTGTCCTTTTTGTTTTCTTTTCTGAATGCATAGTTATTTTGTGCAATGTCTTGTATCATCACCATTACCTACGATGTATTAATTAGAACCATTTTAAAGTACCGTCCGATTTAGGCTCCATCCAACAAAACAAAAAAAAAGAAAAAAAACTAATAACAACTTGCTATTTTATACGTTTTTTATCTGATCAGTGTAAAAATGAAAAATGATATTTAATTAAGCCCTGCATTCAAATTTCTCGAGCTTTGTCAAACCAACGTTTGCCTTTATCTTAAAAAATGGAAACAATTACCCTTTTTTCCTTATTTCGCCTCTCATCTAAACAAATAAAAAATTGAGGGAGCTAGCAAATTAATTTTGTAGAAGTAATTTTCAAGTGGTTTTAATCTAGGATTTAAGGATATTCCAGCGCAATGGGCTAAAATTAGACAAGGACTTGATATTTTCAGGAATAGTTCAAAATGTGTATGCCTATCGAATGGCGAAGTCTAAGAAAATTTGACCGTTCCGTTTTTACGCAATTAAATTCTAAAGTTGGGAAAAAAATGCATGGGCTCTTATGGCAGCTCCCAAAAGTGGCGCTAATACTGTTGAATTATGATTGATAGCGTCGAATTGAGATTAGATGAGGATCGAAAAAAACGGTTTCCAGTAGAGAGTGGAGTTTCAGAAACAATTTAGAAAAGGTTGACAACAATCCGTTATTTTTAACAACTTTAAAAACAGTCGCATTTTGTAAAAAAGTGAGTCAAATCAGCAACTTCATTATTTTTTAACGTAAGAAATAATTTTTTACTGAGGTGAAAATAAAATGCGAAGGACAGCTCGTGTAAATACTTGTCAAAAGCGATAATTTTCTCAATTTTCAGATTTTTAACACGTGTTTTGAATTTTTCGATAAACTTGACTAGTCGGAATATCCTTAATAACCGTATGGCTACCCTGTAATTTGGCATTACTACCAAGCTTTTTTCCATTTGAAATAATAGACTTAATCTAAGCTTATGAGAAGGAAGCTTTTCTATTCACTCTATTTTAGCTACAATCATGAGAGTAATACTCTCATGCTACAATCATGACAAATCTTCTCCACCACTCAAAGAAACTTCGATTATGTTTCCGCCCCTCGCTCTCATAGCCTCTACTACGTTGGAGGGCGTGGCCTACGGTCGGCGCTAGTCCCTCCCCTCCCCCCTCGTCCCATCGTGCCGCGGCCGCTACTCAGTCATCCCGCGCGCGGACGCATTGAAATCAGATAAATATTTAAGATGCCACACCTGAAAAATAAAATAAAAATAAAAGAACGTGAAATAACCAAATAAGGCGCAAAAATTGATACACTCGCCAACGATGTATGTTCAGTGGTTCCTACACAAAACGCATCGAAAATCACCTCCGGATTCACTGATGTTTTGTCAGGTGGTCATGTGATATATAAGGCCGGGAAACTGCACCAAACGATGTACTCGCTTCGGCGGTACATATACTAAAATTGGAACGATACAGAGAAGATTAGCATGGCCCCTGCGCAAGGATGACACGCAAAATCGTGAAGCATTCCACATTTTTTTTCTAAATAGTGATATTAGCTTTATTTTTAAAATGAATGGAGGGAGACTAAAAGCACGGAAACTAACCTAATGTATTATAAATGGGGGGGGGGGGGCTTGAACGAAAAAAAACCAACCTAATGTTTTTTAAATGGAAAATGACAAACGCAAGAAAACCAATCCAAAAAATTTCAAATTGGGCCACGAGGGAGAAGCGACGCAAAAGACTTTTTTGTTTG
>Ga0058701_10005460_pt1 | contig 10558 bp, 4 predicted proteins | sample AgamicOrMae_FD_97039 | JGI IMG/M metagenome (GOLD analysis project Ga0058701, IMG submission 97039) | Agave microbial communities from Guanajuato, Mexico - Or.Ma.e | ecosystem: Host-associated > Plants > Phyllosphere > Phylloplane/Leaf | place: Guanajuato, Mexico | collected 2012-06-04 | reverse complement strand
GATTTTACAGTTAGTCAAATTAGATGAAGAAACTCTGAAATATTTACAGTCAGAAACCAATTCACTTCAGACAGAATTATTTGCTGCATTAATGCTTGCTTTCTCAAAAGGTTTTACCAAAAAAACTGCTCTAAAGCATTGGTTGTTAATTATATTCTTCTCTAAAATTCGGAATTTAAGCGCGTTCGCCCTTACATATGTCGTCTGTCATTATTTTTTTTTTTAATGTTTTTTTACTTATACTTTTTTTAATATAAGTTTCAAAGAAGAGTAAGGGTTTTCAAAAGCCGAAGCTCTGAAGAGAGCGTGTTACCAAGATCAATAAAGTGTTTAGGTTGACTACTAATAAAAATTAGGATTTAATATGGAAAACAAATTTATAAAAATGTATGGGGTATTTCTACAAACCAACCATAGGAGAAATGAACTTTCACAAGTTCTTCCGTGCGCAATAATTAGGTAAGGACATACAAGATGAATCTGTCAGATCTCTGGAATTCACAGAAAGCCTAAGATCCAAAACAATAACATAGCTCAGTCAGGGTCATAACATTTCATCTATTTAACGTCTCTCAAACATTGTAAAAAGTTTCAAGGTGCTTTTTAAGATAGCCTTGAATCTTAGACATACAATATCAGTGATACCAATCAGGCAGTGAATAAGAATGAGACTAAGAAAGAAGTGTAATAACACCACATGGAATCATATCTTATGTCAATATTTGGCATTTCAAATCCTACTCTAAGTACGGTAATCCCAAGTGTATTTTGGAACTGTCTTGATATATCCAATTGACTGCATAGTTCTCTTGTGAATGTTTCTTTCCTTGCCTTTTTCAGAAGGAGCAGAAGATGAAGGCTAAATTTTGGAACTGTCTTGATATTTCCAATTGACTGCATAGTTCTCTTGTGAATGTTTCCTTCCTTGCCTTTTTCAGAAGGAGCAGAAGAAGAAGGCTGAATTTTGGAACTGTCTTGATATTTCCAATTGACTGCATAGTTCTCTTGTGAATGTTTCTTTCCTTGCCTTTTTCAGAAGGAGCAGAAGAAGAAGGCTAAACAGAAGAAGGGAAGAATACACATAAATTTGAGCAGAGGCAGCAGATGGTGCAATATTTTATAACCTTGGCGGGTCCTTTTCCGCGGGTGTTCCCCCGTTACGGAAGATTACAGGTAAAGGCCATATTCACAACTTGCCCCGTCTACAATGCCATACATGCCGGTATGTTCAAACTACTTTAAAAGTCTTCATCGGGCTAACACAGTCAAGACACGTAATTCTTGTGCTCCGTGAGGATGTTCCCAAGGAATATGGCGATACGTCTTTGTTCTTGTCGACGTGTAAACCACAACGACGTTCGTTGTCGGAACGTGCAACTCAGTGCGCACACCCCGAACATGGTTGAAACTCACCATTCTTCGGAAGAGAAAACGTTGTTAAGAGAAGGTTAGATGCAACATATTTTTTTTTCGAAAACGACGCGATGGCGTGAAATTTTTCAGCCTGTGCGCCGATACGAATAAAAAAAGGAAAAAAAATCGTTTCCTATCTTTGGTGTTAAATAAAAGTTTTTGTAGGAAACGGCATAGTGTACTTCGCTGTGGAGGGAAATTTTGGCATTTCCCTCTTATAGCAGTGGCGAAGCTCTAGCTGATGATTCGCACCAAGACCGCCGGCAGTTTTCGGAATTATAATTTTACCTGAGATTTTCCGCTCTGGTTTGGGAATCCGTTGCTCATAACGTAAAGACTCCCCTAAGACTTTTGTGCGTCTGTTATATCGAGAGTGATGTGTCTGTTGTAAGTTTCGTTACTCAACTTGTTTCTATGTAAGAGCGATCGTCACGTTCGCTTTAATGGTGCGGCAGGTATCCAAGAACTTGTCCTGAAAGACCAATTGTTTTGAAAGAAAAGACACCCTTTACTACCTGTGATGTCGCTTCTTTTCCATCAGCCGTTTGTAATAAGTCTTCAAGTTTTATGGTTGTTAAATGAATTGTAGCAATAAGTTTGTTACGACTTTTTAGGGACGTCAGTAAATCTCTCAGACAATGGCGATCAGAGGCTTCCAGGGTGGATTCAAAACTCTGTCTGCAGCAAGCTTAACTCTTTTGTCGCATTTAAACCACACCTTTTTACGATTAAAGCACTTCGGTCCGCTCGTGTTTCTCGCTTTAAGATTTTCCGAAGAGCTCATTCTGTGAAGGGGTCTTCTTTCAAAAATACTACTTTCGCGGGTTTTTAATCGTCTCTCTTTTGCTCTCTTTCGTCCAGCTTCAGAGCCAATATAGTGGAGATCAGAATTCGCAACGCGTTGCTCTCATTTGTCTCTGTAAATTTGTCAGTAATTGGATTAGCAGAATCAAATCATCCAAGGTTCTGCCAATCTGAAAGAGCCGAAGCGTGTATGACGCCTTTTTTTTTAAAAAAAAAATTATGTTGGCAATGCTCTTTGTCAGGCCATTCGAATGGCTTTGCCAGCTTAATCGCGAAGTTAGCCACTTATGATCTCCAAGGTGCAGTAGTAGATAGTTTCCATTTCGCGTTTGCTTGTTTTCATAACTGTTCGAAAGTTCCGCTCTAGTTATGTGAATAGTAGCAACATTAAAAAGCGTATCTTTGTATCGAAATTTTATTTTTGCCTTGCCAGAAGCTTTTTTGGTCCTGTTCGACGTTTGTTGTATAAACGTCAGGAATTTTAAATTTGTTAGTTTGACTAATCTATGTGTAATCGAAGACCCGAGTATAGCTGGAGTTACCACTTCAGCGGTGCGCTGCAGTATAGTTCGTGCAGCAAAATAATATCGATTCAAGTTTGATCTGAACACGTCAGCCTGTTTAAAGCTCTTTATGCTGTCATTTGATGGAGACCCAATCCGTTGGCTTTTAAGGAGGGATGCCAATCGTCGCTTTCGCCTTAAAATTTAAAACTAGTCGTCAAATTGTTGGTGATTATTCCTTGCGCGTCTACTTTTCTTTATGACGTATGTTGATGTCACCCGTTTTTGAGAAAAAACGTTCAAATCTTTTCAAGGTGAGCAGGACGGTCCCCTACCTCAGAAAATATCCCCCCTTTCCTTTTACAGTCGTCTGTCATGAAAAGCTCATACCATAATGTCGCACAAGAGTGTCTGGATATGCAACGCAGAGGTCTTTCAATACGTGAACTGTGAGTGTGTCTAAAAATGGAATGCCTCTATGTTTGGAAATCCATCAAAAAGTAACGCCTGCCATTACATACTTAGATTGTGAGCTGGAGTAATTTAACGTGCGCGAGACAAATCGATTTAACTAGGAATACTCGGTCTGGGCTTGAAGTGTACAGGATTAAAAAGAACGCAAAATTTCTTTTGTTGCGATTTGTGCTTCCGAAAGACTGCTGCATTAAAATAGAAACATCAGCCTAGTCTGAACACGTATTTTTTTGTTAATATTACTAAGTCAACGTGTACTATAGTAATCGCTTGCATTGAGTTTTGCAAGCCCCTTTGGTGTGTCACGAATTCCTTGCGAGCTGCGTATGTTGTGATACGTTATTAGCGTAACTCAATGAGTGCCAATAAGAATAGTTTTGTTATGCGAAGCAAACCACGTAGAAGTCATTGCGTTATCTCCGTCTTACATAAGGACTTCTCGTGAGAGAGGAGCATGAGTTATTCTCCTTAGTTTCTGTAACTCGACCGGGTTTTCTTCCAGCTATGAAATGTACTTGAATCAAGGATCATGATTTGGAAGGAATCTTCTGAAATGGAGCTTAACTTCTCATTCAACCGCCTCAAAAATCGATTAACGAATGAATTTCGCTCTGAAGATTCCAAAATTCACATCCTCTGTGCGAAAAACGTTCAAAAATATTTCTCGCGATGATTTTAAGGCTTTAAGCTAAATTTTGACGCTGAAAGTCATCAGTAGATTTTCATAGTTTATGACGAAGAGCACAATTTTGTTGGATACGGAATTTTTTCGATTCGGCTTTTTTAAATGGAAAATATAGCGTTCTGACGTGTTTTGTCGAAGCACAGCTCATTTTAAGTATAAAAATAAAATTAAGTTTTTCAAGTCATCTAATATTTTATCTCTGAATTTGTACTCGTAGGTTTGAGGGAGTGGGAGGATGGCTTTATCGTCTCTGTGTTAGTTTTTCTGTATTTATTTGGATCTCTGCGGGTAAATAGGCATTGTTTGGTAAAAACATTAAAATGCCTCCGTTTTTGAAAATAACTTCTGTGGTGGAAAGATTCTCCGGCTCTTGCTGCTGTCTTTACACCATAAGAGCTTACATTTTGGTGGTAAAGTGAGTTAAGGTTGGACGAATTTCAACAGGTTTCCGGTAACCTTTTATTATTTTGCGCCTAAGTTCCACTTAAGACGGTTTCTTTCTTTGAAAACGACTCCAAGCAGAGTTTGTGAATGTAGAACATGAGGGGTCAACAGTTTGCTAAAAATAAATGGAGCGCAAAAAAAAAGAAAATAAAAACTCTCGCCTGGAGAACTTTTATGAGGGGCTGTAGAAAAATTGCATGGTGTGGTGAAGAACATTTTTATTTTGTAGAATTTTCTGGGGTTCAAAGTGGTTGTCCGCAATGAATGTCCAAGTTCGCAGGTTTTCCACGTGTAAAACCGATTGAGGGGAAAAAAAAGGAAGAATAAGAATAATGTGAAAAAATGGCTTTTTAATTTTTTTTTGTTTAGGTTTTTGCGATTTTTTGTGGATTGTCCATGTTAAGGCCGAAAATGACCATCTACGACAGTGTTCGCCACCCTGTTCATAACAATGCTCGAGTAAGCACAAAAATGGCTCACTTATTTAATAGTGCACTTTTGTTGTTTCTTCGGGTTTTTCAATGAAGTGGGCAGGGTATACACCCTAGTAATAGTCATTTTCGTTTGTAATGTATTGGTTTCCTTAGCAAAACGTCAAAACCTGACAACAAAGTCCAACGCGACACATTCAAGCCTCAAAAAAATTAGTTTGAGGCCACTAAAATAACGTTCAAATATTCCATTTAAAAAAATGTCCTTCGACATGTTATGCAATATTCACATAGCTATCTCAGCGAAAGTCCTGCGGGGAGCTTGTGGTATAAAAGCTTTTGTTTAGTATTTTTCGAGCCGAGTTTTTTTTTTTTTGTAATTGCCCAAGTGCTTTAGATCACTATTTCACAATCAGCAGGGTCCGGTTTGCCTGAAATTGAGATTTGAGCGGTTGCGCAAAATCCTGATTTGTGGCTTTTGGAAACACCATATTCTGTGTTTCAAAATTTTTAGACAAAAAAGCCATCTTCCAAAATGTTCTCATCTGGGTCTTCGCAAAAGGAAACAAATAATAATAATAAAAAATTAAAACATAAAAAAATAAAAACATCGCTTCAGCCTAACGAAGAATTTTGCTCGTGGGGATCTTATCGATGTTGCTTCCCAAAAAAGATTATATTTCTCTTCTTAAAAAAGTAATTTCTTTTATCAGTATATTTATGTATCCCCGCACGATATGAAATCCTGCAATGTCTTCTGTAAGTATTTTAAATTACAAAAAAAAAGGAACTTAGTCAACATATGATCTTGGCAGCGAAATCGAATCAAGTAATTCTATTTTTTAATATAAAAGTTCTCGTAATTTCACAACGGAATGTTCGCTTTAAATATTTGAAGTATATTGTACTTTATCCTCAATTCATTTGTTATGAAGGATTAGTTATTGTGGTGTCAAATCACGCGAGAATTTAAAGGGAAAAATGAATTTGAGGTCTGTGGTTTTAGACATAATGTGTGTACGATTTAGAATTTCGTGTGGATTTGTGTAAAGAGTTCGAATCGATAAAAATCATATTGCTGTTTGATCTTCAACCTTTTCTTCCTGTGTGTTGTTTGTTACCTTAGACTTGAGATGATTCCGAATATTTTTTTTAGTAGAGTAGCTCCCCCCCCCCCTAAAAACATCGCCATTTCCGTTTTGGAACGGGGAACAGCTGAACCAAGCTTCTTACGGATCACACGAGTTTACCCAAAAGTTGACCGTTTACTGCACGTGCCCCGCACAATCCGTCCTTATCATTCCGTTGTTTTGTCTCTCCGAATTGATCCAAGTATTGTGCCGTCGAATGGGGCAAGTGGGAGCTTCGTCCCGACCTGGTGAGGCAGGATAAGCGAAGTGAAGTGCGAAAGCTGCACAGCTTTTGCAGCTGATTGCTTGTTGAAGTCCTGTCCCTCTTCACCGGCTGAACGTCACATTACACTAGATATTGATGTTACGTACTGTACTATGTAAGTGCCCTATACTTAATCGGTTTTTTTACATGTAGTTAGTGCTGTTCATTCCTTTTAAAAGATCTGGATTATCCTTTTGTGTCCTCTCTGTGGGGTAGCAGGCATGGAGTCGGCTAGCGGTAGCCCGTCCTTATTGTAGGTTAAGCCTTTTCGTCAACGCTGACTTGCCAGAGAAAAAGTATTGTCGTGATCAAAAGTCGTGTCAAGGAAAAGGCCAAAAGACATGTGACACTACTTTTAATGTCGATTTTACATCGCATTACCTTCTGGCGGTGCGCCAGAAAAAAAAATGCCACAGAACCATCTTGGAACCCTCGATTACAATTATTTTAACACGTTCGCATTTTTTTTCACGTGCAATTCAGTTTACGATATTTACTTTTTAAAGCGGATGAATGTGTTACTGAGGAGTTTTTGAATGGTGCAATGAAAATAATTTAAGGCCACTTCTAAAATGCTCTGAGGGCTGGTAGTGGGTTTATCCAAATACTGGATCACGTTGCTGATGAATTGACTGGGATTTTCTTGATTGGAGAATAAAAAGTGTATGGGCGCATGCGGCCAGCCATTTTTTTTTTAATTTTTACAAAATAGCAAGGTGACAAAAAAAACAAGGAAAAAAACTTGTCGTTTTCCCTTGTTCACCTCGCGGTGTTCGCAGTTCCTTTCGCTGGGCATAGGACTGCGTCTCTCTCTGTCGCACATTTTAAACTTTTGATCATCCAATCATGAGCTCTGGGGATGAGGGCAGCCCTCGAGTTGTTTTGCTTGCGTTGGTAACGAACGTCGGATTAAACCCGTTGTTTTGTCTGTGTAACCTGTGTGTGGTGTGGTGACCTCCAGATAGACAGTCCATGTTGATGACGGGCTTTTGGCTATGTAAAGCTCATTTGCTATTCCGCGCGCACAATACAATAATCTCAGTATAGTTTGAGCGTGAAACCGCCGTACTGTGATAATCGTTTCTTCGTCAATGCCAAGAGTATGTGTTAAATGCGAACTTGATGTGATAAGTGTACATCATCATATACAGATATGCCGTTATTCTGTGTGTCCAAGTGCGGCAGATGTAGTTGAATACATTTCCATGAAAGAAATATTGATCTTATCTATTTTTCAACTTCTTATTGAATTTTGAAAGTACAGTGTTGATCAAAAGTCGCATTTTTGCTGACTTTGTTTTTCAGGAATTTATGTTGGTGATACAATCGCGACTTCCATGAAGGTCCGTACTGCCAACTTAAATTTAGGGACCAGTCGAATGACTGTTCCACGAATTTTGATCTCCACTTCGTGTTTTTGCCAATAATGCAGGTGGCAAGCCTGGCTAGTGATGCCTGAGTTGTTAAAGAAATATTGATTAATATTGTCAACTCTTTGCTGTTTTTTTTTTTTTTAGCTTACTAATCTCGTAATCAGTGCATCTCAAGTCAGAGCCTTACACCTTGCTCTTGTTGATATGTAATTATCAAAGGTTTTTGCCTTCCTTGCATAAGTGCCTGGCTTGCACTCTTAATGTTTTGAAGGTTTTTGTGAGGCTAGTTTATGAACTGCAATGCTATCATCTGTCAAACGCACAAAAAATTGCTGATAGTTTCAAAGCCCATAAACGTTTTCGTGAGGGAAAATCCTGTTTGTTCATTTTTGTACGGATCCCGGAACTTTTCGGAAACTGCTGAACATTTTTTCCGAACTGTTCCATTTTAAGAGACGGCTTTTTCGAAGAAGTGCGCGGAAAGCACCTAAAATTTTCGGGATTCTCTCACATTTTGCGGTTGAAGCAACTTTTTCCCCGGAAAAAGTTGGGATTTTTCCTCATGTTATTAAGATTTGAAATGTTAAAAAGACTTGCCAATCAGTCTGAGTGTCGGCTCTTTCCTCTTAAATTTAATGACAACTAAGCGAAGGATTGTTCTAGTTACCATTTTACCCAACTTGCCTTAAAAGGGAGTATTAAAACAAATTGTTCCCCTTTGAATTTGATCTGTGTTCTTTCAACCTACTAATTTTCGACAATCAGTTGCCTCATTTTTGAGCAAGTTGTCGCGGTAGGATTAATGTTCAAAGTTTAATATTGCAGTTATTCCTTAATGTCTATGAATATTGACACATTTGGTCGTGTTGCGTTGTGAAGTCGGAATGGAGCACGACACGAGCGTCTGCGCTCTTCCATTCGTTTCATACGTGCTGTTGAGGGATACGATATTTGTGAATGTTCCCTAGTCTTATTTGCTAACAGTTGCTCAGCGTAATGTGTGTTCTCGTCTGCGAACTTATGATAATCTTTCATCCATTCATTCAATTTCAAAGTTTTCTGTAAAAATGACGACTGTGTTTCTGAACCATTGAGGCCATCTACCAACTAACGCATGTCATTAAAGTTTACAAGACTACTCGACTTTGTGGTCTTTACCTTTTCCTTTCACCCTGATCATGAACAGTAACCTGAAATAGCCCCTGTGAAAACTCAAAAAACCTCTCATTAGAAATATTATCCTCTTGCAACTTCAGGAAGTAACATCTGGCTGCCAGACTAAGAGGCCAATAATCTCTCAGAGAAGAGAGAGTAAAGAAAGTTATCCCAGCTATCTAAAAATCGTGGTTCAAAGCAGGGATTAAGTAGGTACTTAACCCTCTTTAAAGCTATAGTGATTCAGGCAGCGAGTGCCATCTAGACGCATTACTTAACCGCTCCCCTTTGTTCGGCAATGTCTTCGCAATGCGCACCTTTTCACTCAACATGATTCTTGAATTGTATTTTACTTTTTACGACTGAGTAAGAGAAAGAACATTATCGCTTTTCTTCCTGTGATGATGGAGAACCCTTCAACGCGCCCGTCGTCCCTTATGAAAAAGCCGATCTGGAAAATCGTAGGTCATCACTGTCTAGGAAAAAGAAATTTATCTCGAAAAATAGTTGACCGATTCTAGCGACCAACTGATAAACACCTTGGATGGCTCGGAGAGAAAATGAAACTCGGCACAGTGCGTAATGGCTGATCAATATCAAAACACTTTATTAGAAGTTTGCAAGCGACAAGCTTACAAAAGAAACCAAAAAATTAAAATAACGTTCGCAAATATTTCAGGGGACTTGAAAGCGGGTTTCCTTCTCAGAGTGGAATGAATGTACAAAGCTAATGTTGGTCTAAAACAAGTTTCTTACCATAGAAAAGGAATGATTTTTTTAAAGGATAAAGCATTATCTTCCGAGCCGACAGTCTCTCTCGGAAATTTCTCGCGTTGAACAGAAGACACGGACACACAGACAATACACCGAACTATATCTTCCTATACTACACTGTACAGAACATATAAATACAATATTAAACCGTGTACAAATGTCCCAAGGCACTCGGTCGCCTTTGACAAGACATCATCAAAAAGAGTGAACACTTTTCAGATATACTTTGTATGTACAAACTCAGAGATAAAACTGAAACAGTGCGAGCGGCTAACAAAATCTATGACTCAAACCAGAAAAATAACCGTAAAACGAATGGAATACAGGAGTGTATCTTAGGATGAAAAGTACAGTTTTCTCTCATTCCATCAGCCTTCGTCCCCCGCCTATCTTTGTACATCTTCTTTTCTTTTTATTTAATTTTCCTGATACGGAAATTATTATTTTTTAGTTTCCTATCAAACTCACAGAGTTGCATGTTAAACAAGTTTTTATCACATTTCATAGCTCATCGTGTTTATCTGCTGGAGGAACAGGTTTGCACGCAGCAGGAGTAGTGAATTCGAACAGATACTCACATCGATTTGGTTCCGTCGCCGACGTTAAAACAGACTCCAAACCACATTTAATGTTTACCTGTCAACAAAAGGAAAATGTTAGGTGCGCCCTCTTGTACCATCAAGACTTTATCAACGTTGCTGCTATGATTTTTCCACGAATATACACGCCGAATTAAAATTTGCGGAATTAGCTGGTATCGATGTTAAAGGAATGTGGTGTCATTTAGTGACGAAATCCAAACCGACTGTTTGAGAAGTTTGGGTAAATGATCATACTTTGAACCGGAGTTTCAATCGCGATCAACAGCTCGCCAGTTATTAGTTTTTTAGACCGAGTTGCAATTTGGGGGGTGGAAAGGGTCTTTAGATATTCGGCCTGTCTTATTCACCTCAAAAAACGCAAATCGATCACAAAATGAACAATGACAGGGGGCGGTACATATTTAGGACTTCGGTTCAGAGCATGATCACTAATCATAGCCTTCAGTTACAGTCCAACCTCCACACAGATTTTTCTTAAAAAAAAAAAACAAAAAAAAAACAAGGG
>Ga0058701_10005459_pt1 | contig 10560 bp, 8 predicted proteins | sample AgamicOrMae_FD_97039 | JGI IMG/M metagenome (GOLD analysis project Ga0058701, IMG submission 97039) | Agave microbial communities from Guanajuato, Mexico - Or.Ma.e | ecosystem: Host-associated > Plants > Phyllosphere > Phylloplane/Leaf | place: Guanajuato, Mexico | collected 2012-06-04 | reverse complement strand
TTTTTTTTTTTTTTTTTTTTGGAGATCAGAAATTTTACCAAGAAATAAGAGAAAAATGTGGATCTGTATACTTCAGTTTTGCTCAGGTTCTGCCTAATTGGCGTTTATGGATGGTTTAAGAGCTACTAAATCTATATGAAATCATTGTGATTTGACCCACGAAGCTATAAGGAGGAAAATATAGGTCTTCTTTAACCGTCCCAAGAATTTATTAGGCTATTTGAGCAATTTTTTTTTTCACCCGTCCCACAGATTGGACCGACTGCACTCGGGCATCCTTAGAGGCTCATGAAAAATCGACTACTAATTTAATTTTTTATCTGCTATTTACCAAAAAATTAAGTCGCGCTATTAAAGGTGGTTCAAAAGGTTGGCAAAAGTTTCTCGTAATAAGCGAAGGAAACATCTCGAAAAAGCGAAAAATTACTCCTAAAAGTAATGAAAAACGCTTGAATTGCGGTTTGAAGAATCGCCTGACAACCTGTAAAATGATATATGCATCACCTCCGAAAGACGTTGTGTAACTTAATAGCATTTTTTCCTGGATTTCCCAAGTTTTCTTTAACCGTTGAAAAAAGGTTATCTAGTTATTTGAAAATAATGTTTCTCACATGCGTGAACACGTGTGTTAGATCAGGGAAAGAAGTCAGTCGAGTGAGATCTATTTGCGTTGCAGGTGTGCCAAGCACCGCGGCGAAGAAGCGGCGAGCACACGGTCATCGACGGCGATCTCAACAGTTGGTACGACACGGACTGCATTTTTACCAACCTGCGGACCACGGTGAACGGCGTGAAGCGCAATCCAGAGAGGAACGTTTACGACAGCGAAGATAGTGAGCCTGGTAAGCCAAGCGATTCTGTGTAGTCTCTCGGGGGAGGAACTCTTGATCCATTCGTGTTAGCGGGGAAACCTATTGTGCACCCACCGTGTACAGCTGAGATCAAAAATCGTGTCGCATTCAAATCCGGTGACGTTTCGTCGTTTTTTTTTATTTATCGGTTATACGAATACATCTGAATGGGGAGGGCCACGCGCTTGGTCAGCTCGTTTCAATAGTATTGCCAACATTGATTTGTAGAAACAAAAAGTCTTTAGGTTTGGATGCGACTTTTCCCGGTCTCCGCAGTGGCCTCGCCTTTGCCCTCGTTTTTGGTCGGGGGCCTTTATCATAGTTTGCTCGCACGAGATGAGTTGGTTTCCATGCATGGGAGCAGCATGCGATCCTTTCCACGTCAGAGCTTGCCTAACACTACCCAGCTAAATAATCTCCCAAAGAAGTAGAAGAGGTCGACGGTACCTATGGGCCAATCGACATCGAAATACTATCGCACAGTTGGAGTCGAAAGTTGTCGACCTTCTATATGAAAGGCTGCATCTATTACCTCCAGCGTTCCACACATGTTAAATCTCTCTATACATTTCGATAATTAACGGCGTAGGTTAGGTTGACCTAAATTAGTTTAACCAAGGTTAAGTTGACCTTGGTTAGGTTGACCTAGGTTAGGTTATTCTAGGTTAGGTTGACCTAAATTAGTTTAACCAAGGTTAGGTTGACCTAGGTTTGGTTGACCTTAAGTTAGTTTAACCAAAGTTAGGTTGACCTAGGTTAGGTTACGCGACAAGTGCTTTGCTCAGGTCATTTTAACCAAGATTAGATGAGGTTAAGTGATATACCTTCTCCTTCCGATTGGATAATGAACGTGGGAGGTGAAAAATTCCATTTTTCAAATTTATAGTGCACCCCATTTCCAAAGCGACACGATTTTTCTTTTAGACTGTACGGCACGGAGTTCACTTCGCTATGGGATACATCCATGGGTGGTATCCATCCATTGCATTGTTATTTTCTGTATGTCGACCTCCAGTTTGGGGTCAGTTGGTCCGAACCGATGTGAATCGGGAGAGGTGTGCTTTGAACTAGAATTAGAAACGGCGTGGGTTCATGTGACCGAAACGGAGCGGAGCTTTGGTGGTGGTTGTCGGCCCGGCTGGCCATCTTGCCCTTCCTTTCCACTGAGCGGTGCGTGACGTTCAACAGGTGACTGGGAAACGGGCTCGCTGGACGGACGCGACGCCTCCCGTGTGACGGCCCGCGTGGCCTGCTCAAGCACTGCCATGCTCGAAAACTCGCTCGCGCTCGCGCCCATCGAGGCGGCGCCGCCGACACCGCTCGCGCTGGAACACCTCCCCGCCGACTCCAGCCCCAGCTCGAGCTCCAGCTCCAGCTCGTCGGCCTCGTCGGAGATCCGGCCTCCGCCGGCGGCGGAGGGCGAGCCCCACCAGCAGCTCTCCGTGATGCGGGGGCGGGGCCACAGCCGCCACTACCCCAAGGGCGATCGCCGGGACAGGCCGGGGCCCTCCAACGACGAGGACGGAGGGCGCAGGTGGAAGGTGCTGCCCCTGGAGGACAGGGACAGGGACGGGGACATGAACAGGGATAGGGGGGACGAGGAACCCGTGCAGGATCGCACCTTGGCGGTGGTAGGCGAGCTGGCCGTTGTCGCTGCGAGGGTCCAAGGTGAGGTGACATGACGTGCAGCCTGCTTCTAAGCCTTCCTTCTCACGCTACGCTGTCCTAGTGCCCTTCTTCTAGACTAAATTTGCCGCATGGCGCGCCTTACAAACAGAGCTGCTGTTCGGAACACAGGAGCCAGCAACAGGGACTCATCAATGGGGCACATCCGTTTGAAGCTTCATTTCCAATCGAAACACAAAGCTGGACCTAAAATTGATATACATCTCAGCTTAAATAATCAAGGTTTTATAAGCGCTTTATATAAAAAGCAACAACCTAAAAACACATTTACCCTGTTGCTAAACAATTAACATAATGGCTCTGACTTAGGCTCCGATCATAGATCGTCCTATGTATTACTGAAAGCCTTGTCGGAAGCAGGTCTGCTTCATTTCTGAACCTTGAGGGAAAACCAAGAAAATTTTCTGCGGTAAACGAAGAAAACTGAAAGGACATGTTTCTGTGACATTTGCAGTGAAAATTATCAATAGTGAGCACCACCACCTTTTACATTTTGTGTAAAAGCTGCTGTGTGGAAGATGGAAATTCGAAGAATGCGTGAAGATTTACGGTTTAATGTCATTTAGATTTCAGATTAGCTTGCATGATGTTATTGTTTTCACGATGATAATTGTGAGTCTAACTAGGTGGATTTCCGTGTTGTAACCAAGATGCACGCATCCGTATCCCCTTGAGTTCATCTTAATTGCCAAGAATCACTTTCACGGCAGTGCTTATTATCTGTATTTTCTTTCAAACTTTTCTCTTGTGGGGTCATCTGCCTTCGTCTGTGTTCAAGATACAATTTACTGAGCATGCAATATGGTTTGGTCTCTCAGGTTTTGGAGATCTGTATGTGCAGTTTTCAACGGGATTGAAAATTAAAATCGCTCTTTTTCATTTCAGCTTTAACAACAGAATTAGTCGCCTTGGGATCTGAGATGGAAACTGCAGTAACTCCAGCACCAAGGAAATCGCGTTACAAGAAACGACAGTCCACAGAGGTGAGAACAATGTTAACGAAAGTTAAGCTAAATCAGGCTACATGCCTTGTGCGCCGCAAGGCTAACGCCCCGCGTGTTCTAGAGACGCGAGGCAGAACTGAAGAGATTGAAACTTCCACCGAGCAAATTTACAGTCCAGTGTCTCCATAATTTCCTTGTGCAATCTAAAAGACACCCTGTTTCCAGGATTCCGAGCCCGTCCCTTTTACCGTCAACATCAACGAAAGTATTATTTCGTTACTCTTGAAACTCCACTCGAGCTTATCGGAAACTCCCGATAGCTTCAACCCCGCGGATCCGGCGCCTCCAGACGACCACCTCATCGGCGACGGGCCTTTCTTCATAGGGAGAGTTTTGAGGCATATTATGGCGCTTGACGATCAATGCAGGTTAGTGATCAGGCCGGAGCCCACGAGTTTCGTGTACATGACGCGGAAAACACGACAATTGCCGAAGATAGCCGAGGTGGGAAACAGGGTTTAAGATGCGACCTTTCTGCGTTTTCAGTGAGCACGTGGCGGCGGTACGGGAGCAGCTGTGGTCCAAGCAAGCGACGGAAGGAGAGGAAGAGCAGAGAGCCAGGGAAGAGCTGGACCGGGAAGAGAGGCGGAAGAGAGCGAGAGAGCGACAGCAGAGGCTTATGGCGGAGTTCGCGAACCAACAGAAAGACTTCATGGCCAAGGCGATGGAAACAGGTGGGTGATGCGAAGAAATGCCTTATGTTTTAGGGGGTGTGGTAGCTTAAGAGGGAGAGAGGCGTCAACTCATTCCCGCGGTCTGCGTTGATTCGCGGGTGCATGAAGCCAGCAACGCTGATTGCTGAGATACGAAGGTGACGTGACAGTGAATGCCTATCTCCCTCAGAGGCACTCTAGGATGTGGTAAGAATATTGGGCTTGATTCTGATTTTTGTACCCAGAAGAAGATATGGAATGGGAGGATGAAGATATCGCAGCTGTTAGCAAAAAGGAATACGACTGCGTTATTTGCAGTCAAACTACTCTCAACACCCCGGAAAACCCTATGGGCTTAGTCGTTTTAGTTCAGGTAAGTTACACTCGCAGCGATGGTGGTTTGACGTACCGGTAGCAACATCTTACCGATGTGCTGTTGCTACCTTGAAATTCGGTGGTTTGAAATTTGTTTTATGTTGTTGTTTTTTTTCAGGCAACAAGTGTATTGGGACACAAGCATGAAAAACCGGATTTGAAACTTCCCACAAACCCGCTTGAACAAGCTGCTCTCCGGGCTTCCAAAAGTCTCGCGGAGGACTTCAACGAACGGTTAGAGGTCATTCAGGAAACCTTCAATCATGTAAGTGTCCTAAGACGAATGAATGGTTTGTGATGAGAGACTTGATTGATATTGCTGGACCTGGTTTCAGCCGGTGAACGAACTCACGAATTGTGTTTTGTTTAGTTGTCGTGGCAGCTGGCGATCAACCTGGGATGGGAAGGCGGTGTGCATCTGCAGACATGCGGCCACCATCTCCACCTGAGCTGCCTCAAGTCGTATCTGTCGTCCCTCCGGAGCCAGCAGCGCCAAGCTCAAACCATGATCGACGTCGACAACGGCGAATACTCTTGCCCGCTGTGTCGGCAACTCGCCAATTCCGTCCTGCCTTTGGCACCAGAGCTGGGAGAGTACGGGTCGGCGGTCGTGCGGTCCCGCCCGCTCGGAGGCGGCGCTGTCATAGTCAACGAAATCGGGAACCTTCTGCGCGAAACGCCGCCCCCGCCGCCACCCCCGCCAGAGTCGCTGCGCCTCTCCGAGGCCATGGGCAAAGCCATGGAGGACATGACCAACTGCACGTTCCTCAAGTTCAAGCAGAAGAGCGGGGTGCCCACCGCCAAGAGCCTCTTTCTCTTCGTCACGTCCATAGCGAGGACGAATCTGGAGCTGGAGCTGGTCCAGCGGGGCGGCACCCTGGTCAGCGCCAACGAGCTGGGCTCGTCCTCCATCTCCACCGCGCCCAAGAGGGCGTGCATTGTCCCGTTGTTCCACGTTCTGGCCATGCACGCCCGCTTGTTAGCCCACTGGCCCAAGGACCAGGTGTGGCAGCAGCTGGCCACAGGATTCACTGGCCAGATGGACGCGTTGGCGATGTCCCATCAGATAGCCAACGAGGTGCCGCTCCTTCTTCAGGACCCAATCGCCTTGCTCATGCAGTTCGTCCTTCTCCTACCGTTGCACATCGACCAAGCCTACTTCCGATGCGTGGTTCAAGTCCTCTACAACCTTCTGTACTTTCAAATTCTGGCGCACATTAGCTGCCGGTTGACGGACTGCGAAAGGCGGATGTGGAGGGCAGCTTTTCCCGAGTCCAGGACGCCCGAGCTGAACGAGCTGACCCTGGAAGCGGCCATGTCACTCATCATCAGGGTGCTGGAGCCCTCGCAGGTGTACGTGAGCGAGACAGAGCCCAAATCGGAGGGCGGCAACGGCGGCAGCAGTAGCAGCAGCAGCGGCGCCGGCGGGTCGTCGTCTCCCGCCAAGGAGATGGAGTCCACCCCGACACCTCTGTTCCTGCACAGGAGGAGCGTCGTCAGGGTGGATAACCTTGACTCCAATTCGGAGCTGCTCACCGAACAGGAGCAAAACATTCTGCTCAACAAGAAGGCTGTGGAACAGGAGGTAAGGAAAAGAGCTTACGACGAACTTAGTTTATTCACCAAAAAAGTGATTCTATGGGCTTTTGCCACTAAAAAGTTTGATTTCTCTCTATTCAAGACTGTCCATTTTGAAAATCAGAGTTTAGTGGTATCTCTGAAAAGTCACTGAATTTGAATGTGGCATGGCGTCTGATCTCTATTTTTCAGTCGAGGGCATAAATGGCTGACAGCGGTTTCTTCTTTTCTTTTTTTTCTTCTTCTTCCGGTAGACGAGGTTCAAATACAAAACTAACCACATATTGTTGTTAATTTTACTTCCCTTTTGGTGCTGATAACATGTATTGCCATAGTTGACAACCGGTAAAGAAAAAATCCCCGCTATCTGCCGTTTATGCCCTCGACTGTAACTGTCTGTCAGGAAAGATGGCGGTTTGGATGGTTAGGGAACATGAAATAAATTCACTGGAAATAGAAATCGAACTGATCAGTAAAAATCAAGATCCGATGTCTTATTTTCCAAAAGCTCGTTCATCTAAAAAAAAAAAATGTCGCAAAAAGGTGGGGAGATTGATTGTTTGACACGATGAAACCAGGCTTGTCAGTGGTAAGCGCATATTGTTGCAAATGTTATCGTACTGAAATTAATAAGAATCCTGAAACGTTTTTTCCAGATCCAGGAGCTGTGCCTGCCTTTCCTGAGGATAGCTGCTCTGCTGAAACAACACATTTACGAGCAAAGCCTTCCGGAAATCCAAAGCGAATCGGGCGAATTTCTCCCTCTCGTTTATTATTTGGAACTCGTTACTGAAGGAATGGATATTAATAAGTAAGTCTTTATTCGCATATCGGTTTGAATCAATTCATACACCTCTGCCAACTGTAAATTTTGAAGGTTGCATTGCGTTTCACCTTTCGTTGCCAAGACAAGCTGAGTGGAGCGACACACATGATATTTAGGCCAACCTAAGGTAGCCTAACGTAACGATCGCCGAGCCAGATGCCGCTTACTTCCCTGCGACGGCACGCTGCCGCTGAGACGTAAGCGGCGTCGGGCTTGGCTCTGCAGCCTACCGGAACTATAGCGAAGCGAAGCTCAAGGCTTGAAACCTGATTTAGGTTATTCTGACTCAAGTCAGCCTTGTTAAGGTTGAACCTTGTTAACATCTAAACTGCGTTAATTTAACTTATGCGTTCGTCGGCCGTTCATTCTCAAGGTCCATCGACATAGACCGCACATGTAGAGTCATAGCGTCGAAGTGGTATGAATTTTGGCTTGGTCCAAATGACACGATTGGTCCTTGCAACCGGAAACAGTTCCCTTACGACGGCTACCTGTGACCCTTGTTAATGGGGCTTCTTTAAGAGAAAAAAATGTGAATAAGGGTGTAAGACTAGTGATAGAAAATGTTACTTTAATTAAGTAGAAGGATTGTCACCAGTCAAGAAAAAGGGGAAAAAATAATTAAGAGATTGAGAAGTTCGGAGTTGGTAATTTGGGAATTCCTATCCCCGTCGGTTTTTGTAAATAAGCCCCACTTTTGTTCTCCGGAGCTCCCAAATCGAAGAAAAAGTCCGGTGAAGCAATCCACGTTGTCAGGGGAATTGGATAAAACACGGAAATCAAGTTTGAGAATCTTGTAACAATCTTGAACCAGTGAGAGTGAACGACGCTTCTTTCATCTCTTTTAGGTTTAATTCGGCTGTGGTATTGAGCTGGCCTGCGGCGGAGGCTTCGACAGAGCCATCTCCTCACGTCCCTCCCCACGACTGGGCTCAAGAACTAGCGACTGTCGCTATGAGGAATGTGTCGAGCACAAGAGTTTTGCTACGCGGCATGCACAAGAAATGGCAACAACCGCGCCTCCTCGCCTTACCTCAACAATATGACAGCATATTCCAAGTAAGTTAGTCTTCGGTTAGCATTATTTTATCGAGGGCACAAAATCTCTTTTCAGGTATGCTACCCACCTTATAACCTTAGCACACCAAAGAACCTCTATCAAAATTCCTACGGTGTCATAGTTTCTGTTTTCGAATATCCTGGTGTTATGTTTGTATTGCTCTCCAATTATAATGCGCTCCCGGGTTTTGAGGGTTTTCATCTATGATAAGAGGATAAGCTGTTTTTTTTTCTAGATGGTTGCTGATTTTATTGTTTCTTTGCAGTATCATCACCGAAGGAAGTGCAAGCAATGCCTTTTAGCGCCGCCAGACGCGACGCTTTGCCTTCTTTGCGGCACGCTGGTGTGTTTCAAGGAACATTGCTGTCAACAGGAGGGCGTCAGCGAAGTTGTCAGGGTAAGTCGTAAGCCGGCAACCACCTGATTCGAAGCACAATCTCTTCTCCAAATGACCAATGACGTAAACGAACTTTGGCCCGCCTTATTCATATCATTTAGCTTGAAGTTATCGTAAAACCAGTCCAGAAGTATTAAGAGCATGACTTAAAAGTGTAAGGTGGGGAAAACCATTGTTCTCTTCTCTCTAGCGGCAGAAAATTTAGCAAAATTCCTCCATCTTGTGTTATTGTCTCTCAATTGACTTAAGATATTTGGTAAAACATGAAACAAACGTATCAAAGCTTGTTCCTTTAAGTCAATGACAGTTCTGATGCACGTTAATCCTCCTCACAAGAAAAATCTACGATACAATTCTTTGTGTTCGAACTAACCGCGTTTTTTTCTTCCTCAAGCACCAATAAAGGTCGATCCATCTGCCCATCAGGATTTACTTAAAAGTCGCTTATTTGTTAACTCCTCACAAAGGTTATATTTGGAGTGTATGTCGGCGTAGAAAGGGCTTTCGAGAAGCCGTCTTATCACCCGGGCCCTCTTACGTCGTAGTTATAGAGAAAGGGGTATCGCGCGAAAACGTCGGTCATTCTAGCAGCTACTCGGTTATACTCCCTCTATCTCAACCTACTTTCACTCTCTCGTATGTCAGTCGTAGGTACTGCTCTGCCTTACCCTTACATGTTTTCGAAGCATGGAGCCAGCGGAAAAGCCCAGATTTAGGTGTAGGAGTTCAAAGAAGGTTGAATATGTCCTAACGGATGCCGACTTGGTTTTTGCCCTTCATTCGTTGACTAATTGTTTTGTTTTTTTCCAGCATGCGGAGGATTGTGGCGCGGGTACGGCTGTGTTCTTGGTGGTAACTACGTCCTGTATCATCGTTGTTCGGGGTAAAAGGGCCTGTAATTGGGGATCTGTATACCTGGATAGTTACGGTGAAGAAGATAGGGAACTCAAGTAAGTATCTGTATCGTGTACACTGTGGATTTGAAAGTTTTGAAAGGGCTTTAGCTTGACTTAGAACTACGCTCGCCAACATTACTACTTTTTAGTGTGCCGCCAAGAAGTAAGCGGCATTAGGCCCGTAAAAGCGCTCCTTACACGGATGGTAATAATGTATTGTTATTTTCTTGTGTTTCAGACGAGGAAAACCATTATTTTTAAGCGCTGAACGGTATCAACTGTTGCAACAGCAGTGGTTATCACATCGGTTTAACCACATCGATAGGAAATGGGTGTGGCATCGAGGAACCCTATAAACTAGTCAAAAAAATTGAATATTTATTGCATACCTAGTTGCGGCCTCGGTAAAAAATCTATTTTTGTGTTTGTATAGAATTCTGGCAGATGTGCCCAGCCTTCAGCACCCCATTTTCGCAAACTCTCCCCTCTCCCTCCTATCACCTTGAAGTTCGTGTTGTCGCTCTCCACCCGATTTGGTTTTTACTTAAGCTGGAGGAGTTCTTCCGACGAGCCAAGACTACTTGGCTATTTCCGTAATCCTCGCACTTTCTTGCCATTATGAAAGCGGCTGTTTAGTGAAAGGATAGAAATAAGGCAAAACGAGGTTACTTAAAATGGCAAAACATACATACCGATATGTACTTCTGGTCTACTTGTAATATCGTGGTGGTGATTTTTGGTTATGGCTAAGGTTTGGTGTCAATAGCTTCGTTACAACGGAACAAAACATTGGTGAACGCATCCACGCCATAATAATGCAAACCGTTCCGAGCCGATAGGGTAGCTCATGGCTCAAAGACTTTATCTTTGGACAGGGATATCGGAATTCAGTTTTGTGTTTTTGAATTTTCTTAACGAGGTGGAGAGAAGTGTTGCATATTGAATTCAATGTTTTTCCCTTTTTTGGGGGGGCTGCAGCGAGTTTGATCGTGGAAAATATTTAACCCCAGGTGCGTTTAATGTATCGCACGAGCAAAGAACTGGGCTATTTCAGAAGCAGGGCTGCAGTTTTCTAATTTTGTTCTTTCCATAGTGTCCTAGTCTGTTTCGTCGTTCTTTTTATAGCGTAACCCTCCCCCATCTCGAGTGGGAGCTCTGTGCTGCGTAATGAAGGTGTGGTGAAGAGCTGTTCATAACATGAATTGTATTATTTGTTGTAAATACACACTAGATG
>Ga0058701_10005458_pt1 | contig 10560 bp, 4 predicted proteins | sample AgamicOrMae_FD_97039 | JGI IMG/M metagenome (GOLD analysis project Ga0058701, IMG submission 97039) | Agave microbial communities from Guanajuato, Mexico - Or.Ma.e | ecosystem: Host-associated > Plants > Phyllosphere > Phylloplane/Leaf | place: Guanajuato, Mexico | collected 2012-06-04 | reverse complement strand
TCAATGGGAGTGGGAACATCTGATTTGGACAAGATGTACCGTCGAATTTGAGCTAGAGCCGACTCTAAATTCGCGTATCACGCTTTGCTTTCGACCAAAACCGCCGTCTTCCTCGTTACATACGATAGCGAAATCCGTAGGAGCTCGAAAATCTCGTTATAACCGATTTCTCGTTATGTACGATCTCGTTATAACCGATATTTGTTGTGTGTATTGAGATATGAGACCAAACTTCAGCACTAAATTTGCTCGTTATATCCGGTTGCTCGTTATAACCGGTCTCGTTTTATACGATTTCTACTGTAGTGCTTTGATCAAAACAGCAGCTCACAGTGACTTACGCACAGGCTTATTGCAACTAAATGCTACAAGAAGTGATCGACAAGATCTGATGAACAGATGGAAAAGAGTATCGGCGAAATCTATAGTTACTCTAACAAAGACGGTACCCCCTCCCAACCCCGCACCGCTCCACCGCCAGTGGAGTGAGTGAGCCTCACTCCTTTTAGGAATTTACTTATCGAAGCTCAACTTATGAAACAGTCCACTGTACTGTTATAAAAGGGCGAGCACAGGTGGGAGTCGAGAGGTAGAAAATGCCACTTTTGAAATTTCCTGCGTTATTGAAAATACCCTTCACCCTTGGACGAAAAAATTCTCAAAACCTAGGGATTCTCGAAAAATCTTACAAATTTGTACAACTTTCCTAAAAAAAAACTAAAAAAATCGAAAACTTCCTAATAATGGGTTAAATACGATAGTTAGTTATTAACAGTAATTCACAGGAAGCTTCTCAAATATTTCTAGAATATATTTTGCAAAGTATGGCCAGAATTTAATTATCTTCAGAAATTTCAAAAAAAAATTCTCTTCCGTATCACCCAAGAACGTAATTACTGTATTTGGGAAGAATGTCAAAATTTCGTTTCGTTCAGAAATGTCAAGAACGTTTTGCCCGGATTTCTCAGGGAAACTTTCACACTGGAATAATTGAGTCTACATATCTTGAGAGACCCTATAGTTAGAAGAATAGCAAGAGAGGACAACATCGGAAATCCTGTGCACAGCTATCTGTGTGATATTCGACTCATCGTTCGTAAAAAATGCCAGAAGTTTTGAAAAGCACAACCCAATTCATAAAAAATGTTAATCTTTTTTATTTTAAAAAATTAGGATTCAGGAGATTTCTTACAAAATGGCGAATGTGGAGAAACTTATCGCGGTGTAACCTATAGCCACGTTTCGTTAGTGATTCGATCGGTTCAAGCCGGAATCGGATTTATCCGGAAAACCCATACACTCGTGACCTTGAGGTTCTGATGCAAAGGCCATCGTTAGCGGGTGTTCGATAATGAAGTAGCGGTAATCCGTCAGGTGAGAATCCGTTCACTTCATTTAAACTGAAGGTCCCAGTTTTCTAAAAAGCCACCACCCTCATCCTAGGTGGTAATTTAAGGATACCTTTCCACCAAGGGTCGTGTAAAGACCAATTTCGAAATCTGGTTTCTTGGGTTTCCTAACGTCGAGATGCATCTGAAACGCTTGTAAAAAAAGAGGAGTCGCCGACCTATTTTTTTGAAGAAAAAATAAAAAACTGTCAGGGAAAGTTTAAAAAATACGTATTCTCCTATGCTGGAGCAAATTTATGGCTCAATTTATTAGGGCTTTTTCCCTTTTCGAGGAGGGCTGAATAAACTCACCTTCTTCACATACGAGTACTACATTTAGGTGTATCTTCGAGTAAAACTATGCAGACGAAAAACTGTATTGGTCACCCTAAAATAACAGAGACATCGGGAGGTTTGAGCCTTAATTTTGTTCAGATTTTGCCAAATTAGCGTTTAAGTATGATTTTGAAGCTGCTTAACCAACATGAAATCACTTTGATCGGAATAAAAAAGTTGAAATGCGAAAAATGTAGACCTTCCCCAACACACTCAAAATTTACGCGGGATTGGGGCAACTTTGTTTACCCGTTTCGCGGATCGGGCCGGCAGAAAACCCCTATACTTCGTCAAAGCTCAGATTGAAGCATTTATCATGAGCGAAAATCAGAAGTGAGTTCCAGCGTATGAACAAATTTTTTCGTGCTATTCGTAACGATCGATTTTTTTTTTCAGGAGAACAAAGAATACAGTGACGATTACGACACCGTTCTGCTGGCCACCGGCCGGAAACCTCTCACGGAGCAGATTAGAGCCATGGACGTGGGCGTTAAACTGCATCCCCAGTCAAAGAAAGTCCTCGCCGAAAGCGAACAAACCAGCTTAAGCCACGTCTTCGCAGTGGGAGACGTTCTTGAGGTAAGATCGCAGAACATTATGCAACTTTGGAAACCATTAATGGGGAAGAATAGGAATTTTTAAAAGCACCTTGATTTAAAAGAGCGCAGAAAACAATGAAGAAGCCCACAAAGCGCACGCCGCGCCGATTCGATCGTCCGATCGCTAGAAAATCGAGGTTGAAGTCGCTAGTGACGTCACAACTCATACGACTTTGGTATGATTTGTGAATTCACAGGCAAATTCAACGGCCGTTTTATAGCGATCGGATGATCGTAGCGATGTGCGCTTTCTGGGTTTCTTCATTATTTTCTGAGCAACAGTGTTCTTAACTGTTTTTAAATTTTCATATTACTCTCTTCATTACAAATGAAAGATTCGACGCCGGTTTTCAGAAGAGCGATAACCTTGCTTGTACTGAAGGCCACAAAAGTCATGAACCCTGCTTCTATGTATTTCTTATGGAAGCAAGGGGCATGGCTTTTGTAACCCGCTGTACTTCGACTTTGCTTCGCCTTTGTACTTCGACCTTATCTTACCGCCAAGCCTAGTGTAGCCTTACCCCTTAGCCTAGTTGTGTCTTACCTCCCAGCGTGGTTTTGCCTTGCTTCCCCATTTGGAATGGTTTCAAGAGACTGCAAATAATGACTGCTTGGACGGTATGACAGTTGTAATCCATTTAATCCCGTTGGGATGTGAAGTTATGTAGGTGTTTTCGTTGATCCAGGGGAAACCAGAGCTAACACCTGTGGCCATCCAAGCCGGCAAACTGTTGGCGCAGAGGCTGTACGGCGACAGTAAGCTTCAGATGGATTACGATAACGTTCCTACCACAGTATTTAGCCCGCTGGAGTACAGTTGTTGCGGCCTGAGCGAAGAGGCGGCGATTGAGCGTGTCGGCGCCGACAATGTCGAAGTGTACCACGCATTCTACAAGCCTACGGAGTTCTTCGTGCCGCAGAGGAGCCCGGCCAACTGCTACCTCAAAGTCGTCGCCGAGAAAGCGGGCCCGCAGAAGGTGCTAGGGCTGCACTTCCTCGGCCCGCAAGCGGGAGAAGTGATGCAAGGCTTCGCGGCAGCTCTCAAGTAAGTTGACTGCTCTGCTCATTCACCGCAAATTTGATTCGCGACATTCAAAGAGATTCCCCCCCCTCTCGTTCCTTCCTCACTTCTCCTCGCCATCGTACACATGAGGTGAAGTTAATCCAAGTCTCACATTTAGTTAGTTTGAAATCCAAGCAAAAATGAGTAACATAATATCTGAGCTATTCGTCTATACGTCTGCAGGCACAGAAAAGACTTCGGGCGGACCCGCCTGATTTTTTTATTCAACCATAATGTGAGATTTCGGTGCTCTATAGCTGTCAGACTATGCACACACACATTTTCAAGCTTTTGTTCTTGCCGAAAAGCATTGGCAGCGAATGAGCAGCGGTAAGCTCAAATTTTTAATGTAACGCTTTCTTTATATCCCTTTACTGGGAGTTTTTCGTTTATCACGTCGAAAATGTAAGGCCTCCTTGAAGTGGGCCTGTATCCAGTTTTTGACGAACAGAAGTATGCACGGTGCTGTTTTCATATTCTTCTCATTGAGGCAGTAATTTACTTTTTTCTACTTTGTATCATTTACGCCCTCGTGCTTATTAACCATTCCCATCTAAATATTGCGTTAATTAATAGAGGGGGGAATCTTCTAACCATATTTCAACCTAAAATATATTGCCAGTTCTCGTTCATAACTTACAATCCGTTTTAGTCTTAACTTAATGTGAAACGTAACCGTGAGACTTTAGTATTATCACTTACCTAACGTCTGTAAGGCAATAATAAAATTTTCTCGCAGGTGCGGTCTCGATATGGATAGGCTGATGAACACTGTCGGTATTCACCCCACCGTCGCCGAAGAATTCACTCGGGTATGGATCACCAAAAGTTCCGGCCTTGACCCAACGCCCCAGAGCTGTTGCAGTTAAATGAGTGCATCCACGATGGACGGACCCGAAACTGGGATGGAAGATGTGTGTTTGTGTCAAGAAAGGTGCTGGTAAAGTGGACTGGCAAGGCCGCTCACAGCGCACTAGCACATCCAAATTGCAACGTTGTGCCTTAGAGCTTTTAATTTCTATTCAGGTAATAGGTGTTGGGATCATATCGTTAACAACATCTTAATTTTAGATGAGTTTTTTTAAACCACCAATAATTTATAGCCACACTGGTAGGGTTTAACGTCGTTTTTAGTCAAGAAAGCTGAATTTTTAATCTGTTACTCCCGTCCGTTGAAACTGCAGACGTACTAATACTCGGAAGTACCCGTGATTTCTGCGGTAATATTTTCTGCCTCAGTTAGTGCTTCACCTCGTCGATAGCTTAAAAATAGTGAAGTGTGATACGAACGGCTTGAGTTGCTGGTTTCAACTCTGATATTACTGTAAAGCTTAAGTTTTCAGCGCATCTTGAAAATGAAGCAGCACCCTATTTTTGCGTATACCTCATTTAAAGAGACTTGTGTTACTCCTGAAAGTGCCAGTACGTGTTTTGGACATGAATAAAACTTTTTGAATTACTTTATGATTTTTCCTTTTCAAGATCCGTTTCGGACACTTTCTGATATTGAGGAAGTCTGCTTTTGACTTTCAATTTTAACAACGTTTGCGACATAATTCATTGTTTGTCTATCCGCTAATGATTTAAGTCGCGTTATAATTATTTTGAGCAAGTTACCGAGGATGTTCCAGTGATATCATCAAACAAGACGGAGACCTGAAATCCTACAATTAAGTTTAGAACATGTGTCATCATATTGCCGAATGGGAAAAACTTTGGCTTTGAAAACTCGTGTAGTTTTTCATTTTAGGCTGCCGAAAATGACTAAAATTAAATGGTGCTATACGGAGACAGCATGAAAAAAAGCTAGTTTTCTTAAATTCAGGCAAGTTTTACAGAAGACTTGGGATTAAAAACTTTCTTAATGATGCGGAATACTACTACAATCAATGCAGTACCTAAAAATCAGCACTTCACCTTAAAATCAGAAGAATAATTGTCAAAAAACCATTTAAAAAATACTAATTTTGGAGTAAAAATAAGTGAAATCAGTGACTAAACGATTTCAAAAAATCAAAATCATTGTTATGGACTGTCGGAAAATATTGAGGACAGTTAGCTAAATTTTGATACTGAATTTCCGTTCTCGGATTTTTAATAACGACTTTTCATTCATGCGTCAATTTGACTTCCGTAGTTGCGCTGGAACATCCTTAACCCACTGCCGCCCAGCGATGCCGTTCGGAAATAGAAACATTCATTTTAGAGGATCATTACAGCTCAGTATTGTCACAGTTTAAAAAATATCACCCCTCTGAAAACCTGAAATTGGATAATGAGGCATTTTCCAAAGCCTTAAATTGCGTATTTTAATGGAGAAAATCCTTCCAATTTCTCTTGACCTGAATTTCACTTCGAATACTTTGGGCTGTTATGGGTTAAGTTGCTCTACGTTAGTGTGCATGGTTCGCCCAAAATCACTTCTTCTTCTAACTTCCGTGTCAGTGGTACCATTGAAATGGCGTTTGTGATGAGACCCGACTGTATTTGAGGATCCTTCAAAACTTCGTGAAAACCAGACTTCAGCAAAACGTCCGTGTGTCTATCCGTCTGTTTGCGTGTCCCGCTTTCTGTGGCGGGCGATAACTTGTCGAAACGTTATCTGATCGCGTTGAAGATGTCGGCGGGCTTTTCTTCCTTTGTTGTACGACGGGATTCAATTTTTAGAGCCGATTGGGGGTTCTTTCTCCGTAGAGAGGAGGTTTTCAGGTTAGGAAATCGCTCGTATTTCGTCAACGGTTCAAGCCATCAATTAGTGGAAGGGGCCCATTCAGAAGAATACATATTGGGCGACCTACAAGTTCGCTTCTGACAATAACTTCGATGAGTCAAAACTTAACCTTCCTTGCTTTTTTTTCCCAGCCTCGCAAGATAATAAGTTTTACGACAGAACTCACTAGTTATTGCCATGACTAAGGCTGGAAAATGATTGCACAAGTTTAATATACAGCTTATCTTGAATATTTTCGGTACTAATCAAGTAAATTTTTAAGAACGTGCGATTGAAAATCCGAGGTGAGCAACAGCCATGAAAGAGTCGCCTGCCTGCTCACCATCGCCCTTTCAAACTCAATTTTTAAAAAATGTACCCGATGTCTGATGAAATACGCCCGATAACTTGTGTATCAAAGTTGTAGAATTGTTTTCCAGTCTTAGTTAAGGACATAATTAGTGAATTTCGTCATAAAACTTGAAATACCTCAGTTCGGCTAAAAAAAAAAGATTAAAAAAAATGGAAGCAAGGAAGGTTGTGGTTGTGGTAACCTCGCAGTAAATCGCGTTTTATTTTTTTTTCTTTGAGCAAGCCATGCATTGTGCTGAAATAGGTATGAACAAAAGGAAGAAGATTGAAAACACAAGAATGCTTAACTGGGCTTTTCAAGAGAAATTACTAAAATCGCAATTCGTGATAACCTGAGAGAAGGGCCGCCCTTCTCTCATGGTGATAATCGGAAGGGAAAATATTAAAACCTTTAGGCCCGTCTAAATCACTTGCTTTTCGTATACCACGCATTGCGTTTGAGAATTCTGAAAACAAAACTGGGTGAAAGCAAAGTTATTTATTGCTTTACAAGGCATCGACATTTCGACAGATTTTTGAGATAGCCTAATCGATAAAAATCGATTTTTAAGTACCGTGAAACCAATACTTGCGTGGTGACACGGAAGTATCGGCTTGCGTCACTCTCGTCTTTTCCTTTGCTATAGTGTATTAATACATTCCCGAAAAGAATCGCTGAAAAATGTTTGATATATGGGGGCTCTTACGATTTCTGAATCTTTGAGTTGGTTTTCGAAGACTTCTGTCCGCCTGTATAAGGACGTAAACGTTGCACTTAGGTCTTCTTCCAAGGCAGGAAAGACTCAATGAAAGTATGGATTTAAGTCTTTATTTGGGTTGATAAAATCAATAAATTTGATTATTATTTTTTTTTTTGCGTGAGATTTCGTACAATACTCCATCGTGTGACGAGTGACACAAACGTGTTAAAAAATGCACATTCTTTATACATTTGCACATGTGACATTGCATCGAAGCTAGACAGCCATTACAAAAACTTTTTACTCTGGGATTTAACATAAATATGAAACGATCATTGTGTTAACAGCACCGTTTTTTTTGTCTGTTTTTGGGCTTTGTTTTTTTAATTTTTTTTTTAATTTTTTATTTTTTAGTCCCCTTCATTTGTGGGGATCTACGATTTCGATACGATTTTGGGTATCGAGCATCACGATTACTGAACACATATCTACACAGTTGAAGCACTCCACTCGAATCGTGTACAATTCCCTTTCAGTGTTCGCTTGATGGTAGCGTCAATCGTAAATTCGACACTTTCTTAATATATATTTTCTTTTTTTTGTTTTTTGTTGTTTTTCAACATGGACTACAGGGTTAAACCTTCGCGAACCCCACTAATCGTTCGAAATATCTCTTCGTTATGTTGGCATGGGCTGTATTTCTCGGTGGACCTCGGCAGTCTTAAACTTCTGACTGTCAAGTTGGTAAGCCATGCTTTTCATGCGTAAATACCAACCTCACAACGACAAAGAAGCGAGCAACTTGTGCCACGACTTCGGCGGTCCACCAGCTGGCCAGATTTTCAACACTGCTTTCTTTTTTTTTGGGGGGGGGGTGACATGCAATTATAGTACATTTAATTGGCGCGGGATATTCAGCATGGCACATAGTTAACTAAACCGAGAAAAAAAACACAAGGCGACTTATTACACTGCGGAAAACGATGCCGAATACATACATCAATCATTACAGGAATTGTCTACAAAATGAATCAGCTTTAAAAACCATTCATAAGACTTTATATACGACATTTTTTAATACGTTTGCAGTCTTATTGGTATTTAAGGCAAACGTTTTATTATCCGGTATCTCTATGTTCAACACGCTGGCGAACATAACAATCAAAAAACATTATCCTAAAATTCAAACATAACATTTCGGCAGTTAGGAACCCTTGATAAAGACGCCTTCTCTTGAACCAATTACACTGACTTTCAGAATCACCTTAAAAGTGTAAACTGTTTTAGGTGGTAGTCATTAAATTAAATATATGTATATATAATTTACACATACATATGCTCATGAGAAATCTGATATGATGCTTTAAATAATGATACTATGCAGTTTCTTTTAATTATTGGTTTTGCGAACAATCTCGACACCAATTAACATTCAGTGGACCGAGTCCGGAACGGCGTGGCGCTGGCGCTGGTGCGGCGTTGCTCAGCGGTAACCTCACTGCCGGTTGCGCCGTCCGCCTGGAACATCAACATTTCATTACTTGTTTGTGGGTGGGCGATGCAATCATTCCTTTTAGGTGCGCCGTCGGGGACGAATGGCGAAGAATTTGGTGTGGACTTTGAAGGTGGACCGAAGGTCAACGGGGACGCAAGTAGCCAACAGGCTAGATTAAAAGCACTAGTAGTTAATAGTTTTAAAGAAATGAAGCAATGTCAGAACGGATTAATTTAGTTCGTAACCTAACTTGGGTTGGTAAATTTATTGATGTACCTCGTTTATGGTCACTCCCTGTCTTACAAACCCATGTCGCGCCGTTTGAAGTAGTCTTCAGCTCCTCTCCCCCCCCCTTCCAAATCGAGTCTACCTTGTTTGATAACTACCTACCGCGTTCGTAATTATCATCGCCAAGCAGAATAGTCTACAAATTCCGCTTAACGTACGGAACCTCGCGTGCAACATTTCGGATGAAAATACCATTATTTGTCCTGCGAGAAAATCTGTTCAAATCCGCGGTATTTATTTCTTTTTCGTGCCGGGAAATATTCCTTTATTAATTGGCTAACCAAATGTAACTGAACGGAGATGGTCGGGGGAAATGCGACTTCACCTGCCTGAAATTGAAAAATCGTCCGAGGGATTTTATTCTCGCCAACCGATCCTATTACCGTACGTAACTGGTGGATTATTAGAGGAGCATTGCGCAATGTTTCGGACCGGTGGTCTCTGATAGGGCGACGAAATTCCCAAGGTGCGTTTTGCGACTTACACTGTACATCCTGTACGCGGCAATCACCATAGATGTATTCTAAGGTGACTATAACGGTGGAATCACTCCCATCGAAGGTGGGAAACGTTTCCTGACACCACTTGTTTGTGCGGATTGCCCACTGACAGTGTGACAGGCAGCCTTTGCTCTAGCCGGTCGAAGACGAACTCTTCCGGACTTACCCGAGCAAGCTGCCTTTCATCATGTAAGTAGGCAACTCTCAAAATTACGTGGCGTCAGAAAACGTCTCCCGTTCTCTCTGTGTATAAGGCCTGAAGTGACCCTACCGTTTTAGAGTCACCTTGGTGTATTCTCTCACCATCAATTTCTAAGTTACTCGTATTGAAAGAAGAAGAAGAGGAAGAAAATAAGCGCAACTTTTAATTCCTCTGTCAAAGCAAAGGTATCCGAGTGACATACCGCGCATGCCCTGTGAGTTTTGGGCGTAACCACAACAGGAAATCACTCTAAATAACTTCCAGAAAGTTGAATGCGCGGCCAAGGAACGGACACATGGGTATTTACTCAACTTTGGGGGAAGGATTCGTAGACAAGTACAAGTTCGTCTACGAATCATGGGCGCAAAATCCTTTCCCCTAAATTAGCTCAAAACCGTACTTCACGTATGATGGCTGAGATATGAGACTCATTACAGACATTTTGTGATAACACCATGTGAAATTCGTCTCACATTATAGCGCTTTTCCCCCTATTTATTATTTTTAGGTTACTAATTCGTAAGAGCGATTTTTGGGTCTAACCATGATCTGGAGAGGGGGCTGTTCGACGCTCATGTGGGTGATCACAATTTTAAATACTTTTATTTTCAATTTTTTTTCTTTTTTAAATTTTTATTATATCTTTTAATGCGAATATTCCTTTGCCTTAAGGATGTTTGATCAAACGGTCGAGTCAAAGACAAAAGGCTGGAAAGATAATAAGTTAGTTTAAAATAACGACCTCTATCGATCCCCACTAAAAAATCATACCCTCACCAAACTCATTTTGACACCACACAGCTTCAAAAGTGACGTTTTTCAGTCGAAATACATGCATTTAAATGGCACCTTCAGAACCATCTAGAGTCGAAATACATGTATGGCCGGTGAGGATGCATTTTGAAAATGGAAATCGAAAAAGTATGC
>Ga0058701_10005457_pt1 | contig 10561 bp, 8 predicted proteins | sample AgamicOrMae_FD_97039 | JGI IMG/M metagenome (GOLD analysis project Ga0058701, IMG submission 97039) | Agave microbial communities from Guanajuato, Mexico - Or.Ma.e | ecosystem: Host-associated > Plants > Phyllosphere > Phylloplane/Leaf | place: Guanajuato, Mexico | collected 2012-06-04 | reverse complement strand
CTGGTTTCGCCGTGATCACAGCCTTCTCACAGCATTCCTTAATCTGAAAATCAAAAATAGGGATTAGTGACTCCAAAATGCTTTACATCAGACACGGAATCAGTGACGCGAAAATGCTTCCAATCAGATACGGAATCAGTGACCCGAAAATGATTACAATCAGATACAGAATCAGCGACCCGCTAATGCTTTCAATCAGACACGGAATCAGGGACCCCAAAATGCTTTCAATCAGACACGTAATCAGTGACCCGAAAATGCTTTCAATCAGACACGGGATCAGGGACCCGAAAATGCTTTCAATCAGACACGGAATCAAAGACGCGGAAATGCTATCAATCAGACACGGAATAAGTACCCTGAAAATACTCCAAAATCAGACGCGGTATTTGTTCCTCGAGAATGCTTCAAAAGTTTTAACTAAGCTTTGTCCTGCAATGTCATGATTGCGCAGAAAAAAAAAAGGAAAAAGAAAAGAAAACCTGAGCTCTTGAAATGACCCCTTGACACCTTGTTTACCAATCATAACTAAAGTTTTTAAAAAATGAAGATATAAGTAAGGATTTTTAGCTTTAAATTTTACAGAATATTTTTTCAAAAAAGCAAACTTTATGGATCATTGGAGTTTGTATTTTTGCATAAAAATCACCACTTGAGAGAAGATTTCCGCCCTCATATACTACTGGCAGTTAGTTGAGTAAAGAACACCCCATTAACATGAAGCAGGTTGACTAACCTTATCCATTTTTAATTTGTCAACTTCTCCTACGAAAGGCATCATAGTTTTCTCGCCCACCACTTTCAGCGCCGTTCCCAGCGCTTCCGCGGAATTGTCGCGCACCGAGGGATCTAGAAAAAAAGATACCAATTTAAAATATACGACATATTCAACAAAACGACACCACGTTGTGCATATCAGCGAAAGCTGACTATACACAACACTGACATTACACACCTGATTCATTTAAAGTCTTCAACAGAGCTGTGACGTAAGTTTTGAGTAACTTCTTGTTGAGTTGCACAGCCGTTGATTTCGAGAAACACCTGGCCAGGAACGCTGCCGTCTCGGCTTTCACGGACGGGTTCTTGTTCTCCAACGACGCTAACACGTCTTCTTGGATATTTTCCAAAGAAGTCTGAAAATGGGAACGGTAAAATCAAGCTTGCGAATTGTGTCACCAGGTTTGACTGAGACTCGACTTACGCTAAGGAATACTGCATCGATGGCATCCCGGATGGCTGTCACTACGTTGGCTTTCTTCTCCCTGAATTTCTCGAGTAAAGCTGGTATACACGCGCTGGCGTACGGCTGGAAGCGCTTCTTCAAACCGTTTGCAAGGCCCGCCAGACATTTGCCAGCGACGGCGACCACCATCACGTTAGAATCTTTCGTAATAATCTGGAAAAAAAAGAGAAAGCCTGGTTAAAAAACAGGGTGTACTGAAATGAGTTTTCGCCTCAGCGATCCATTGGCCTTTCAAGACAAAAAGATATCCCATACCAAAATGTACACGACCCTTCATTACACGATGAACTCCGTTACACGACGTTTATCTCTGGTCCCGGCAAAGATTTATTGTATTTTGGACCTCCGTTATACGAAGACCTACGTTGTACTCGCAGTCAAAAGAGTACTGACCGTTCCAATTTTTTGAAACCTTGGTAACTTTGGAACTAAACGAGATACGACAAAAAAGCCAAGGTATAATTGACAGATATCTCGAAGATCTAGCCATTTTATACCATGCTTTTCTGAAATATTTCTCCGTTTCAAAGTTACGGAGGTTTTAAAAAATTGGAGCGGTCAATACTTTTTTGACTGCTAGTTGGTCAACATCCGCTATACGACCTTCTTAGTCGGTCCTTTGGAAGTCGTATACAAGCGCTTCCACTGTATTTCCTTCACTTCCGCAAACGGCAATGCCCCGACTTTTCCCGTCCAAGAAACCTTGCCTTTCCCGCAAACTCACCTTCTTTAAGGCACGCACTAAGTCACCGTAATCGCCGCTCTCTAATTTTGGCGCACTCTGGAGAAGAGTATCCAGGGCGTCCACAGCCTCCTTCCTCTCCTGCCACTTTTTCGCTTCGACGTTTTCGTAGAAGTTGGCGGGTAGTTTGGAGAGAATGTCGACGGGGTTCATGAGGTCGTAGGGGTCGATCGGCGCCTCAGGTTCGTCGTCGCTGCCATCGACGGCGTCGTCGGCCCCCTCGGCCGCCGCCGCCGCGAGCTTCGATTGCTTGGCTTGCTGAGATCGCAGATACCTCGTCGGCACGACTTTCTCGCCCTTGATTTTCTCGAACTCTGCTTCCAGTTCAGTCATTTGCACCGGCTTCAACGAGGTCAGCTGGGACTTCAAGGCGACGCCGACCCAGCGGTACATCTCAACGACCATAGCCTTCGTTTCGTCTCGAACAGTCTTGTCTCGGTCCTCCAGCAACGTGGGCATCTTCTTCAATAGAGGTTTGATCGAGACTACTTTGCTACCAAACTCCCTGGAAGAACATCAAACCAAACGACTTTTGTTATTAACAAATCAGGAAGTTTACCTGGATGGATAAAGAGTTCCCGCCTTGTGTATACTTTTAATTTTCCGACAAGCAAATTCACTTTAAAACATTTCAAAAAAAAAAAAAAAACATTTGAGATAAAAATAAATAATTAACACATGATTATTACCAATACCCCGGTATTAAGAGGATTTTCCCAGGGAATAATTACATTCTGCGATCGTTTTAGAATGTTTTCCGGCGCCATTTCATTTTTTTTTGTTTTGTTTTAATTTGTTTTTTTTTATCAATTTTTTTCAATCATTTTTTTTAATCATTTTTTTAAAAATCATTTTCGTTTTATTTTAAATCATTGTCGATTTTTTTTTTAAATAGAATTTTTTGAAAAAGACTTCAACTACTAATTGTGCTGGTACTTACATCACTATTCACTCATTGTCAGTCAAGATCTAATGTCAGAAATAATGTTTAAAAAAATTGTTATATAAAAAGAATGTGTGTTTTCTTAGAAACAAGCAATTTTTGTACCCTTAACATGCATGTAAGCAAAGACATGACATACCTTAAAGCTTGGGTCATGGCAGCAATGCAAGATGAAACTGTTTTAGGGTTTTTGTGGTCCATTCCTTTGAGCAGCTCTTCTTGTACAGCTTCATGTTTCTCTATTTCAATGTAAAGTAAGACAATCTGAAGAGCCAGCTCCCTAGTCTTAGTTTTAGGAGCTGATATACATTTGGCAACAATGCCAGCCATAACTTCACCGACAGTCCTGTGGACAGAAGCCCATTTCAATAAACGAATGTCAATATTATGCATCTAAACAAGAAGAAAATTCTGTAACTTACTTTCCCGCCATTCCACAGTTTTCGACAAAGGCCACAGTGGCCTCCAGGCCCTTTTCTTGGGCAACTGCATTACTGTCTGTGACAAACTTTTTGATCAGACCTAGAAACTTGTTCCACTCAGGCGACTTCTCATTGTCAATTTGTTGAAACAGTTTAGTAGCCTCTTCATAACCATGCTGTCTAGCTTTCCAAAGCTAAAAAAGAATGGGAGCTCATATTAGGAAACATTGCAATAACTCTAAGCTGCCCAAGTAAAACCTTTGACAACTTCATACTTGATCAAACAACAAAGATGTAAGTCTCACCTTGTGCACACAGCGCTCTTCTACAGGGAGTTTAATGAATTCCTTGGATGAGTCCTCTTCCATTATGACTGGTGTTTAATCTGAAAAAGAAACAGGCCCACATTGAAGCAGAATTAAATGATAGATAATAACCAACAAACCACGGGAGAAATGAGGTCAGGTAAAGGCTCTTCAAAAATTTGATTCAACACACTGCAGATGTCATTATCATAACCTTTTCATGAGAATTTGAAGAATACATAAGCGAAATATGAACACACAAGGTCAAGAAAAAATAGGCAACAATGAGACCTTCGGGGTAACTCGTTCACTGACCGCGAAGACGAAAGGCAAACTTTATCCCGCACGACACAGTATTACATCATTACTTAATATTTCAGAATTCGGGCGGCCTCATTCAAGCTTACCACGAAAGTGTCAAAATTTAGTTGTCAATCAAAACATTGCTAGATCGTGTAGTCACCGTTGACAACATCGCCATGAATGCTCCGTGAAAATTTGAGTGAGTTTAGCTTTCAAGAGATCAATTAAATCTACATGTACTAGTGGACGCACTTCGAAAAGTTAATGATAAGCTCGTTGAATGACACTAAAAATATAGTCAACGACCCCATCCAAAGCAAGCTCCAATGAAGTGTCAAAACCAGTATGTGATTTGCGTGCTAAATGTCAATGAACGTTAACTTACAACTAGCCGAAAACTGTCATGAGAGTTGATTTTTCCTGATGGTAATCCGTCAGATTGTTCATTATATGTGAAAAGAAGGTGGTAAGAGAGCAATCGACGTTTAAATTAACATGACGGTTGGGACAATGCAATTGGCACAGGGATGAAGGATTGTGCAGGGGCGGAAAATGGCCGAGCCAACAAGAACACACTTAACACTCACCAAACAACGTTAGATCAACATTTAAAATAAAGACATTCGTTTATGAATATTCCTGATCGATCAATTAACGGTTCAAAACTAGCTGTGAATCATTCAAGTGTTCAGACCGATAGGAGCGTTAACTGATCAACCGAAAGATAAATGTATAACCGGATATGCGGCACTTGTTACATTTCAGTCAAATGGCGAACTCATACGATAATTGTTTGATTTCTTTATCTGACGGGCTGTTACTTGGTAAATTACTCCCAGAAAACACCAAACTCTATTTTTTACTAATTCTGGAATAATATTTAAGAAGAAAACTAAGTGAAAGAGAAAAATGCCGCGTTTTAGTTGACCACCTGACCAATTCAAAGTACTTCACGAGGAGTGGGGATAGTCTTGTGTTTGTTTTTTTCTTTACTTTTTACCCTTTTCACGCGGTTCTCTAGATTAATTTGAGAAAACAAGTTTCCAAAACGTCTTTGGGGATTGCCAACCAGGAACTTTGCTCTAAACTTGTTCTCTTAACACGGGCATTCAAGTGATCTTCACTAACGCAAATTCAAAATACGCGGCATTAGCGCGTTTCCGGTTCGTAATGGTACAGTACGAAAATTTAAAAGGTCGACTCATGCGCTTCGAATCTTTTGCTACAACTATTATGCCTTGTCTGACGAAGCCGCAAATGGATATCGGTTGTTTCTGTTTCCATCTCAATGAGAAGCTCTTTCGATTACCGTGAAACGGCAACCTACAAATTTTATTGCTTTATTTCGGGCTCTCATTACTAGCCACGAGTGATTCAGGATCATTCACTGCGCCCAATGGAATGGTTTACCACGCTACGTCAATGTCCTACCTTTGATTTTTGCATATTACCCGAATTCGACTTGTTTGCCACGAGTAAATATTTGTCCTCAAATAGCTCACCATGAGATATTTCAACTACCTTTGAAATACCCGATTCACGGTTCCCGGAATATATATCCGGAACTCATAAACTTACTCTTTGCATGACCATTGATATGGGAAATCGAAGCGGAGGAATCTATTTTTTTAACATTTGTTTTATTGAGAACATAGCAGATTTTTTCATTTCATTGACTTTTTACAATTCAGTACAGGAACGCCACGGTAGTCTTCAGGCAAAATGTGTTATATCTGAGAAGTCAAAGAATCCTACTCATCCCTCACATTAGAAGAATTTGAAAAAGCACAAAATTAATTACTAAAATTAAGACAGATGTAATGTACACATTTAATCACATATATCAGATATCACCGTGTGCAAAGAGAAAGAGCAGATCGTAAGAACGCTCTCAATGAACCATTTGTTCGTCCGAAACCTTGGCTATCCATTCCGGCTCGGCGTTGGAAATCTTCTCAATAATGGAGTTGACTTGATAACACAGGGACTGAATCTGCTTATCCCAAGTCGGTAAAACTTCACGTGCTGAAAAATAAAATAACAATGAGGGAAAGAATATTTCCTTTGAGGTTGAAAAACCTCGAGTGTTTTTCTTGGTTTGAAAGGTCAAACAGAACACGGGTAGAATGGTTTAGGTTTAATCTACTGGTAACTTAATGACCTCGCATCCCTCGTCTATGGTACGAAAATGTTTGGCGCCAAACGCTGTAGAAGTAATTTCTCATACTTACTTTCGAAGTGAACGATAGAATCGATCTGGTCGATAAAGCCGTTCATTCGTCCTTCCGTAATCATCTGACTCGCGATCTTTTCAGCTTTCGACGGAGGGATCTCCAATAATGCGCCCAGCTCTTCGAATGTGATGTTGTTATACAATTTGCTGGCAGACAGCAAGTTGTGCTCGATTACAGCGCGGTCCAAAATTGTTGAACCTGGAAATCAATTACAACTTACTTCATATCTCCATAAGTCACCTACCACCACGGACGGTTTTTCTTTAGAGCAAACTTTCGAGCAGCTTTCGAGGAAAGATTTCACGAACCCCTTCGCAACGATCCGCGACATCCCGGTTGCTAACCGCTGCCCATATGAACTAATACGCCCGAAAATATCCCGCATCCGCGTACAGTACAAACCGAACCCCGATTTTTGAACACCAAAAGCAGCAAAATAAAATAGTAAATGGCAGCGGATATAAATGAGGTCGCTGAATACTAAGAATTTTATCTGAAGGCCCTTTCACGGCATGTCCCGTGCCTAGTCCAACTTGGTTAAGTTTTTCTTTGAAATGTTACAACGCAGAGTTGGTTTAAATTTTCTTAGAATCGTCGATTATTTTTCAAAGTTCGGTGAATAATTGCGGTCATGACTTGGGTTGAAACTAACCATCCACAGTGACAGCTTTTTGGTGAGGCTGCAGAATTGCTTGGAACTCCTCGAGCTCTGAGCGTCTGATGATACGGTCCAAGTACATTTTTTCCAAAATGGCGTAGGCAGGTAGCTGTTGGCATCTTTCATCTTTAAATAAGGTTGCGAGCATTCGGCTGCGTTGCTGACCTGCGAAGAGAAATAGTTTGCTTCAGATTGAAAGTGTGCTTCAGATAGGGCTTGGAATTGGGAACTCGCGATAAATACTTACCAGCTGAGGCTAACATAGTACAAATGAGAGCTTTTCGCAGAGCTGTCAATCGCTCTCCCTCGTTAATGATACTGCGGTAAGATAGCTCATTATAACGCTGTGCGGCTTCAATGAATTTGTGCCTATAATCCAGCATTCTTGCATAAGCCACTTTGTAGTATATCTGGAGCTGCTCGTTCTTCGACTCGGCCTGAAACAAAACGGTAGGAGAGAACTTGTGAGTGAAAACACAGCTAAAAAATTTTTCAATCACCTACCTGTAAAAGTGAGGCCCTGTTTATGAAATTTTCCGCTAGATCTGGATCGCCGTCTTCAAGATAAAGCCTTGCGATTTTAAGATAGGTTTCCAGCTTGTAGTCCACGGAATATTGCCTATAAAAAAAAAAGAGTTTTTCTATTTAACGAAGTTCACCCAATTTGACGACGGAAAAAAAGGTTATTTAAGGTAAGGCTTTTAATACGGTAGTTCAATAGGTTAGTTGAGATAAAGATTTTAAGATGGGGCACACCACTATGTGGACATAATGGAAAATTTATTAACATGGCCACTAACAATATAACGGTAAAAAAAATTTGAAAATCACATTTTGTTTCAATTTACAGTTGAATCTGCAATTTTCAATTGAACATGTCTCTACTTTTGTATTTATTTTTTCCAAGCAAAAAATGAATAACAAAAAATAAGAAAAAAAAAGAGAGAAAGTTATTTGTTTTAATGAAGTAAATAAGCACTTCAACAGCTACTATAAAGCCTATAAATCCTTCCATACGGTTCCCTTCAAATTCCATGAATTGAACTAAACAGGCAGCGGACAGATGTTAACGTCTCCTTGTGAGTTCTATCAACATATTCAACAGAATACCAGTTGCCAGGAAATATTGCTTTAGCATAAAACCCAAGATTTAAGGGCCAATACCTTGCCCAATTTCACTTACTTTTGGCCAGTTTCCAAAGGAATGCCATTTAAAACTTTTGCAGCACCTTTCCAGTTCTCTTCTTTTTCATAAATTTCAGCCAAATGTTGCCTAATGCTTGCCACTTGCTCTTCAAATGATATGACCCTTGGCTGGACCTGAGGGGATTGAGACATTCATGATGTTAAGTGGCACACTTCAAAAGTAATGTTAATTAACAGCAAATACGAAATACCTTCTCTAGAGTGAAGTCAGAAATTGCTTTGGAGATTTCATCTGGGAGCACAACTAACTGGTTACACACATCTGTTAGTATCTGGCGGGAAACTACAAGGCTGACACACTCATTGACAACTGAAAAAAAAGGGGGAAGTTAAGAATTATGAGGTACAATGCAAACTCAGGTACAGCAACTTGTAAGCACAAAAGCACTTACTTGTCTCGATGAAAGCTTTCATAGTCTCAATAATATCACTTCCTGAAGTAGCAATTATTCCATCGAGAATAGCACGGTACCTGAAATGGTAATAAACATTTTAACACTTCAAGTGTACAGGACTGCGCCGGTGTCATAACTAGTACGCAATGAGTCCTCTGCAATGTCGCTCTTACTTTTCGGCTTGATCCTTATGATTGCCTCCGCAGTTAGCAGCCAGCAATTGGCGGATATTAGACATATTTGTTGGAACCACAGCCATTTTTCGGCAATAGAGCAAAAATCACAAGAATCCAAATGTAAAGTTGTAGGTTAGGTTCTCACAGCTACCCAGTGGAAAAATTAACTGAAACACAATTTAGCTGGATAAACATTCACCATTCAAAGACACTTCGAATATGATATTTGGAGTATTAAAAATCACTGGAACGCACGAAAATCAAGTAAATGAGTTGACAAAGTTGCGCTTTACAAAATCCACAAAACCTGCACAAAACTAAACATCTCTCATGACAAATTGGTATGCCGTGACTGTGATGATGGTCAGTTAAGGTGCAAGATCAGTCGAAACCTGGTCGAAACCACTCAATCAGCAATAGCCAGCTGAAAAAGAGTAAACAAAAATATTTGTGATTGTAAAAAAATTTTCTTTAAAAAAAGCGAACTATCAGGCAAAAATAGTTTTCAAAAGCAAAAAAAAAAGCAAAATAAAGGTCGCGGACTGGTCGCGGAAAACATTCAGCTTGATGACAAATTTTTCATAGCAAGACAATGTGCTCTAGAGAAGAGTTAATTTTTTCGTTAGGTAAAATAGGTAAAATGATTTAATTTAATATTTTAATTTATTTTTTCTACAATTATTCATTCATCACCACAATCACCACATGAAACCATTAAAATTTTAGCAGAGAAATGGGTACAAGAGAGCGGTAGGGATCGATAGTACTTGTAAAAGGCTGTTGCGAAGCAAAAAATTAGATTCAAGCTGTAATATTCTTTGATTAAAATTTTCTTCTCTGAATATCGTATTAAAAAATGAAATAAATACATTGATAATATTATATAGTAATTAAAGCGACTAAAACAGTGCCTTTTGCGGGGTTTCATCAGGCAAAAGTGAAAGTTTTCTAGCAGAAAACGGCGTAGGAATACACGCGCTATTTCGATCTTCGACCCTGCGCCACGGCATTATGGGATGGTAATGGTGGGCGCGTGATTTTGAACTCATTGCTGATGCCTACTCATATTACAGGTAATTATTGTTTTTATCGCGTATTTCACCTTAAGCTGGACTTTGTTTACCTCTATTGTGATTGTGGATTGTTTGGAGTATAACCGAGTAAGCATTGTTGCATGCAGAAGATGCCGATGATCGTTCTGCTAAGTGCACTGGTGCACTCTTGTTTGGAAAAAATTATCCCCTGCCTAGCTGCATTTATGTCACGTTCACCCAGTGAATATTTCGCCTCACTCGTAGGATTGTGTTAACATTCAACTCATAAAACTCGTTGGGGCTGTGATTCCCGTACATTCGAAAAAAAGTGCATTTCAATCACGAAAGTTTCAAATTTCCCTGCTTTGCTGGCAGAAAATGGCGCGTCATTTGAGCACAAGCTGTTTCGGAAGGCTAGGTTAGGTAGGCGTGAAGCAGAAATGGCGCCTGTAGTCAATTGCTATGAACTCCAAACATCTTAATGATTTCGGTGTTTTTGTTTACATGTGTGGGCTAATTAGGGTTACTTAGGTACTAATTTTGAGCATTGTTTTATTTGTAACTCTAACTAAAGGCTGTTGCTCATAGATAAAGGAATTTTGTTGTAAAATCTCGTAAACGCAGCGGCGAAAAACAAAGTGGGAAATCTCATACATACTAAACTTTTGAATGTAGTTAAATTTCAGTCTTTATTCTGCCGTCTTTTAGTGGTTTTGAAATTGTTTTAAGTAAAGTTTTAGTAAAATTGACTATCTTTGATTGACTTACGGGCCACTGTTTATGCTGTAGTCAGCACTTTGATGCGCGCAAATTGAACTCAGCTGAGAGGGAAGATTGGTAGGCCTAGACTATTTGAATTACTACATGGCTTTAAACTGTTAACCATATAGTGATTTG
>Ga0058701_10005455_pt1 | contig 10561 bp, 7 predicted proteins | sample AgamicOrMae_FD_97039 | JGI IMG/M metagenome (GOLD analysis project Ga0058701, IMG submission 97039) | Agave microbial communities from Guanajuato, Mexico - Or.Ma.e | ecosystem: Host-associated > Plants > Phyllosphere > Phylloplane/Leaf | place: Guanajuato, Mexico | collected 2012-06-04 | reverse complement strand
TGATCCTCATTAGTTTGTTATCGAAGAGCACGGTTGGTAGCACTGCTTTTTAACCGCCCTCCCATGACCCTGTTTGAATTCCGGTCGATTAACTTGGTGAACGGGGAGCCCACCGGAATTTCTTTATATTTTTTGCATGCACTTCTTTTTCTTTTTTTGCGACACAATGGTGATTTATCGATACTTCAAGCATTTTTCGGAATCAAGCATTTTTCGGAATCAAGTTTGAATCCCGTTTCCGATCAGTATTATTTGGCTTTTCATCCGTGAAAAATATTGCGACGAAATTCCAAGTCAAGAATACATTTTTACGATATTAGAATTGCTCTGCTTTAAGGACATGTTTGAATTAGAAATCGGTTTTGATCCAATCTCAAGATATCAGTTTCAAAAGTTTGTTTGTTGCGGCAATCGTACCCGAAATCTCATACCATTTTTTATATATAAAACGAAATTTTTGCCTGTCGGAAAAGTTGATTTGAGGAGAATCTGTGATCAAAACTACCTTTAAAAAATGCAGTACTTTTAAATCGTGCTATAATCAATGCTCATAATCCGGAATAATTTCGCAAGACTCGAGTTCTTTTACCCAGACAGTTAATAGACGGTCAATAGATGGGCTACTTGGCCGCAAATCTGATGTCTATTAGATCTCTACTAGACATCTATACACGTATATTAGACATTTGTTTGACGTCTACGTCTACGACTGGAAGATCCTACTGAACATTGATTAGACTTCTAATAGATGTCTAATAGACGTCTGATAGACATCAGATTTGCGGCCACGTGCCCATCCATAGATCGTCTAGTATTAAACGTCTGTTTACTGTCTGGGTAGCCCTTCTCCTCGCGAAATGTGATATCTAAGATCCGGAACAGCTTCCATGACAGAAAAGCTATAAATCAATCACGCCAATTCGAATGAAAACAGCGTCTTTTCCCTATCAGGATAGCTTAAAGTCACAGCATGGCTGAGGGAGCTTTACTGTGCAAAAGAACAAGTTTGATAAATCGCCTGTATCGCTTTGGTGGATGGGCAACTCTGTAGCCTTGTGGCATCGTCCGGTAAGAACAATGTCTACGCTCTGATAGGAGTTTTTTAATTACGTTCAGGAAATGATCGACTGGATGTCATACCTTTCCGTTGCTTCGACGCTCGGCTTCGTTGTGTTCTTCGCCGTGGGGCCGGGTTCCATCCCATGGATGATCACTGCCGAACTGTTTTCACAAGGGCCACGACCAGCAGCCATGTCCATCGCCGTATGCGTCAACTGGATAGCTAACTTCGTGGTGGGCATTGCCTTCCCCACCATGAGGGTAAGTTACCAACCTTTATACTATTACCATTGTCGACTGATCGCGAATTCAATACCGAAACACTTGGAGTGATTTTCCTCCTCTCGTGTTTCCACAAGAGAGTCCCGTGGGAAGAGAGCCGACAACGTATTCCCGCAGTGTGCGCTTGGAACCAGCAACGCTGATTGGTGGGATGACGTGGCAGCTCTCCCTGCGAGACTCTGTAGTTTTCCCTATCGTCATGGAGAGAATTAACTTTGAGGAACACAACTGATTTTCAGGGACGAAGTATTTATGTCTTTTCAGTGATGCTATTTTCAGGAATGAGCTAATGCTTGTTTATGTTTTTTTGTTGCAGAAACTCCTGGATAACTATACATTCCTTCCTTTTAGCGTATGCCTAGCAGCGTTCTGGATCTTCACTTATAAACAAGTTCCAGAGACAAAGAATAAGACCTTTGAAGAAATTTCAGCGTTATTTAGGCTCGGAGCGGACAGGTAAGATCATATCGTCGTTATATATGAAGTCTTTGCTTTCTGCAGATCATGTTAGTCTATTACACAAAGGCCATCAAAGCTCAATGAAGAGAAATCGGCCATACTAAATTAATATTTGAGCAGGGTAAATATTTAACGAATTGCATTTCTAATGTGTCCAAGAAATACTATCGGTAAAAAGTACGAGCTCTTGGTCTGCAGTTTTGTAATAAATCTCTTCACGCTGTGAGTTTCGGAGCTCCCCTCGGCGTAAAACAAAAGGTGGGAAATGCTGTGAAATTTACAGTGGTTTGAGGAGGTTCAAGGGGATTGCAGACCGCGAACTCGGGTGTGTTTGCTGTCTTAATTTTTGGTTTGTTTTTGTGTGACTAACTGAAAAAAGCTCTTTCAGGAATGTCATTTGACAAGCAATGAGCATTGGAAAGTCACAGAGGGTCGTTAAGATTGGTTCATGGTGTTATGGGATTCTAACAACATTGGGCAGGTTTGTCAGGACCGAAAAATTGGACTTTTTTTGAATGCTAGTCGACCTAACTACTCGTTCTGACGGACTAAACGAGTACTAAAGTGGCTGATACTTTTACGTCAGTGGCAGTTAAACCAACCATTCTTTACTGCCGTTGGACGATGCTGTCCCTTGTTTCCAAGACATTTTTGACAGTCTGAAACAGTCCTGTCTAAACGGGAGAATCTAGCCGCGCAACGCCACCCCCGCCCCGGAACCGGAAGTTCGCTATCAAACTATATCCTTCCCTCTCCCCCAACTTCCGTCGTATCGACGTTTCTCATTCGCAACTTTCGTTTCTGTGGCAGGCAAGCGTAACCCTGAGCTGTCCCGCATAGACAGGTCTGGTCAAAACGTCTGTTACATTTTGCAGTTACCATTACAAAACCCAAAAATAACCTTTTTTTTTCAAATCGAAACTCACCGCGGGCTTTTGTTTTCGTTCATTTTACGTTTAAAGATTCAGCCTGTTTTGAGTGCAAAACGCGATTAAAAAGAAAAACCGTTTTTTTTCCGATCAGCTCCTGTTGAGAAGGTGGTTTTTGCACGAGACATCTTTTTCTAATATTATCGGTAATTAAACAGCATAACATAAACATAGTAGTTTACATTTTTATAATGAATCAGACGTTTTAGTGGGTCAAAAATGTGTGAATTGTTCCTCTTTCTTATGGTGTTTTTCTCTTCATTGACGTATTTAAGCCAGACAATAAGTTAACCTTTATTTAGCTGTTGAGTGTGTGACCTGTTTGCAGTTGCATAAAATCGCGATATCGCCGTTACAAATGCTCGAATCGCCATTCACACATCCAGGATGGTATTTATAAATTTTCCATTTAGTTTGAAAAACTCACTTTAAGATAGCTATCTTCTCTAATAGAGCAACCTGAATAGACGATTTAGTTCAATCTTTGAAGTGTGAATGCCAATTCGCTTGTGGTTCCTTAGTGTCTATACCCATGTAAGCCCAATAAAAATCACTATTTTAAAATTTATTCAGAAAAATAGATCAGCTCGTCTGACACGGCGTGTTTGTGCGTCGTGATTCAAGGCCTATTAGTCTTATATGGACTTTTTAAGGATTTTGGGCTTATATGGACGGGAATAAGAACTCGTTAATTCGACTGAACGAGGGAAGCCTAACATGAAGGACTAATTAGGCTGTGATAGGTCAGCTCTTCGCTATTGAGAGTCTGTGCCAATTTGATAAGCTGACACAACAGCGTATATAAGCTTGAAACTGGAACGTGGGGCGCCAGGTGTGAGGGGGACAGTTCCTGTGCTGCCCCCTAGCGGCAAACTTCTTAAGTTCAACCTACCTTGCCTCATTGTCTCGTACCAACCTAAGATTTAAAAAATCAACAACAAGAAACGTCCCATGGACTGGATCGAGAGATGGAGCTTGTTGATTTTTAATTGTCAAGGTGGTAGCGAAGTGCGTGTTGTGTTTCAGTTTCAAGGACTAAGTTGTTCGGCGTCTAGCTTTGCTTTTTCTTTCTTTTCTGTGGCGATCTTTGTAGGTTTTGGAACTTCTTGAAGATTACAATCAGCTTAAAACATTAACTGCTGCGTTGACTAACAATTTCCGCTTTTATAGTCACTGGTAGTCATTTTCTTTTAAGGTGCGCTACAGCGTTGTCTCTTCCCTTAAAACCTAATTGGCCCTTGATAAATTTATGGTGCTCTAAACTTAGATTTAAAATGCGTCCTACCGTTCTCCCCCTAAGTGGCCTTGAAAAATTCAAATTTAACCACGTCATATAAACAAAAGAAAGTCTGATTTGACTTCTAGAGTATGCACTGCTTTTTCGTTACTGATGTAAAACTAAGCTTTAACCCACTACCGCCCAGCGATGCCGTTCGGAAAAAAAATATATTAGAGGATCTTTTTAGTTCAGTATTGCCACAATTTAAAAAATATCACTCCTCTGGAAACTTGAACATTAATAATTTAGGTATTTTTCAAAGCTTAAAATTTCGTAATTTAATGGAAAAAAAAACTTCCGATTTCTCTTAAGCTAAATTTGACTCCAAATACTTTAGGCTGTTGTGGGTGAATCATTCACCGTTCACCTTATGAACTAGCTTTCCTCTTTAGCTACATTACTTCTTGAAATAATTAATGTTTTGGCCAAAATAAATATTCGACCGGGTATCTTGAAACTTACAGGCGAACTAAAAGTAATACAGTTATGCGCCTTAATTAATTAACTATCCGTTTTGAAGCAGTGGAAATAAATAGACGAAGGAAAAAGTATCTCTCTGTCTTTTGGGTTGTGAAGACTCTGAATCGATTTTGGTGAAGACAAATCGAGTGAGCAGTCACTGATTTTTGTTTCGTTATTCTTTTCTCTTTTCTTCGTCTCTTGGACATCCCAGGGGGAGTATTCACAACAGTAGTTTGTACGGGTGAGTACGTAAACGGGGTTTGCGTTTGCATGGACCAAAGCACCAAAACCTGCCCCTCACTCACGTACAGTCTTACGCAAAAGTTAGCGGGCGTTGCCCATGTATAAAATCTCATTAACAATATAAATTTTAGTCCGTGGAATATAGAAACATTCTGAAGTTGTTCTGCCGTTTACACTATTTCCTGTTCCGGGCAGTTCGCACTTCGCTCATAATGTAAATAGCTTCAATTATTTACAAATCCTATCGCGTGCAGATCGAAATCTCGCCGGGAACTGGATTGAAATTTCGTGTTATGCAGTTACTGCTTGATTCGCGAAACTTTTTTAGTATTACCAGATGTACATATTTGATTTTACGCGCTAGGATGCTTGGGGAACGTAAATCTTGTCCTGGGGCTTTTTCCCCGAATGAAGGATTCATGAAAGTGTTAGATTTTTAACTGTTAGATTCCGTATGCATGGATTAAACGGTCAAACCAACCTCCGAATTTCTCATACTAGAGCATTGCTTAGGCCATAGATGTACCTGTCTATGTGCTTGTCACCCCGGTTCCCTCCAATTATATGACAAATGTAGCCGCCACAATTTCTTACATAAAAAAAAATCAATTTTTTTTTTGTAAATATTTCTTTTTCTTGGGATTCGAGACAGCATTTATGAGAACGAGTAGATACATCGCACAGAAACAACGCATTTCGCTTTGAATTTCACAGCCCGGAAGGGTACGTTCGAAAACACCCCTCAGATGAAAGCTCGCCTCTTCTCATACCTGTCCTTCTGCATTCGCGGTGCGATCAAAAATTCCGGACCTGGTCAATCTATTTCAGGATCTATTCACTATAAAATTGCTTGCATATTCTGCCCCTTGTTTTTCACCTTCGCGGAACACCTGCGGAACACTGGGCACCTTTCTTTGCGTCGTAGATTTTTCATAGTTCAAACCAGGTTAGAAGTCTGGTTGTGAATGTAACCTTTGTAATTTTCAGTCCTAGATTCGGAGATAACTCCATCTTTCCTCTTTCTTAGTGCTCCAAGTGTAAGAGAGAGCTTTTCGAGTGGCGTGGTCCAAGCGTACCTCAAATTCTTAGGCCATGCATGAGTGTTTGTTGCCTATTTTGTGGTTCAAATCGCTCAACCATCTTGATTGTACGTTTAGTTCCCATTTGTCGCTAGATATGCTAGACATCGACGCATGTTATGTGAAACTCATGTCTAATATCGAACTGAAATCATAACTAATATCTCATTTCAGCGATGGATGCTGACTGCTCTCTGTGTCGATGTATGGATGAAAAACTTGTCGTTAAACTTACGTCGCTTTTTGGTCGTGTTATTAATCTTTCTTTTACAGGGATGTGATTTCATATACAGCGTCTGCCTTTTCAGCATTGATTTTTGGTTCTTTTCTGCGTTTATTTTGGCGCTTTTTTATGAGTCTGTACTAATACCTTTATTTTTTGTTTATAACCTTTTAATATGCATGTTTTCTTGTTTGATTTTCAATTATACGTGAACTCGGTCGTTTAGTAAACATTTCGGGTGTCCTTAGCGGATTGTTACTAAAAAAAAATGGGTGTTGCTATTGACCCGACATGCGCATTAATATAGGATCGAACGCACGTATCCAACCTTATGCATTTAAAATGGGAGGTGAATTGAACGCACGGAACCAAATACATTTTAAATTGGGCCGTCGGGTCAATAGACACTCGCTAGATAAGGAAGATTTTCGTAATGACTATTGATATGCGGTGTAATAAATGCCGTATGCTTTGAGCCAAACTTTCACAGTACTAAACCCCGAGTCCTTTATCGTTGTTTCTCAATCTATAGTGATTCGCTCAAGGATAGTTTTTACAGTCACATCCCATGACTCATTTAAATGAGGCTCATAGTTTCGAAACACTAAATCGTTATTAAATATGAAATTTTCAGGAAGGGGGACAATCCTGATTGCACTACATCGACAACAGTATCCACCCTCGGGGCAGACGAGAAATCTGACAGCAACTTAAGTCAAAATCAAAGCTGACCCGCCAACCCAACAAAAATGGACCCCCACCCCGACAACGTGTAAACACTAAACACTTCAAAGTCGGTCGCGTCTCGCGTGTTTTTTTTTGTTTTTTTTTTACTTGCGCATTATTTCGTAGATTTTTTTTTCAAATTTTGTTTATTTGCGGTTTGATTTTTTCGGATGCTTTGTGTGTCGTTTGATTTACAATGCTGATCCGTTAGGTTATACATATTTAACGGTTTCTTGCCATGCAAAGTATTTTAGAACGATTCGGAGCTAATTCCGAATTTGTATAAAAGGTTACGGATGTGGGAATTGAAGTGGATATATTTATGAATGTTGTTATTAAAGCAGTTAGCTTTATAGATTGTTAGGGCTGAAGTGATGTTTGTTGCAATGGCAGCGTAAGTAGTGATACAATATCGCTCGTAATATTACAGTTAAAAAAAAAGGATGAACTTTTAAAGCGATTTTTTATCGTTCACATAAGCAAAACCGACTGTAAAATAGCGCGTTAAAAGAAGCTTACAAACAGCCGTCACCGGAAGTCGCAACTCTCTTGAAAACAGCTTAATGTAGTCCCAAGTTTGATCTTCGATCTTTCTTTGTAAAGCTGACTTCATTAATCTTCCTAGTTTTATCTGTTGAGACTTAGAATCGAGGAGTCAAAATTAATAGCTTCGATACAACTGCAGATTCGAAGCTGTTACTTGCTTGGTTATTCAAAGTAAGGCAGTATAAAGGATGTTTATACTACCTTGATTCGACGGTCGTTTTCGAGATATCGATCTGTAGGCGTGTGAACGATTTATCGGTGGCTTTCGACTCGATGTAACTTGTCTGAGTGCTTAAAGTGATTTAGCGCTCTGGGGCTTGGCCACACAGCTATAGGAGCTCTGTAGCTGATACCGCGAGATGCTATGCATCCAGTGTAGGAAGTGGTAGAGTTTAGCACAATCGGGGCGATTGCAAAAATGGCTGAAATTTATTTTTCAGGAGCATGCTTAACTGTGTGAATGCGTTAGAGCAGCGGCTTCCCGCAAGCGAACGTGCGGCACTGATGGTAGCTGAGGAAAAACCTCTTCCAGACTCATGTAAGCAGATTCCATCCGCCACCCATAAACACTATAACACGTTTACCTGACTTGTCTTGGTTTTCTTGTGATTCGGCGACCGTGACGTTAACCATCAGCTACCCTCATGAGAAATGAGAAGCGTGTGCTTATGATTATCTAAGTACCTTAATTCACGTGTCGGTTGAATTTTAATATATTCAAGTACACTTAAGTTGTAATATTTACCTCTTTATCTTAATAATATTCACCGTTTTGATTAAAAGGAATTTCGGAAAAAAAATCGTATTTTGTTCAAGGTCTTTCCGTTAGAAAAATACTGTATTATTGACTGTTGAAGAAGAACATGTTTCCCTGAAAAGGAGCTCTTTTCACAGTAGAAAACACCCGTTTCGGGGAATGCTATACCTGTTTTAGGTGTGAAACTAAAACGGGGGTAGTGCGTATTTTGGTTATTTTTCCATATAGACCTATATTCAGCCATGTCATTCGAAAGGTCTCAGCGAGAGCTCTCCATTGATGTGGCTGAACACATGTCTATCTAAAAAATAAAGGAGTAGTTCGTATTTTGGTTATTTTTCCATATAGGCCTATGTTCAGCCATATCATTCGAAATGTTTCGGCGAGAGCTTTCCATTGATGTGGCTGACCATAGATCTATGTTAAAAGAAAAAAAAGAAAAAAAAACTAAGTACGTACTCCCCCCCCTTTTAGTTTCTCACCCAAAACAAGTTTAGCGTTCCCCAAAACGGGTGTTAAGTTTTTACCGTGTCATTATATAAATATTCTTGCATTTGTCGTAGTTAATATTTTTGAAGAAATGCAGTATTATGACGGTAGTTATATTCTTATGTGGAGACTGATGACAACACTCGAGTCTTTTTGTATCATTTCACTTTCCTTGTTATTTTTAGTTTTCTTTTCAGACCGTTTTCGTTCGGATTTCACTGTTTTTGTTGTCGCGATTATTTTCTGTTTTGTTTAAAAACATGCTTTTATGCAATAAAGTATCCTGTTTTTATTATTTTATTTCTTTTTCTTTTTTTTTCGTTTACTCGTATCCTAATTAACCCTTTCCTTGGTTACGCTCGGAGTAATTAAGTTCATCAAAGCGAATTTTCAAAGATATTTTTTTCAAGGATTTTTTGGTTTGAAAACATCCTTAAAACCTATACTGAAATTGATATTTATTCTTATAGAAGAATTTTCCAACGTTTTTTTGCTAATAAGTTATCATTTTTTGTGTATCTTTTGAGTCAGTGCAAAGATATGGTTAATTTAGACAAATCTAAACGTTTGTCTTTTTGCGTTGCCATAGAAGTTGAATTTTTTTTTCCTTCTGCATTATGGTTTTGAGTAGCATGCGTGCAGTTTGCCTCTAATGTTCAACTATTTAGTGACAAACATTTTTTGCATCGGATAATTTATGGCGATACTCTTGGTAGGAATGTCTGCATGGGATATTGGTTACTTCTTACAATTAGTGCTGTAGTTTCAGAGCTGTAGCTTTTATCCAGAGGATAAAGAATAAAACTCGACGGTTGATTATCGTTCATAAAAGACAAAATACCTTTAGTAAAGGAGAAATACTTTACGTGGATATTACCCTCCTTTACGAATCTTCTCTGGCTGAAACGAGTGGTATGACGTACTCGTGATTGAATGGAAACTTTTTAAATTGGTTCGCGCCATGCACGGTTTGAACAGTGTAGTGTTTTCTTGCTAGTTTGATGTTCATTGTTATGCCATGTTGGTTATTACAGGGTACATGTCACAATAGACGATTTCGGTTCTTCATGTGATTCTTCCTACGATCAGGTATTTTGTACAGAAGTACTAACTAGTAGTTACTCACGAGTGGCATATTCACTTACACCGCCTTTTTGTCACAAAGTACTCCCTTTGTCGTCCATCACGATCGCAAACAAGCTCACGTTGCCAAAATAAAGTTTCTCTCTGTTCGATGAAATAGACGATATTCATAAGAACACAGCACATGACTCAATATGCCATAGGAACGCTGCGCCCTAAGCCCGACAGCTTGTCAGAAAATCCGGCAGATGGCGGTAATCACACCTTAGCCACTCTCCACAAAATACAAAATCGTCAATTCCCGCCTGAATGATTTCGCTTACGCAGCGTAATTTTCTCTTCGCCCATATAAGCGGAAATTACCGGAAAGCAAGCGTGTGTTCATTTTGCACATATTTTTGGGAAAATTCGGGCGTTTTTAAGGCGCAGAAAAAATTACGTTAGCGAAATCGTTCTGCACGAAATTTACGTTTTTGATTTACAGTGCAATCACTTTTTCTCGTGCGCACGCTGAAATAAAATTACCTTAGAATTCCGCGTCTTCGAGGTTAGAGGAAGTTACCGGTACCTAAACACCGTGGATAAGCAAGCTCATTACCACAAAAAGAGTCAAAAAGTAAGATTCTAACAATATTATAATGCCGGTTCGTGCGTTAGTTATTCACATCGTTAGGAAAAGTATTTGATTTCAGGTATTTTTTTTTTTACTTTGAAACGCATGTCTATTATTTTTTATCGCATCATACTATAGAAAGTATATTCTGCGTTTATCTGATTGGGATTGTCGTAAAGTAATGGCATAAGCGCTCCGTTAAGCTTAGCGCATGTCGTTTTCTTATCGCTTCGTGTTTTTTTTTTTTTTTTGCATGGTTTGAAATACCCCTTTTTTCTTTTGAATTTAGTTAAAAATTGTTTTTTTTTTTTCTTTTTTTCACTATTTAATAC
>Ga0058701_10005454_pt1 | contig 10562 bp, 4 predicted proteins | sample AgamicOrMae_FD_97039 | JGI IMG/M metagenome (GOLD analysis project Ga0058701, IMG submission 97039) | Agave microbial communities from Guanajuato, Mexico - Or.Ma.e | ecosystem: Host-associated > Plants > Phyllosphere > Phylloplane/Leaf | place: Guanajuato, Mexico | collected 2012-06-04 | reverse complement strand
CTAAGATGACCTAACCTAAGATGACCTAACCTAAGATGACCTAACCTAAGATGACCTAACCTAAGATGACTTAACCCAGGGTGACTTAACCAAGATCACCAAACGTAAAGGTCACCTAACATAAGTTGACCTAACCTAAGGTAGCCTAACCTAAGGTAGCTCCAAAAAAACGAGAAATGTGGTACGGGATTTAGTCTTGATACGGGAAAAACCGTGAAATATACGGGATTTTTTGAGCTGTAGGGGGATTAACAGATTGAGTCGTTTGTGCCAAATAAATGAAGGGAGTCTGTTTACCCTGCCTTTGAGCGAACGGAATTTTGCCTAAATAGCTTCCAGCTCTCTATGCTTCCAATAATTTTTGTATCCACTCATTTCAATGTAAGGCCTAAACCACACGTCTGACGTACAAGAAATACACGGGAATTTTTTTTTGTATTTATGCTGGACACCCTGTAACTTAACCTAAGCTAACTTGAGGTAACCTAACCTACAGGCGGTTAAGCTTGTCGATAATTCTTGAGTGGTAGTTAAAAGATGAGGATGGGAATGGGAAGGTAAAAAAGATAACTTTGAGATTTCCTGTGCGGTTCCGTCTGGAGAAAGGAGTATGGCGGATGTCTTTGAGAGCGCTCAAGCTGAAGGTCCGATATACCCAGGTCATTCTTGCCATCCGAGTTCCGAGTATCTCGTGTGACAAAGCTCGTGTTGCATCATTATTCTGCGATTGGAGGATGAGCGCTTATCTATAGGGCCCATGGCAATAGTCCCCATTTCCATGGGACCCATTTCCATGGGACCCATTTCCATGGGACCCATTTCCATGGGCTCCCTGCCTGGTTTATCCAGATGAAATATTATTTTGGGGGCTTGCGGCGAAAATAATGCAGCAGGCAAACGTCTGCAGGGTTGTCGCAGCAGGCGCAGGGCCGCGGCCACGGCCATGAAAAATTGCGGGAGCAATTGAGGTCACCGCGGAAGGGTTGGGAAGGCGAAAAAACATGATTGTCATCAAGAAGTTGGTTTCACACTTTTCCATATGCCGGCTGAAGTTTTTAGATCATCACTCAAACGTTTATAGCTAATCTCTGTGATAATTTAACGAATTTGTAGACTACATAATTAACTTCTCGGCGGCTTCAACCGTCCCTATGAGAGGTAAGTGGCATCAGGCTTGGTTTCAGGGAGGTGAAAGAGTGGTATTTACGAGTCACTAGGTCAGCAGTAGCGCCTGTGAAAACGCCAAAGGAGCACCTTCTGACACAGTGGACATTGACCTGCTCTCGTTCTTATAGTAAGGTTATGTAGAGTGGGCCACAAAAGTCATGACCTCTGCTTCCACTAGAAATATATGGAAGCAGGTGCCATGACTTTAGTGGCCCACTGTGCCTTATGTTTCGCTCCGCGATTGCTCTGAGCTCAGCATATTCACTCTCCCTGTTTATGTAGACTGGATTTTCAATCTCTATGATCCATTTTTGTCATGATATGAGAAATAACGACGTATAACCTTAGTCAGCAGGATAACTTAAGTTGGGTTGTGCCTTGTGCCTCGCTCCCCTCTTTTTTCGCTTCGCCCTTGCCTTGTTTTCACTCAGCCATCGAATAATGGCATTGAACTAAGCGCCCCCATGCTGGGTTTGAAATAGGTTAGGTTAGGTATTAACCACTCTGCTTAGGTATCGCGGTGGGACATAAAGCAAATACTGTTGTCGAAAGGTAAAGCGCAAGAGGTTAAAAATCTGTGCTGTGAGTGCGCTTGAGATGCCAACGGATATAGAACAGAATCAGCTTTCCATACGCGGAGCGTGCGAATAGCACGAACCCGTCTACCGGCACGATCCTATCACTTGAGTGCGCAATTATTTAGATATCTGAATAATCCAATTCGTATGTATTGGATTTGCCTGTACCTGTTTAGCTTGCGGATTAATCAATAGTCATTGGGAACGCACGCAGAATCGAAGAAAAGAGACCAAGGGAAGTTGTGTTTCGACTTACCCTGCCTTTGCGATCCTAATGAAACCAGTTTCTTTTTTTTTATAAGAAGCTAATTCCATTGTCTTTTGCGACATCGCATCGCTTCGAGTTAATTTTATTTACTCAATTTTCTCTTCGCCCGGTCCGTTCTTGCAGAAATGTTTGTATTGTTTCAAACTTTGTTTTGAAGTGTTCCACAGAGAATTTCAACGAGTAAGTGGATCGTTTGTGAGCATTACGAATTTGATTTAATAGTATTTTTTCCCAAAGGAAACTCTCTAATCAATATGTCCACTACTAAGCCAAACCCGGAATAAAAAACACTTATTGTTTCTTTAAAATGTAGACAAAACGGCATTCCGGAAGCAGTTTTTGGGCCGAATCATTATAAAAGGCGATTAAATTATAACGAGGAAAGGGTTGAATTGATGAAGAAAGATAATTTTTGTCAAATTATTTTTTGGCTCCATCTTTTGAGCCTAAAATTAAATTTCACAAGTTGACCAAAGAAAAAGGACGAAAAAAAATCTCCCGGCGAAAACTCATAACTTGTAAAAAAAAAGAACTAAAAAAAAACTCTGATTAAGAGGGGGGAAAAATATCTTAGTTTAGACTTTTAGATTGTTTCCGTCCAGAAAATTTCATGAAAAATATTTTATTGACCTCTCTAAATCGTTCAAAAAAATTTTGCAGAACTATTTTGGAACGAAATTTGGGCATTTAGGAGAAACTATCCGTATGAAACTATACCCCGGTGCAGTTGAGATCGGCATTGGCAACGAGTACTTTACGACATGAATATCACAATTGTCAGCGCTTTTCCGTCTACACTCCAGCCCGCATGCCTATGATGTCATTTCGCTATTTTTATGAATGGATCGCCTTGTAGCCTCTCTCTTCCTCTCAATGACTTCGTCACCGCAATAGTATACAAGTTGTGGAATGGGCCTGTGCGGCCTTGAGTGGCTGGTCTGGACGCTACTCAGAATTTTCCTATAAATGCAAAGTGTTCCGCACCTTGCAAAAGCACGTGTAAACTTTCCTGTAAATTACTAGACGCAGCAACCACGACTTCCGCGTCACCCCAATTTTCGGAACTGCGGCTTGAAATTTAGGGGTCAACTTGAAATTCCCGAACGAATTTCTCGGAAAGAGAAAAACTGCAATTCACTTTTCAGTGTCATACTAGGTTTCACTGTGCCAAAAGATTTTCTGTACAGTATACGACAAGGTAGACGTTTGCTTATGCACTGTGGGGAAAAACGTATACATTGTCCCATATATGTTTTAGGTATAAAGGTAGAGCAGGGTAAGACCTTAATTTCGTTTTTTTTTTAAGATGAACCTATCAACAAACAGGTCAATTTAAAGGCCTAATCGATAACTCTCATTCAGACTAGCATGGTTATTGATAAGGGTAACTTCAAAAATAACCAAACTATGCTCCTCCCCTGTTTTGCTATCATGCCTAAAACAGATGTGGAGCTATCTAAAACATGCGGCTGTCCTCACTGTTCTTGCGCGAGCTAGATGCATTGCCTAGATGTAAAAGCTTCAGCATTATTAGTCTACACTCTGTAAAAAGAGAATATTAAAATCGGTCTCAAAAAAAGTCAAATCACTTATGTGAAAAAAAAACATTCAGCCTAATTTTGCACTGAATTTCAGACATCGTTTTAAATTTATATAAACTTCTTCTTATAAGAACGATATAACCGAAATTCAGTGAATATTTGGACTGGAATTTTTTTCAGACCAGTAAATTGACTTTAGTTGCATCTGAAATTCAGATGCTGTTTTTACAGTGCAAGCTTTCAGCTTACAAGCTATGTTTACGTCTGAAATCAATGAGGCGATTGATGAAACTTCCTGTGGGAAGAGTCCTGCTTCTAGTGTGGCAGCAGCACAGCAACACGCAGCAGAAGCCAAATAGAAGTATCCCAGTGGGTAGCTACCCACAAGCCTTTCGTAACTAATCACATTACCCATGCGAACTTAACGAGCCGCAGAGTATGAAGGTTGAAGACGCAGGAAAATTTGTAGAGCGGCAGGGGGCGGCCTAGTTGAGATTGACTCCGTTTGGCATGCCAAATTTAGCGTTATTTCGCCGCCCGACGAACGCGCGTTAATTGCACAAAATACCTACGTGCGCTTTTAGATATTTGCGAAAATAATGACGGTGGCGGTAGCGGAGTAGTCGACCGTGTTAATCAGCTAATCGTCCTACAATTATGGGCGGCAACCTCGCATCGCTGACAATCTGACCAGGAAAATTGCTCCCGGGAAAATTGGCTCTCTGGAAATTTGAAAGGTTTAAGTTATTTCACCTCTTGCTCCACTTTGTCTTTATGCTATCACCAAGCCTGATGTTGCTTATGTATCGGCAACTGCCGCTGACAAAGTAGGCCTAAGCTGTATCAGGCTAGGAGACTAATTCTTTGATAAGGTCAACCGAGGTTAAGTTACAGCTAGTATAAATATGTTTACGTGCCTTCGTAACTCGCTCCAGTCAGCTTGTGACGAGGGGACTGAAACATAAGAAAGCAATTAAATTTTCAATTTAAGAAATTTACCTTGCAAAGCCAAGAATACACTGTAAAAAGAGAATCCTAATATCAGCAACAAAAGTCAAATTACTGGTCTGAAAAATTTTCAGTCCAAATATTCACTGAATTTCATAGGTATATCGTTCTTAAAATAAGAAAATTCATCGAAATTAAAAACGATGTTTGAAATTTAGTGCGTAATTGGACTGAATATTTTTCCAGATCAATGATATGACCTTTTGCTGCATCTGAATTCAAGATACTCGTTTTACAGTGTATGTTATGCCTTATTCTATGAACCAGTAATCTTAGGTAAGCCCAGCTGTTTACAGGAAATAGCGGCTTCCAACAAACCCTTAAACTTTTTTACTGTTAATACTTTTTTTTAACTGTGCTTTACGTTAAAAAAGAGCACGACAAACCTCTAAAAATTGAACGAGAATCAATTTTCCAACAGTTTGAGTTTGAGGATAGAAAAAGCGATGTTTTTTCCTCCGTAGTCACAGGCTGTGCACCCGGCGCGTCGGTATCTTCAGAGAAGACGTAACTTCTCTAGGCCAGGGTCAGACCGGCGGCCGGCAGGCTTTCGGCGGGCGGCGCGGCGGCGGGACGAAGGCGCTCTCTCAGGCGGCGCTCGGCGCATCAGCGGGCCGCCGCTCCGGTCGCCCGGCCCGCCTAGACCAAGGTTACGTTTTTTGGTGAAAGCACCTCGGAAGGTAGTCGACATAACCAGTTGGTCACGTGGTTCCACCCGTGGCGAGGGACGCCGCTTGCGCTTCGCCCCGCCATCTTGGCGGTTCGCTCAAGGGCTTCGTTGGGTTTGGGGCATTAGATGGATTTGTGTTGTAGCGCCAGAATTAAGCTGAAAGCGGCAGGCTTCTTGGAAGGATTGCTCCAAGTTATGAGCTTGAAATTCCGCGCACCCTGCTAGCAAAAACAGACATATTTCCGGCGGAACTTTTAACATGAAGTTGTGGCGTTTGTCTGGAGGACGGAAAAATTGACCACAACATCCCGACGTAAAATTATGAGGAGCTGGAGAAGTTGACTTGTATATGTTCTTCTTCAACGGAGAATAATCTGCACAAATTGAAAGGGTACTGAAGATAACTTACTACCTTGCTTGGTGCAAAACTACCAATGTATAGGGGTTCATCTTGAATTGAGGGAGCTTTTTTATGTGTGTAGAAAATTATTTGAATGGTAATTTTAATACCAGTTTTTTTTTGTGAAAAAAAGAAAAATATCCGACCAATACAAATAAGAAAAATAAATCCCAAAAGAATAACTGTAAATAAATAAATAATAACGTTCACTCTAGTCTAATGTCATTCAGATGGACCCAGTTAGGTCTATTCTTCATTGATTTTTTTTCGGCCTTCTGAATTTTTTTTTGATTAAAAGAAAGAAAGTTTGTTGGTACCGTCAATGACTGCTTTTCCTCAAAATATTTTGTTCTTTAAAATATTGAATGCGGATTTTTTTAAATTCTATAGCAGATCATTCTCCTGACTGTCAGAATAGGGTTCAATAAATGTAGGAATCAATGTTTGTACAGCTCCTGCTGCGTTACTTCAACAAGACTATGTTCAGCGCCCCAATTACACTCTGAAGGTAGCATGTTTTACTTCCTGTGCGATCTACTCTCGGAACAACCTTCCATTTCATCATGTTGTTAAACAGCACCCAACTATGTCGATTAGGTACACCATGCCCCGCTCCGTTCGCGCTCCGCTCGGCTTCAGTGGCTCACGTGCCCGTTGCCTCACCGCGTCGGGTTTAGGCGACGAATAGCAAAAGGGAACATAAGGGATAATAGAAAACAAAACCTCAAATTTACGATTTTTTACTAACGATTTTTTTTCTTTCGAATTTAGGTTGGCAATTGAAATCAACTGATACGCGGGAGCACCTCCACACCTTAATTCGTAGTATCAACACACATTGTGAAAAAAATATCACTTGTCAGGTATTTATGCTCTCGGCTGTACAGCTCCTCAAATACGCCGCAAGCTAATAAAATTAGTAATGCGTGTTGAACAAGGGAGCCGGGATCAAGTTAGGCTGGTAGTTCGTCGATTAATTGAGTTTCGATGCTTTTGATTAATGAAGAACGCGCTGTAGGAGGAAGTCTCGTGACAAGCCGTGTCATCTCTGAGATTCTGCACTTCATTAGATGCGGAAGCACCTCTAAATAAACATCTACAAAAATAGTTTTTTTTTTTTGTTTTTAGAAAACAGTAAGGGGGAGCTGAGCAAAAGACCCTTGTTTTCTTAATTTATTTCGAACCATCCCAGTGCACGATGTCTTCAGTTGCATATCCCTGTAGCTAGCTTGATCTCTCGGCTTTTTAACACACTCGATCTACCGATCTATCCATGCCTTCTCTGAGTCAGAAAAGGGTATAGGTAGGACTATTTTTTGGTATTGTGGTGTATGAGCTAACCATATCTTATAGCTAGCACAGCTACATGGGTTGTTGGCGGAGCTATACCTGATGTTGACGTAACAATATATGTGGCTGGTGCAGCAATAAATGTAGCTATCTCATATATACAATAATACAAATAGCTATCCAAATTGTACCTGTTTCTGAGTTGTGCTTCATCGCAGTTCTTCCTCCCCTCTTTTTTTTACTCAGTACCGAAAAATGACTTCTGAAAACATTCGTTTTTCTCGCTGATTTGTCTTAAATTTCGAAGTCTTTTGTTATTCACAATTGAGAGTGTCAAGGAAAAATCTGTTGCATTTTATTTTAAAAGTTATTGCCCAATTTCTTAACAAAATTTTACTCCGGCACAACACAATATTAGTTTGAGTGTGGTTTGATGCGGGATTTGTGTACTGATTGGGGAGTGTGGTCTAAACCTGGTGGGACATTGAGGCTGTGTATTGAAATCACCTCTGTACACAAAACCAATCCCCACTTTATCGTGAAAAGTGCTTTACACCGAAATTGAAATTTGCCTGTCAGAGATTGCGGTCATGGTGTTTCCAAACCGCAGAGAAAGAGGACACTCGAAAAAGATACGGTGTCTTTATTAAAACTCGCTCTTAGCGCTCGATCGTCTGCTGGAAATGAAAATTCGCGATTTATGATATGTCTTGACTTATGGAAGGTTTTTAGGCTAGGTTGGATAAGTTCTGTTCACATAACCTTGATCGTTCCAACAACCTTAGCTGCATCAGTAAAAGGCTATCATTCTAAATTTTAAATAGTTAAATTTAAATAATATTAATCGGCAGCGGTTCACCAGCTTTATAAATCGGTAAATTTTTTTAAGTGAATTAGTCGAATGTAGTATTTCGTAGGTAATACATTGTATGTTGGGATAGAGTTTTTGACGAGCGTTCATTAGCTGCTTGATTAGTACAATATGACTATTTAATATTTAGAGTATACCGTCGTATGAAGTTGCTTCGATTTTTCAAGAAGTGGATGTAAATGGGTTCATAAATCGTGCTGGTAAAAGTGACCAGTCTTTCCGCTTCTCAGCGGCATCCCAAGGCATCTTCTTTTATTTTTTGGTTCCTTGTCCAGTTCATTCTTTCTCCTTCATTATTCCGTGGCTTCCTCAACGCCGGCGACATCCACTGCCACCGCCGCTACCACCGCCACCGGCCCCGAAAATTGGAGTCCCAAACTCCATGCAGCCCACGGCCAGATTAAAAAAAAAGTAAAATTGAAGAGACGACACTCAGAACAGCCGAGATAATGGCTTCAAAGGGCCTAACTACTAAATGGGATTTAGGATCCGAAACTACAAGGCAGGTTTATTTCCTTACAAGTCGCTTCCCTAAAAGATTGATATTACTACTACACTGCTAAATTGAAAGGTGGAATTTTCCACTTGGTGTTCCACCTTTCGTCGCCAAGCCCGGCAAAGCGAGACTAAAGGCTAAAAACTATGCATATAGTGGCGTCCATTGCGATATTGGTTTCCAAATGAGTTTCGGCCTTTTATGTTTTGCCTTAAATTCTTAATCATAACACATCAATCACTGCAATGAAATTCTCAATCGGAATGGTATGTGTTACGTATACAGTGGAGTCTCAGTTATACGTCTCACATTTGTAAGTCCCACTCGTTTGTTCCTCCAAGTCTTATCCAGAATACTTCATACATGGAGTTATATAGACGATTATTTTCACTTTTACGTCCCTCTCAGTTCTACGTCGAAATTCTTGAGTCCCGACTTGGACGTATACCCGCGATTCCGCACAGCAGTTTTCTTTAGAAAATGCACTGTGATTTAAAACGCCTCCTTGTCTAAATGGTAACATCTAGTATAAAGTTTGTCATATACCTTATATTTTTATTTGTCTTTTTAACTTATGAGAACTCCCTGAAGGTTCATCCAATATACAGAGCATACTATCGACAGCTGGGGTTTGTGTGAAACTGAACTTTCAGACATCAATTTGTCCCGTGTTTTCTATTATTCAGCTGTCGAGGAAGTGCACGCGTGGTGGTTCGATTGCTATATTTTCATTCGTCTTCAGTTATTTCTGTTATTACTGATTTCCGATTCAAGCCATGCCGCTTTTTTGACAGTGTCGTGTCGATAGCGATGTTGGGTATCGGTTGACGATGTCCCTGTTTCTGTTTGTTTACCCAGGACGGTATGGATGAGGTAAGATGGATGAGCTGAGTTATGCCTATCGCTTTTCATTAAGGTATCTCGTTTGGTTGGTTATGAATTGTCATCGCTCTCATTTCCGGCTTACAACTCATAATTTCACCGTTGACGGACGTCATAAAACTGGATTTAGTCATCTCTAAAAATATTTTTAGCTCCGGTCCAAATTTTTACAAATGTCGGACTTAACTTTGATTTTTTTAAAAAGAAGTTGTAAACCATCTGTTGGGGACAGTGGTCGGAAAAAAACAAAAAAAAAACAACAACAAAAAACCACCGTCATTAAACTTTTTTTTTTCTATTTTCCCCCATTTTTTTTGTGTTAGCCTTTTTAACATGGCTTTGAATTTACTCGTAAACCTGTAGTTTTACCAATACATTAATTCATCAGTTATTGTGGAAAATTTTCACCGTATTCCTCTACTTTTTATCCTAAATTTTGTCTGTAAAAACGACTTAAAATTAAATTTTTTTAAATTAAAACGACCAAAATTAAAAAGATTTTTTTCAGCATGAATTTGAAAAAAAGACTTTTTTAATGTATTATAGACAAGAACACCCCTGCAACCGCTGCGTAGCGGCTGCCTACCTTTGTCTCGGCACCAGCCAATCAGCTGCATCATTCTGGGCGAATAGGCAACCGCAACTCATCGGTGTCCAGAGGGTTGCAGAAGGGATTTATATATTACACAACACCTAAAAAATCTGTGTAGAACGGAGGCCGTGTATTCCCTTTAAGACCCGTCAAAAACTATTGAACGGCAAAGCCCTCTCCTTTTCTATCTACAATGGACAGTGAATTAAAAAAAATACTTCTAATGGGCCGACGTTATCCATAAGCTACAATCTCCTCTTAGGAGGAGTTAAGCTCCTTGTTTAACACCCCAGATCTGACATGAGTGGAGCGTAGTCATGCAGGAGGTAAGCTCCCCGACGCGGGAATTCGTCAGATCTGCAGGGCGGGTAGAGGTGTATCGTCTCGACAGCCTCGTGGCACGGCGTTACTCATCCGGCCAGATTCCAAGGACCCATTGAGGATTTTGCCAGAGATGCCCACGGCTATCGTGCGCGGGTCTGAAACGCGAACCTCCCGCCGAGTCTCGACACAACTCTGGCAACGTAGCAACGCTAAGCACTCGTCTACCAAGAAAGCATTCGATTGCAGCTGGAAGGTATACTTAAGTAACGAGGCCTCGGCGAAAGGATAAGAGGGAAAATTGCAGCAGAAGTGAAAATCAAACCAACTACCCTGAGGTTAGTTGACGGACACGCTGACCACACAGTCGCGAAACCTCGCAGAATATGCCTGCAAACTTATGCCGCGACCTTAAACAGGAAAGGTTTTTTTTTTTTTTTTTTTTTTTTTTTTTTTTTTTTTTTTTTTTTTTTTTTTT
>Ga0058701_10005452_pt1 | contig 10564 bp, 5 predicted proteins | sample AgamicOrMae_FD_97039 | JGI IMG/M metagenome (GOLD analysis project Ga0058701, IMG submission 97039) | Agave microbial communities from Guanajuato, Mexico - Or.Ma.e | ecosystem: Host-associated > Plants > Phyllosphere > Phylloplane/Leaf | place: Guanajuato, Mexico | collected 2012-06-04 | reverse complement strand
GCAGATGTTGGTTGAGAATTGTTCGGGAATTCATTGATAATGACTTTGCCAGGTTCTAGGGGGCTACTCTTCTTTTTTGTCGATCGAGCCGCTCCCCCTCATTTCACTCGTCCAGCCTTCTTCACGAACTTGTACAATTGATGCCACAAAGGCTGATGATTGTCAATTTTCTCGCCAACAAATAACGTAAAAGAAAATCCAATATCACCATTCTATTTTGATTCAGAACAGAAACTGGCCGAATTTCGGGTATTCAATCTCTTTTTTCGAACTTCTAGGGCTCTTCCCTTTCCTTTGATCAATTTCCTCCAATAAGCTCGAACCTCAGCTTCAGAATCAGTATCTGTCTTGGGGCGAAAGGCACCATCCAAGCAAAGTGGGAATATCCAGCAAGATCCGACCAACAATCGAGTTCCCGGCTTAAGGCTTTATTAAAGAAGAAAGCTATTTTTCTGATCATTATGTGGGGTTGAAGTGGGAAAAGTTTTTTACCCTTGTCTTAGGCATCTAAGGGCAAATAACATTACCTTGGTAGCCTGTTCCGGAGGGCGGGATGGATAGCTTGACCTGATTTGATTAGTCACAACGACCCTTGGAAAAGAGAGGTGGTGTTGAGTCCATGCAGACTGACAACTGAAGTGAAAGTGAAGGAGGATGATAAGTGTTCAAATGCCGCGCAGATACAACTGAATCTGTTGGGGATCAGGCAAGATCAACTGGTTGAGCTTTGTGAAACTGCGCACCTCTCTGTAAAAAAACTCTACCTCCATCCCTCAGGACTAACAAGGGGTAGTACAAGAATATTCACCTATTGTCCATCGACTATTTGCTTTTGTTTTCCTCTTTATTGGAGCCTTCCTTCGATTCAAGCCTAAGCCCAGATCTCTTTTTTCAAAAAAGACTCAATACGAACAGTCATTGAAAAATCTGAGAAAGGATGAGAGATTTATATTTATAAATAAGAATCTCGGTTTATCCTATTGCAGAACCTTTTTCGAAACAATGGTAAAAAACATCGAGGACCCAGCTCAAGCGAGATTGTCTCTCCTTCACTTGCGCTTTCTTTATTCGATCCTTCTCTAAGCAAGCGGATTCTTCCTATTAAACTAATAGAATCTCGTCCTCGCAGAGGTTGGATTCATGGCTTAGAATAGAGGTTATTAACCGAAGAAGCGGCCCCTCCGCATCAACATAGTCAATCGATAGAGGTGTTGGGGTCTTATTCTTCAAATGCACATGGAGGCACTACTTGCTCGGGAGCAAGTTTGTGATCAAGACCGATCGCGTCTTTTTCCACTGGCCTTTCTGTCCTCTTCACTGTAGCTTCCCCGGTGGATTCGTTTTGTGATGTGATCTCTACCAGTGATCCGCATTTGTTGAAGGCAGTTCATTAGCTCCATCAACTGCGGTCAACGCGTAGAAAAGAAAGGTTTTGATTCAAGGTGGAAGCTGCGAATAAGATGAAGCAAGGGATCAAGCGGGCTATCACTAAACTTGAGAAGGCAAAGGTGGATAAGATTGGACTTCCATTTTTGGATTATTTTACCATCTCTTTCTTTACTAGCGAGTAGAACTTGACAGATATTGAGTTTAGGAAATTCCTTCCCAGGGGTTAGCGGGTGGTAAATATAGCAATATATTTACAAACCTAGCGCACGAGCTATCTTGTGTATTCCATCAGGAAACAGATGGTTGCCCATTGTGGTCTCCGTTATGCTTAATTAGGATTGATCCCATTATCCCCTTATCTAACTAGTGGTTCTAACCAGGGAAGCACTCACCAAATGAGGCTGGGTTATCTTCAATTCGTCCCCACACATTGGAAGTACTAAAACCTAACTGCCTAGAAAAGCAGCTTTCTAAATCTCGAGAGGTTTATTTAATTTAGTTAAGGAAAAAGAAGAAGATTCCTAGAAGACGACTGGATACTAATATCCCAAAGGCTACTGTAAAGATGAACCCAATCCCGATTCTGCTACATAGGATTCTTCCATAGTATCTTTATCTAGTTCGTTCACTTTGTAACTCGCTCCTTTTCGTTGTATTTCACCTATCCATTAGGGAGGAATGATTGGTTATTTTTTATTTCTATTAAAGAAGGCTTCATTTAACCCCACTAAGGACTAAGGGCTAATACATCCCCCCAGGAGCAGGATGCAAGGTGACATATCTTAACCTTAGGTACTGCCACAAGGTACTTGTTCTAGAAGAGAAGAAGTCCCAGGGAAGAATTAATTAATATATATTGTGAGCATCTGGGTAAGATCTTCTATACTTTGCTTCTTACATCTTTTGTTAGTCTTGCCTCCGTAGTAGAAATAAGCAATCCCCTCATCATCAGATAATATAGAAAACCTTTACGTAGACAGTTTTGCCAGATATCCCAGATAGCTATTAGGTATAGGTTGAAGTAAAGGAAGTTCCAGTGGGAGGAGAGCCGAGGTGCGTCGCTCGATGGGAATCCCAGTACAATAAGGGAGAAAGGATGGGATTGACTGCTGCTTTCCCACCACAACCTCTAAATGCTAATCGGGACAAGCCAAATACTCCGAGGTCCCCACAGGTATTAAGATGCTGAAATCATCTGGGCAGATGAGGAGCCACGGGAGGGAGGAGATAAAGGGCCCCGTCTTACTTTAAAAAGTGGGGCTGACCTATATGGTCAAGCCAAGCAAAAAGGGAGTCCCCTGAGTCGAATGAATGTGAAGGAGTTGGTCGACCTGCTAATTGGCTTAGCTCGCCTTCCTACAGGTTCCCTTACCGACCTAGTGACACACCAACCATGCCCCTTCCCTTTCTCCAATCATGAAGCTTGATGATCTCTTTATTTGTCTTTCATCTTCCCTAAATAAAAAAAGTACTAAGATCACTACTTAAATGCGTTGTGGGATCATACTATGTTCTATATAAAGCTACCTGCTAAGTTGTTCTCAACTTGTGGGAATTACTTCTATCACTAAGCAGTACCACTCGGCTGGTGGACCTATGACCTTTGAACTGCTGGCGTCTGAGGTCGGAACTCTTTCTGTTTAAAAACTTAAAAATGACAGCCCGAAATCTGTTAGTGGCGACAGGAAGGGTTCATACCGGGGCACTGCCCAACGGTAAACCGCCACTAGTAAAAAAAGGAATCTCTCTCTTGATCTAGCAAATCAATTTGCAGCCCTAAACGAGAAATAGCGTTTATAAGATACAACTCGTCTCAATCGAATGTTCTGGCTAAGAAAGACGCGATTATATGGTGTTACGAGCGCGACATTTGCAACTAAGATTAAGATAAAAAGTGGTCTTGTTGGTTTTTGGGCAGATTGATGAAAAAGTGCTCAAGGATAGGTCTATACAAGAGTATGCGTATCCATGCAGGCAAGACATGAGGAAGACAAAAAAGGATACATGAACAAAAGACAAAAGGAAAATCGAAGTCGTCCCAGAGAGCATTTTGGTTTAATTGTTTTAGCTCCTAGGATCACCTTTGTTAGAGTTATTACATGGAAGTGCTAGTGTGGGACAATCCACTTTGTTCTCTTTCAAACGATTTGAGATTCCGTAAGTAACTCGGCCATCTCTCCTACACAATGATTATGACTCAGAAACCAAAGAAACAGCGAGACATTACTATAATTAACTCATGTTTATATTCATACTTTCGATTTTTGTTTCGATAGAGATCCAATAGAAATTGAGATAAGATTTGATAGTGTAATAATGCTCCCAGTTCCAAGAAAATGGTTTTTAACTCAAAAATATTGAAAAGCATCGGTGGCGCTCGCCAAGATCGACAAGAAAGACAACTAAAACTAATAAAACTAGGAATAAACTGTACCCTGACCAATCGACAGGAGTGAGGATAAATCCGTGAATCTCTAAAGGCTGTAATCAAATCTCTCAATTGTTTTCCTTTTCTCCTGTCGTTAACTCTCAAAAGTGAAGCAAGGCTCTCAAAAAACCTCCTCACAGGCAGCCAAAGATGGATGGGCTCGAAATCCCCCACTCAACGTTTTTACTCATAGAAGTTATTCACTCCGCAATTATGGCGAACAAGAAATAATATGCTTTGGGGCAAGTTCTTTGTTTGAGTTACCTTTTTTACTGACGCTGAATCCGTTGTCTTGCATCAGTGGCTAATTCGACAAATGCACGCTCACTCAGTAGCCGGATATAAATCCAATTGGTGGGGTAGGGGCGAAGTTTTGGACATTTTCCCCTTTTAGCATATAGGTAAGGCGAAGAATCCATCCCTCGTACGAGGAAATCTGCCTTTTCGGCAGCCGCAGGCAGAGTTCTTTTTAAGAGTTCCAATACAGGATAAAGCCTTTATAAGACTGGGGAAGATGCTTTTATTTAAGTCTTTCTATCGCTTGCCTGTAGCGTCACGACAGTGAAGACGGCGAGGAAGTTTCCTGGCTAGGCAATGGGAGATCAAGTTTGAGTCGTAAGCGGTCATGAAGAACGGGAGAGGAGAACATGGGGTCAAAGTGACGAGACACCGAGATCGCGTCATCATCCTTTTGTTTTCGCTACCTTTGGGTCACTTAACTTAGGGGTTCGCTTTGATTCGATACGAAAAGGCCATTTTGGGTATTTTGCTTTGACACTGCTTCACCACGATTACGTTCCGTGGAGAGAAAGAGTACGACCATCTTTAGCAATTCCATTCCCGGCACCTAGCCAAGACTTGTTAGCTCGCCCATCTAAGTAAGGGGCACGTAGATCTTCCACTACGAAAGGACAAAATCCAAGGGTTAAAGAGCATCTTAGCACCCTTCGGGAAGAGGAAGTGGGAAGACATCGAGAGAGACTTCAGACTCTAAATAGCTTTAATTGATCAGAGATCATAAGTGAAATCCAATCCCTTTGCTTCACGCCAGGCTTGGGCCCTTTTTCCTTAATATAGGGTAAATCCTATTAAGCAATTATAGAGTCATTTTAGCGGAGAAAGATTAGGCACTGAAAAGGCCCTTGGCCTCCCCTAGCAGGCGAATCCTACCCATCCCCATAACAGGAATGTGTGTTCGGGCGACTGGACACCGTGTGGTTAGTTGAAGTAGACTTGATTATCCTGTTGTCGTTACTTGCCTTTTCCATCGAAGCGTCCCGCCTAAGTGCTTCCGAGTTGAAAAGGAAAGCTAGCGAAGCTAAATTGACCATATTAGGACTCCCCTAAGGATAAGGAAGGTGTATACTTCCCCTGCTTGAAAGAAAGGTATCCGCATATTGTTGACCGTGAAAACCCTCGGCAAAATGGGATAAAGTTGAGCCAAAAGATCTCGATTCATGAGGAAGTGAACACTTTCCACAGTTTGAATTGGAATGGAGCTTGAACTAAGGAAATTTTAGATTCAAAAGAAAAAGATTCTTTTGTTTTCAAAATGGGCATTTTAGGGCTCCAAGTCGCTCGGCGAGTCGTGCCTTCTATTATTTTATTTAGAATATAGCTCAGAAGATGAGGTTATATGGTCTCAATTTAGCAAAGGGAAGTTCACACTTGGAAAATTAAGAAAGAAGCACGTGAAAACTAACTAACTTGCTAGTCTGAGTACTGCAGAAAAAAGGCAACTCATCGGAAAGTGAAATCAGTCCGCGAGAGTGCCTTTGGCTTTTTAGGAACGTCACACATGGGCTATTTTAACGAAAACATCCCAACTAAATCAAGAGCCAGAAGATCTAAGAAGAAGTGGGTGATTTCTTGAAGATCAAGTTAGAGTCCATGGTCAACAAAAATAAAAAGAAACAAGGGGCTAGCCGAGCGAGGCAGTGCGCCCCCAACTGTGGTGAATTCCCAAAAAGAATGAATCTGATGTAGGCCAGTTGTCCAAGTCTTTACTTTAATGATTTAATGAATAGGGAACTTGCCAAAGAAGGATTCCCGGGGGAAAGGGTAGCGTAATCCTAAGTCACTGGACTTATGAAAGAGCTTTTCCCCCCAATAGGTTTCCATTGGCATTTGGTTGGGAATGAAACCAACTATGATATTCCTCTTTCGCCCTAACTTTGCACTCAATCGAAGACATGCAGAAAGTCTGATCTTGGAGCAAGAAAACTCCTTATAAAAGTTCTGAATCGTATGTATCAAAAGATAGAACATACTACACTGCGCGATCCGCATCCAGGGCTCGTTTACAAGGTTTCAAATGCTTACGCGGTAATTGCTTTTCCCTACGCTAGCTTCAATGCACGCTCCTTCCCGGGGGAGAAAGTATTAAATACAAACGAGACTTTTGAACAGATGTCATATGATGGATGATAATCCAGTCCGATGTCGGGCAATAGGCTTTGATAGTTGTTGTCCAAGTTGCCTTCAAAGAGCTCCTTTGCACGAGTAAGAAACCGATGTAGTTTCAGGGGCCGCCTTCGGTACACCCAAACAACGTTGAAGCTTTTCACGGAAGGGATTAGGCATACTCCAGGCTTTCCCTATTTACAAGGTGTTGATTCCCCCTCGATCTACTTACTGCAGCCCAGGAATAAAAACATTGTGACGGGCAAGCAATAAGTGATGGGCACATCAGTTAGCGATCAATAGGCTTTTCTAGATGAAAGGAATCTCTATAACTACTGCATCCTTTCCACTGCCTCAAATCTTTACCTTTGTCGGCCTAGAATAAATAAAAAAAACTCCTGTAAGTAGTACCAGAGTTGGATGCTGACTTCGCTTTCTTACCTTTGTCCCCTTCACAACTATTTGATGAAGAAAGCAGAAAGAAGAAACCAAGCCGCTCCGATAGTTGTCATTCTTTTGGCTTTCGCTCCTCTTTAATTTCTCTGTTGGATTCTTTAAAGTTGTCAAACTCTCCAAAGCCGATAGCGGGGAGCGGAGAAGAGCCTTGGGGTGAGACAAACGGAGGGCAAGATCCGAAAGGAAAGATCCTCCTCCCTTTTTTTTAGAAAGTGATCTGCTCAATTGGAAAAGAAGGACTTTCTTCAAGCCAAGAAGAGCAAGACCACCTCCCTTGAATTGGTGTCTTATCTCATTACCTCTTAATGGAGAGTCCCTACAAGTGACGCCGCCGCCGTCAAATCAAGGGCTGGTGTCCATCATTGAAAGTGGCATCTCTGTTTGCCCCCGACTCGCTTCCTTAGCCATTTATTTTGGTCAACCAGTGCTAAATCATTCAGACAACTAGTCCAGAAAAAAGGGAAGAAAGCCTAAGTGAGGGAGACCATAGTGAATCCGTTGGTTTGATCCTAAGACAAACGCATGAAGCATTTTTTTATGCAGATTCAAAATCGAATTTGGAGCGAAGTTGCGAAAGCCTCTTCCTACACCTACAGATCAACTAGCTTTCTGCCCTTTCATCTTTCCTGTAAAGCAATTTTCGATCTTTTTGCACTCTATTGAATTCCTATTTTATTTCTTGAATCCAAGAGAGAAATTAGAGAGGAGCGAAAGCCAAAAGAGTGACAACTATCAGAGCGAAGTAGACTAATAAGGAGAGGAGCGAAGTAAGGCTTTTTGCTTTCACCAGGTAAGCAGGTAAGCGCCACAAGAAGGCAGGAAACCTTTGGTCTATCTTTCCGTGCATTCTTCCTCTTCCTTTCTGGATCAGCTTGGTCAGTTAGTCATTACGTCTATTAGATCAGCTGCCGGCAATGCTTGATATCGGGAATAGATGGAATTTTTTGTTTCCTAACGTTACAACTAGCACTAAGACTTTACTTTAGAAAGCTGGAAATACGGGTGCATGCTTGCATTTAGATAGGTTAGATACTTCAACTATATATTAGGAGAACTATTGACTTGAGATTAGACCGATTCTCCTCCTGTTGCTCAACCAGCTCGGTCTAACCTGACTTTTACCGCTTTCAGATCATTGGTCAATGAAAACCCTATTAATACTCAACGCACCTTCCCTCTTTCACAATTAGGTGAAGACTATGGGAGGGGGGCTGGAAACCCCAACGGGAAACCTTTGATCGCGCCACACGATTCTTTCGCGGTTCACATAAGAATCAGAAATATGGCGAGAAGCGCTGGGATGCGAGGCTAAAAAGAGGCGCCCCTTCCATCCTATATCAGACATAAATCCAAGCTTTCCCCTCACTCTATTTAGAAAAGTAAGAGTTCAGAGAGTTGTCTGACAACCTTCCCAGTTCCCGCTCAAGTGAAAGTTTCTCGGTTCCAAGAGAAAGGAAGGGGTTGATCCGATAGTGCGTGCTGGCCGGGTTTCTCTCAGACCCTCTATCTTTGACCCCTTCTTTTCTCCTCGTCGGGCTTGGGCATACTAATTGTAATTATATATAATAATGAATGAAACTTTTTAATGACCAAAGTGGCTGTTGGGCAAAAAACTTGGCTTTACCCATCAGGAATAAGGGATATGATCTTTTTTAACATGACGAAAAGAACCTTTAGAAAGACTACTTTGAAGCTTCCACACCCGCTTACGGTGAAAACATCGATATAATTAGGGTCAAACATATTAGACTATCTAATTCTAGGGCTACAGTTAGCGGGGAATCAATTCCTTAGATTGATAAGGCGGCTACTCAAATTAATGAGGGACAGGATAAAGACTGGTTCCAGTAGGGGACATGGATGCCACTCCTACCTCTGCATATGATAGTAAGAGGCATTCCTTTCCTAATAGGAAGTTTCTAGCCGTCTTTCTTGATAAAAGTGACTAAGCAATTCATTTATTTTTAAACCGACCCACTTACTATCGATTATTTGAAATACTAATCCTTTATATGAGAATGGGTGAAGGGTTAAATGTTTAGGCAATTCCTCATGGGAGATGAATCAAGATAATTTTTAATTAGAGTTCTGGATTTTTGTTCTGTGCATCTTTTTTTCTCCCATGCTTTCCGTTGGTCAACAACCGACCACAACTCACTATAATTCGGTCTTTCAGAACCTGCTTTGCTTGTCCACTAGCTAAACAAGCAATTTGAAGAGGTTAGTTTCAATCACTTGCCTTGAGAGCAGCATCTGATATCGGTGCAGCTACCCTTCTATTGATCAGCTTTACAACTCCGCAGTGAGTCTACAAGTAAGGTAAGTGGGTCAACCAATCCTAACAAGGATGGCTGACAGACCTATTTGAAAAACAAAGTATAGACAAGAAATAGTAGGTGATGGGTGGGGGTCTTTCTAACCCTCCATGACAAAAGTGTCGCGCTTTCACGCGGGAACAACCTTATTTTCTCTATCTGCTTCGTAGAAGTCGAATGGAGCAAACAAGGATTGACGTTTAGGCTGACTGGATCAAATCAGCCCTAGTACCGAGAACAACGAAAGGGGGAACTACACCATCCGCCCACAGGGCGAAAGAGGAAAATGAAGGGATTGACTAATAAAATCTTTCCATGTTCTTTCTTGTTTGGTAGTTAAGGAGTTAATGCAAATAAGATAAGAAAGAGACTAAACTCCTGTGGACGTAGTTCAGAAGTAGGTCTACCAACATCCAGAGCTCCCACCACGGCCTCTAAGAACCAATCTATTTCCCATTTTGAGGGAAATCTCAGGTTTTTGCGTACTGATGACAGCTGTGGTAAACTAGTGCTTCGTGGTCTTATTTTTCTTCTTCACTTTGTAGGTTCTGACATTTACTAAGAAGAAGAAGAGTAGGCACAACAGCATTCAGTCGTCTGAGCACCTTGGAAATAAAAAGGTAGAAAAGATTAGAGCACGCTATAAGGCGAAATTGTCGTACTCCCAGGAAAAGCTCAAACGACCTTCAACAAAAGGCTATCTATACCCGTGAATTTGTCATTGAACAACCATCACGATTGGAACATCTTTCTTCCTGAATCTCATCAGATCAATCGGCCAAGCGAGAACCCGCTGGCTTAACTGATCGCCTAAGGACGAAGTAACTAATGCATAAAGACTTTAACATTACTTGTATAGTATTTAAGTTCTTTCTATAATAAGGAAGGGTGCTTGCTTTGGTGACAAGTTTGATGTATGGCATGGGGTGTCGAGAAAGTAAGGCAGTCAAACCCAAAAGCATCACGGTACACCACTCCAATTGCTGATAATTTTGAGGCCTGGGAAGGGGCCAAGAATGATTTTCTCTTTTTTCTAAATCTTTGGTCGAACATAACCAACCCTTTCTTCCTTTGGTCCCCTGGCTGGCGTGAGGAAAGTGATCCCGAAACTGACAAGCAATATCTTCTCTCTCCTGACCCCAATGTCTTACTCTACCTTTTAAGGATTGGGGGAGATTTTTTATAGCTAGCATTTAGCAAGTGCTTCAAAAGGCTTCATCGATCAAGATAGGAAAGTAGGAAATCGTTTCTGTCTACCTCTTCACACTCTTGTTTTCATGATGGGCCTTGTCAGTCTAAATAACATTACACATTGCTCGCAATCTAGGCCTCTTTAACAACCTCCAGGAACCTTGGATGTTCAGTCTAGTACTCCTAAACCCCTGATAGCAACGGTCAAAGCTATGAGTTAAGGCTGGATGGGTTTGTCGGTAATAGGCCACCCTCCTAATCCGTCGGATCTGACTAAGAGATACTCAAATGTTAAAATTGAGAATAAGCACCTAAGTCATCCAGGAGAACTTCCTTAGAGACGCATTCCCCAGTTTCAGGAGAGTAAGAAGCCAAAGAAGCT
>Ga0058701_10005451_pt1 | contig 10564 bp, 8 predicted proteins | sample AgamicOrMae_FD_97039 | JGI IMG/M metagenome (GOLD analysis project Ga0058701, IMG submission 97039) | Agave microbial communities from Guanajuato, Mexico - Or.Ma.e | ecosystem: Host-associated > Plants > Phyllosphere > Phylloplane/Leaf | place: Guanajuato, Mexico | collected 2012-06-04 | reverse complement strand
CGGGTTGCTCTGGTGACAACTCGCACACGAGTTTTTGGTGCCCATCCAAGGCAAACGGGTCATGTGTAAGCAGACCCATGAATAGGCCGCAACGAATTCAAAAAAAGCTTTTCTTTATTTTGTCTTGGAGTAGTGCGACTTGTACAGGACAATCCCGTGGTACTTCGTCGGAGGTAACATTAAATATTCCGGTTACGGGACGAAAGCTACCTGAAAGAAGACCAGCCAATACGGCAGCAGTGTAATCAGAAGTAGAATTACGACTCCCAATGCTTTCACATCTTCCACCGACTCGTCTGAGTGGTCGCCTCCAAACTGTGTTTTCGCGTAATCCAGCCAGCCAGGAGCGTTCCACTTGGGATAACCAGGATCATTCCGTCTTTGAAGAAGAGGAGACCTACACACAAACACCATCACACAGTTTATCTATTTCTATAGCCTGAAAACTGGAAGGAGATACAACAAAGAGGATTCTGTGAAGTCTACACATAGAGCAAATATCCAATTCATTTCAAGCTGATTTGTTGTATCTCAGTTGCCATGCTATGAAAAATTGAAAAAATAGGAGGGAGCAATATCTTTGCCATTGATGGTACATTAAATAAAATGAAGAAGAAAGAAATGAAGCATTTTAAGAAATTGTACCATACTGGTAAGTTAAATATGGTACTCACCACTCAAGACTGTTGCTCCTACGAAGTCTGCATCTCCCGACAAGGCCTTGCCTAATTATGCTTAGAGTTCCAAGAAGTGGAGATCCTGTTGGTCGGTGAACAATGTATAGTGGGCGGCCAAAAGCAAACAGCACTAGAGCAAGAGCAAGTCCTAGCCCAGCCCCTCCCCATGCAGCAGTAAATCCTCCAATGAAGCCAACAGAATCTTGGGCAACCAAAGATAGCGCTCCAACTCCCAGGAGAGATCCAGTGTTGACACACCAGTAATACCAGTTGAAGAACTGGCGCAGGGCTTCTGGTCCACCATGTCGAACCTAAAGACATTTCCGAGAGTTGTAGAATGGGAAGAGGTGATATGTCCATAAATTTTGTTTGACCCCTACCTGTTCGGCTCCAAATGATGGGAAGTTAGCCCTTACACTGCCAGCAGCAACTCCTATGATAATTAGAGTAACATAGAGCTGTGGTAGATATGTAGGGCTGTTTGCCCACAATATTCCTGCTGAAACTAGTGATAAGACTACATAGCCACATAGATACAATGCAAGGCCTATCACCAAGGTCCAATACCGCCCTGCAAACAAATACAATATAAAATAAAACTTATGGCAAAAACATTACAAAGAGCAATGAAATAAATAAAAAGAGTAAAAAACTTACCTAGGAGGCCGTCAGCAAGCCATCCACCGCCAAGAGCAGAAAAATGAGCCACTCCCACCAGCACAAGGACAGCTGTAAGGCAATCTTGTGATGATATCCCTCCAAGACTTAAGAATACATAGAGGTTTGTGACTAGGGCATAAAATGCTAGTCTCTCAAGGGTCAGAGATGTCAATAACAATACTGCAGCCCATTTTCTTCTAGATGGGTCCCATGGTAACAGGACTGGAAGGAGAAGGGGTGCTCTTTCATCATCCATAACCTGTAAGCAGAATATTGCATGTCAATCTGATACCTTGAGTTCAACTCGTTATCAAAATAACAGATTACTTACGGAACAGCGAAGGTTGATAGAGAAGTTAACCGGTTCCGACGAGCGAGATCGTGAAAATTGCTGGCTCTGCGCTTCCAAAGCGGTTTCTCATCCCTTTAAACTCACAACACACTTCCACCCGAAGAAAGTTTTGGAAACATACAGTGATATCGCTTCTCCGTCGAAGTTAGGTTACGATCTATCTTAGTAAGTTGTCCGTTTCACTTTCTAGAAAGGTTATGAACGGAAAACTTCCCCGGAAATCTGTGTATTTTGTCCACATGCTTAAGCGTATAATACACAGAAGGAGATGTCTTATCATCCTGCGTCGCTCGTCGCTTCTGAGGAAAGGGAAGGGTGTATTTATTCTTCGGCTTTACCAGGTTAGGATGGCACAGCTGATTGCACAAAGCATATTATAAACACAACTGCAACAGCTGATGATGGAGTGGGGCAGTGGGGGGCGGGACATAAATTTCTTTTCATGCCCACAGGAGAGCGCGTCATTTGAATTTCATCGTTTGCGGTCCAATCAATGCGGCACGTCCTTGATTGGGATTTTCATTTAAATGAAATTTCCTTTATTTCCCTTCAAATCTCGGACATTGTCGTATGCGCGAAAAGTTCCTTGGATAGAGGAAACAGACAAAACCTGGACAAAACTGTAAATTTGAAATCCACCGCACTGGGTCTTTGCAACCGGAAACAGTTTTAAGTGTATATAATTTGGTTCTCAGCAACCTAAAAGCTGCGGCATTCCTAGATAGCACTTTAAGCCATTTTTAATTGATTCTAATCAAGTTTTGTTGAAAAATAAATCTCGTGGATGTCTCAATTAATGAACTCACTGTAATGTTAACACGTCGTTTTTAGATGGGCAGTTCAATATACTTTTGGTGTAAACCTCTTTCCTTACTCATATGATGTCACAGTCGATGAGACGAAGCTAAGAAAGGAGAATTTCCGCCTCCATATCCTCTGTATTAGGCAAGTCCCCGCTAGTGACTTTGTCACACACAACAGTTCAAACGCGAGGGAAAAAGTGACGTGACTGATTTACATCGGTTTTCTTAATTCCAACAAAGTTGGGGCTAGAAATAAGAAGGCTAGCTCATTACAGAAACTGACCTGCCACGCGCCTACGCTACTTTCTTGAATGAAGCGGAACACGAGCTTGGACTTTATTTTCTGCTGTATCGTGGACGTCAAAGGGTTTTTCCCTCCTTTTTCCGTTTCAACTGCACGACTATCCGATAAGATTGCCGGCGATATGAATGCAAACATACGTGCAGTACTGCACTCTCGCGAAACTCATGATCTCCGAAAATCGGGGGGCCAAAAAATAAGAAGTCACATTTCAACGGAGATAAATTGTACGAATACAAAACACAGTACCGTGCTGTCGAATCACATTTTATTTTACAGATTTTCAGCAGTGTTTAAGAACGACACACAATTGAGAGGAAATTTCCTGTTGGTTAGCCAAATGAATCTAAATGCACTTTAGCCATTTTAATACTCTTAAATCTTGAGTAACCTCTTTAGAATTCGTTTTTTAGACGTTGCGAAGCTGATAAGGTAGGTCGCCATTTAGTTCCTGCTAGCAATATCGGTCTAGTCCCGATTTTAGCGGGCTCTCAAAGTAGACATGGAGCCAAACGGCAAGCCAGGAGGCGAGCCAAAAAGAAAAAAAGAAAATGAAAAGGCGGGCTGGAACTACGCTTAACATGACATTCTCGACGCAAAAAGCGCATTTTAACATCTAAGGCGAGGCGTGCGTAAAATACGTGCATCTCTCGAGTTTGTCAGTCCGTTCGATTTCAACGGTTCGATTCGGTATATACAAAGCAGAGTCCCCGGAGTGAGGGGAGCTTAAGCAGGAGTGGAGTACCTTAATCAAAATGAGAATCTTCCTTGGTAAAGAACAAAAGGAAATGTGAGTCCTCACTTAAGATTTGTAACACCAAATACAGTCTGGACTCAGTACGACTACGTAAGACGAGAGGTGGTTCAGTCAAACGTGAATGAAGCCAGTAAGAAAGTGGTCAAGCGATCTTGGTTCAAAGTAATTTCAAACTGCACTTGATCCTATCACAGACACCCCGTTTTACCAACAGAATATATAACTTTTCCTCAAGGAAAAAGAATGGCGACCAACGATAGTTTCAAGTACGTCTCGACACTTCACACAGCACTTTAAACAAGTCCACAAAATTAGACGTGTCACAGATTCCACCAATACAAAGGAAAGAGCATAACATCAGCGAGACTGACGTAGAAATTAAAAAGTAATTTCACAAAGGTTTGAATCAAGTCTTCCTTAAAGGGTAATTCATGTGAACAGTCGGTTTATTTTCAGCTAGTAGCACAATCACATCCCCCAGAATGCGTCTCACGATCAAACTCATATGCATTCTAGTTGCAAAACCGTAGACACATTGTGCGAAATTGGTCACTTTACAACCGATTCTCTCCTTCACCAAGAAGAAACAGGAAAATGAACATCGCAAGGGAAATTTTTTTTTTCCCCCGGCGAAAGGCGCTTTTAGCCTTTTCAAATACGTCAGAACCTGAAAAAGCGCTCAACAAAAGTTTCTGAAAAACAGCTCTGATAAAATTAAAACCGACACGTTAAATTTGGTACCCTGATTTGATTTAAAGAACCACAATGATCCTCTGCGCAAAGATAACAAAGATAATATTTCTTCTTTCAATGGGAATTGAAAAGCTCTTTGATTTTCACAGACCATATTTAGTCTACGACGTAGAGTCATAAAGCTATGGTCCGACTGTACTTGTTGCCAACAAGGATGGGGAAGGGGACGGGAAAGAAAACATATAAAACATCTCTTCCATATCTTTCAGTATAAATTAGTTATCGCACAACCAACCAGTCATGCTGAGGGTACGAAATAATGATAATAATATAATTACAACATAGATGAAATCTGCAGGTAACTTGTGCTGCCGGCAGTTTGGGCTAGCTAGGCTAGCTTGGCTAGCAAAGCAGCATTGTAGTAGCTCAGCTCAATTTAGCGACATTCCCACACTTTTACAGTCTGGTCTACACTGCCCGTTACCACGTACGGATGAGTCTTGTGAAAATCTGAAACAAAAAGATGAGCATGGCTGTTAAGGCGCTTGCAGCGAGTGGCCCTTATTCACTAAGCACTGCCGCTTGGTCGTACCTCGACCAAAAAATTTCCTCTTTTCCCGTACGAAAAAGAATTTGAAAACATAAGCGTTAGCGCGCTAATGTTTTCGTAAGGCATTAGCATTAGCGCCGTCGCTAACGTAGCATTAGCGCGCTACGCTACCGAGCTTGCTTTAGCGACTTAGCGTTAGCACGCCAAAATCTTCCGTTAGCGGTGCCAACCCTGGATTAAGTTACTTTACGTCAGATTAGATTAGTGCATGTTAGGTTGGGTTATTTTAGGTTCGATGATGTTATTTCAGATAGAATTAGGTTATTGTAAAATGAGATTACATTATTCTAGGTTCGGCGCGATTATTTCCAGTGCGATTGAGTTCTCCGATTCCTATTTTGCATTTGGCCATGCAGGCTAACCCCGAGCTGAACCTCAAGCACCGAGGTGGGTATCACCGACGGAGCAGGCCTGTTTCTACTCACCGACTGAGGTGCAAAAATGCTGGTGAGCGTCTAGTTTTTTCGCACAGCGCTTGTTGAGGAGATCCCAAACGCGTATGCTCTTATCGTCGCTGCCGCTAATAAGGAATTTGCCCCCCGGATGGAAGACGACGCTCCGCACCCAGTTGTCGTGGCCGGCCAAGGACACCAGGCACACCCCCGTGTGCACGTCCCACAGCTGTGTGACACACACAAACACATCTCAAGCACAACAATGCAAGCTTCTCCTCTCCAGCGTTTCTCTACACGGCCAAGTCAAAACAAATCCCTCCATTCTCTTCCAGAAAAAGAAAAACAAAAACTTTTTTAAACATTTTTTTTAAATGAAACGGCTATTCCTTTAGCTCAACTTGATCTTGATCTTTTAAAGTCCTGGCATACGCTTGGCATCGTCCCTATTGGGCGTGGGAATACAGTGGAATTCCGGACCCTGACTTAGGCGCCGTCTTGCGGGAGCAGCATCAACTAACGACCCTCTCCATGCCGTAGGGCCGTCAGTTCGGGCTGCTGCCGCTAGACAGCGCCAAGATCGGGCCATTCCAGAGTTTTCCACGCCCTATTAAGAGCAAAACCCAAAGGAACTTTGTCTTCTAACAAAATGAAAAAAACTAAAAAAACACGTATAGCCGAACTCAACATTGGTTTATGATAAATGAGGCTGGGAAGTATTCTAGGTTTGCCGTACACGTAGCTTCAGTAAACCAAGGTTTTCAACCCTAAGGTCAATTATCATAGACCTGTATTATACTTCAACCCACCCAAGTTTCCGCAGATTAAAAAAGACCTTCAGTAAACCGATAACATTGAAAAGAGAAATAAACCCAATTTTCCTGAAGTAAGATTCCCCGATCGAGGAGCTTCTCTAATTTCGTCGGCTTTTCCAGGTCCACAAGGACGGTGGAATGGTTAAGCTCCTACCTTGATACATTTATCGCGAGAGCCCGAGGCGAGGAAGGGTCCTTGGTACGCTCCTTTCTTGTTATCCGCTCCGGCGGCCTCGTTTATGGCACAGTGAGCCGATTCGGGCGCCCAGGCGATGCACTCAACCACGTGATCATGATCCCTAAGCTCAACCTGAAAAACGCACCTCAATTAATCGCTTGCCTCCCACCAAAAGCTGGCAAAATTATGTTCATGAACAGTGCCAACATATTTAGACTCCGAATTTTGGGATTTAGTGTTTTGAAACTGGTCAAATCACCCGTTTTTACCTGGTGAACCTGGTAAAAAGTTAACCACGTTGAAAAATGACGGAGCCGCGATATGTGGCAACGCGAAATGTGGCATGCGCCACGCTTACCTTGCATTCTCTCGTTGCCACGACCCAAACTCTGACGGTGTGGTCGTTCGAACAGGAGGCGATGAGGGTGCCGTCTTGATTCACTCTGACCATGCGGACCCACTCTCGGTGGCCAGTCAAAGTCTTGACGCAGTATCTACACACACGAACCTCGGGTTAGTTTCACAAAAAGTATCCCTGCATCAAGAAGCACTGAAAAGCCACAGACTAATAACAGCATCGGGATTGGCGACTATTAGCGTAGGTTTATCTCCGCGGTAGCTCCGCTAGGCGACAAAAGGTGGACCACTGGAATTATGAATTGCAGAACGAGGAGGGTGGGCCACTCACCCGTTGGCCACTTCCCACATCTTGATACTCTTGTCTCTTGAGCAGGAAACGATGAAATCTCCTCCGGGCATAAAAGTGACACTCGATACGTTGTGATCGTGGCCGTGCATCGTTTTGAGGCAGGCAAACGTTTGCTGGAAGTCCCACAGCTTGATGGACATGTCCGCACTGCACGACACTGCAACCCAACAATCGCACACAGACAGACAGACAGACAGACGTTGAAGGCTCGGCCCGGTCGTGGAGCAGGGGCGAGCAGGGAGCGAGTCGGCGACTTACCCAGCAGCTTGCCGCTCGGGTCGAAGGCGATATCTTGCACCGAATCGGTGTGTCCTTTTAACGTGCGTTCGTATTCGCCCGTCTCGAAGTCCCAAACCTTTATGGACGCGTCCTCACTCGCTGACACCATCAAACTAAATACTGGGTGGAAAATAACCTGAAACAAGTACGACGCGGTTAGAGCCCACACATAATTTAGCCAGAGCATCAATTTTAGGCGAAAATAGTTTTGGCTTCAGATTTGGTAAGGAAGTAAGTCATTTCTCCAAACACCAAACTTGGATCGTTCTTGTCATCGCCTTTGAAAACGGTCCAAAAGGAATACAAGGATAATGCTGCCCAGTACAAACTGGATAAGTAATAATAAATAAGAGGCCCAAAGTGCTCTGGAAACTGCAAATAATCCTGAACAACGGGTCTATGACAATGTGGTAAAAAACAGTCAATAATGCCCAGAAAAATACAACAAAATGATTAAGAATGGACTCAAAATGACCTCAACTGGTTCCAAATATAATCTGAAAATAACTAAAAACAAGATAAAAATAAGACGAAGAAGAAAAAAGCTACATATTATCCAAAACTGTCACAGATTATCTAGATCAGATCTAGAAAATGTCCTTACATGGTACAAAAATGATGCAAAAATTCTATTAATAAAGGCCTGATATAATCCGAAAAACTAAACTAATTTTTTTTTAATGGAAATAAAAACAAGGGGGGTAAAACCCGATCAAATATTAATAACTTAAGAAATGGTTAAAAAACAATTTTGAAATGCGCCAAAATAATTAGAATATCGACCAAAAATATTTTTGCACAAAAAACATGGGCCGAACCCAATAGATTATAAACCATAACCAGTGTGTCTAGCTATTTCACATTTCCTAATTACCGGCTCATTCCCGGTTTTTCCGGATCTCTTTTTCCGAAAATTCCCGAAATTTTACCTGCACCTTCAAACTTAAATTAAGCTTCTTTAATACTTGCCCCCCCCCCAAGAAATACAATTTAGGAGATATATTTTGTAAGTTGTTAAAAAATTATTTTAAAAAATGTTTTGTTTTTTTGCTATAAACAAGGAAAAAACGGACTCCACAAATTTTATTTTTCAAAAATAATATAGATGAATAGAAATTCCCGGCAATTCCCCGTTTTTTCCCCGGGTCATTCAATTTCCCGGCTTATTCCCGGTTTTCTTGGTTTTCTCGGTCGCTACACACCCTGATAACTAAAAAGCCAAGGTCAGAAGTGTAAAATTACTTTTAAAAAATTGCAAAAAGATTAAAAAAATACATTAAGGATAATCCATGGTAAATGGTCGGTCGATAAACGGTAGTGTAGGCTACCTTGGTTACTGGTGCTCGATGTCCCGTGAGGCAGTGCTTCTCCGGGGGCCTGGGGATCCACTCGGCGGGAGAGCGCTTGCCGCGGACCGGCGCCCCTTCGATGTACTCCTTCTCCGCCTCGGACAGCTTCGACTCCAGCTCCATCACCTTCTTCTGCAGCCGGATCACGGACGTCCACTTCTTCTCCAGGAGGCCGCCGTACTTGCGCTCCACCTCGCCCGGCATGTCCGCGTCCCTCTTGAACGCCTCCAGCGCGTCCATGTACCCATTGCTGCTCAGGTAGTCCGCCACCGCCTTGTTTCTGCAACAACCAACACACCTCAATTCGCCGATCCCAACATATCGGGCTCTCCTTGGCTTCGTTATACCATTCACACGTCTGGGGCGAACCTACGATTATTTCCAACACATCTAAATACATTTCCATCCACACGGAAATCAAATGAAACGCTATTCTTAAAATACGCAATGGAATAACTTATCTTAAACAATTATGAAACAAGGACAGCTGATCCCTTGGATAACAGTAACTACTCTGCTTCAAAAGTGGGTTTCGCATAATTTAAAGCTGAGCATCACACAAACATTATTGTAAAGATTCATTTCCAACGGTCTAAAAAAGGGGTTTTGCAATCTTTCCACTCCAAACTTCTGCAATTTTTATTATATTTTTCAACGCTCGGTTTGGTTTGGAAATGTGATGGTGCAAAATTTAGACGGGAAAATTCCTTAACTACTCTTGAAAAAGCAAGATTTTTTTTTCTTTTATGGGGTGCTCATTTTTAACAGCTTGTTACGAGGTCTAAAAATCGAATTCCGCAAAAAAAAATAAAAAAATGCAATAATTCTGGGATTCCTCGTCAAAATAGCGAAATATTTGGTCTGTAAAAACACGATTTCGCGAAAATTTTGGGATCAATTAGACAACGTCGAGGTGATATTCCAGGCTTTCTTTGGTGATTTAGGAAGACGAATTTTCGTCGAGGCGGTCTGGATTATTGATCCAGGGTGCGGGACGTGTCTGGAGTCCCTGATTGACATTTCGGCGTAGGAAGGGCGCTCGTTCCCAAGCCTTTCTCTGCTCATCTCGCGGAAGACCCGGCGCGTGGGTTGGTCGAGCCCGCCGGCTCCGTTCCGGGGCGCTGCACCGCCGGGGCGCCCCGCCGCCGGGGCGCACAGCGGCGACGAGGGGACTTGGCTTAAGCCAGCCGGTCGATAAGCCCTGCGACTGCATTAAACTGCAGTCCTCCGCAAACAGGTGTCGAGTCCAGGGGGCGTGGGCGATGCAGCGGCAACTTTGATCGGATATTGCTCTACTCGGCTCGCTAAAGCCTATTACAGCCTTCTACTTCCCGGAAAAAACTCCTTTACGACGGGCTTTACTCGGCGATATTTTCGTTGGATTATTACAGTGGAAGAAGATAAAATAAAATTAAGACGAAAAGTATGCTTTTGGCGAAAAAACAAACTAAGAAACATGACTTAGCCTAAAGCAACCTTATTTGAGGACTTAACCGTCCGCAATCCAACGTTAGTAGCCTTACATTGATCCTAACGGACTTTAATCTAACCTAACCTAGCTTCAAAAAATTTCGCCCTTTCATGAACCTAACGTGAAATACCATCTACAACTTATCTAGCGTAACCTAGCCTCGTGACCTACCTAAACCCGAACTGGAGCTAACTTGTAACCGAAAGCATAACAGTTTTTGGCATTAGATGCCTGTAAAATGGTCTCTCAGACCATGTTATCTTTTCAAATAAGGGCAAATTGGGGTAGCTTTCATTGCTATTGAGAAACCTCTTAGTCCGAGTCCGACAGAGGACAGCACATATGAGTTTTCGTTAGTAACCTTCAATAAAATTGGCTTCTAGATCTATCAGGAACATTGCAGTATTACGTTAATTTTTAAACGCAACATTTTAACGGCTCTTTGTTTAAATGCCTCGAGATGCAGTCCACATTAATCATCTTTTCTTAAACGCCTCTCGTCTAGTTTTTTTTTTTTT
>Ga0058701_10005450_pt1 | contig 10564 bp, 4 predicted proteins | sample AgamicOrMae_FD_97039 | JGI IMG/M metagenome (GOLD analysis project Ga0058701, IMG submission 97039) | Agave microbial communities from Guanajuato, Mexico - Or.Ma.e | ecosystem: Host-associated > Plants > Phyllosphere > Phylloplane/Leaf | place: Guanajuato, Mexico | collected 2012-06-04 | reverse complement strand
TTTTCGATTGTTACGATGACAATACAAACTGTCCTTATTGGTGATATCAACGAAAAATATGTAGATTTAATAAAATCAGTTTTTTTGTTTTAGTTTTGAACCTGCTGTCAACACATATAAAAATCTGAAAACATGCTCACGGTTAGCCATTTTGCCTTGGATTATACGACTGCATTTGGCTTCTGCTCTCACAGTTTTAAAGAGCAGATTCTCCCCGTCTAGATCACTTATTCGCAGCTTAACTCGTTATTATCTAATAAAATCTCAGCTCGTGTTATCTTAAAAAAGTAACTCTTTTGCACAATGGAATAATACGACGAGAGTGTTTTTTTCACATTTTTCAAGTCCAAAGTCAAGATTTATCCTAGAAAAAAATTGTAAAATATATTCCCAGAAAATACTCGGAAAGCGTAACCTGCTATTTTCCAAGTTATAATTGTCCCAGTGTACCCAAAACCGAGCCATCATTATAGTACTTTCTCGTACATAACAGGACTCGCATAAGATGCACCTAAAATACAGCATGTAGAGCATGTTTGAGTACTATCGAATATGACAGTCATTACATCCGAACCGTTAGAGAGGCACTTCAGCGTATCGCGAGGCGAGATGCTCAACTAACCGGCGCACAATGGCAGTTTACAATACTTTTTGCGTTTAAAGAGAATCTGCTGGGAAACATTATTCCACTCCAATAATTAAAAATGAGTATTACACGGTAATCTCTTAACTGAATCAGCAAGATCCCAAATAAGATACAATCGAGCATGTCTGGCCGTATTTCCGACAGTGATAATATTTTGCATTAGAAGGTTTTCATTCCTACTAAAAGTAAATAAAATGCCTACATGGTATGCTAGCTGTTATCACGAACACATAAATACACCTTACAGAGCTCAGATTGTCAAGGGAACAACGTTGATTGATTTTAAAGAACGTTTCTTGTAGGATACCAAGAAAGGAGGGTGTGTGTACAGTAAGAATTTAAATTTCGCAGTGTTGTAAACGTTGAGCAAATGGTCAAGCCAAGATAGGCAACCTAAAGCGACAACCTTCTTCTGCTCTTGCTAAAATCATGAGCTTTGATCCATGGTGTACCAGAGGACATGCTAAATTATTGAATGGGATATTTCTTACGCTAAATTTCTGAAGGCTTTTGCAAATTTATTACGTTTTGTTAATACCTGTTTACTTAGGTATTTCTTCCAAAGCAGACGGGAACATTTTTTCAGAAAAAATAATTATGTACCAAATAATTCGAACGATATCTTTAAAAGGTTCGGATGAGAGGTGATCGGTTACCTAAAAATATTACAAAACTGAAGCTTTTACACCCGTAGTATTGCCGTCATAACACGGAAAAAAATGGTTTTCTTACGGCAACAAAATTAGGGACGACAAATAATTTTTTTGTTGCTGCAACCAAAAATTTCGCTGCAGCAACTAAACGTTTTGTTGATAGAACTAAACATTTTGTTGTTGTAACAAAATATCCCTATTTTAACAAATGATTTTGTTGGTATAACAAAACCTTTCATACCGTGAAGTCTGTGTCTTTGCCCTAAGTTAATTGCAAAATTTAAAAAAAAACGTTTTTATTATTTTGTGAACAAAGTTCTTACTCGTGGGACAAAACATAATACGTTGAGGTATCCTAATTATACCAGGCGTAGCAATCGAAAGGGAAAATAATCAAGGCCCCCAACATGTGAGTGCAAATAAAATAATCATTATCGTCACGCGTGGCGACTGAAAGCGAGTCGAGTGCGCACAGCGGAGAAAGGCTTATGTGCACAACGCGCGCGTTGCGCTCCACACAAAGGACATTTATTTTCAGAGTTGACCAGGCGAGGCGAGTCGAGGGGTTCCAACCGATGATTGCGGCAGACAACACACCGGAAGTCCACCCGTTGCAAAACCCACCTTATTCTCAATACTATTCACTCACTCTTTTTTAAAAGTTGCCTTTTCTACCTTTCATCGACAACTCGAGCACGGCGAGCGGAGAGCACGCGGAGCGACGCACAGGGTATCCAATCTTGACTGAAGTCATCTGAACTAAACCTATTGTAGCCAAGCCATATGCCGCTTTCTACTTGGTTCAAACTGCCGTTCGAAGTAAAATCGAAAAATTCTGCGTTAAAGTATAATGTTTTTCACAATAGTTTGAATTTATAAACTTTTTTTTAATATAGTGTGTGAAATGTTGTAAAATAATTGTTTTAGAGGCCCAAAAATTGAGCGTATAAGCGTGGGTCATATGTGAATCATCCTTGTAATTCAATTAATTAAAGTTTAGAAAACATTTATGAATGCGTCTTAACGTTAATGAACCAAAAAAACGTTGTTTAATATATATTACCATTTCAAGTGATTTTAAAGAAATTCTATGTTTTCTGACATTGCGAAATGTCAAATATCGAAATCTACCTTTATATCACTTTGGAAACATTTCGTTAAAATCCAAGACGAAAAACATAAATTTCTTCTTCTTTTGGTAAATAATTAATTACATCCTCATTTATGACAAAAAAAGAACTAAGTGGAGCTAAATATAAAACGGTCCTAAGAAAATATCATCAAATGGACAGTTTTCATTGCAGGAGAAGGAGTCATTAATTCTGCACTGAAATACAAAGCTACCTAAAAAGAAATGAAAAATCATGAACAGGAAGCATGGAGACACGTTACAGTTAACAAACTCTGCGCACTTTCAGAAGGAAATATCTTTTTTCTCGCCCACGGAATAATGCTGTTTCACGGATGACACTTTCTAAAAAGCTTCGAGTGAAATTCACTCGTTTTGGGTCAATGAACATCATATCAAAACATCCTTAGATTGTCAATTGTGAAGGCTGCATTTTATTCATCTTGAGCTCACCCTATCATCGCAAGGCAGGACGATATAAAGGGTAATTAACCTACGTTTAACTTGCGAGAATTAAGCCTGGTGCCGCTTAATCATTGAGAATAGAGAAGTAAGCATAAGTTTGATGGTAGCCTCGCAAACCAACAGCGAAGCAAGGCAAAGGACACCTAACCTAACTAATGTGAATGGAAAGGTTTTACCTAACCTAACGGATGGTATGTTAATGGTTTCTCACAATTGGAATCTTTCTACTACACTCTTCGAAAAATCTTTTAAGGAACTTTAAAAATGCAGGATTTTGTCTTTCTCCTATTTTTAAAGAATATTTACATTTTGAGGTTAATTAGACGTGCTTACTTCCTTACTATGCGCCAGTTTTTCCAAGTATATAAACGTCCGTTTAGTGTGATACAGCCGGTACTTTGAGACGAATGGAACGAGTAGTTGCACACAACATTATCTTCATATCACACATGTAGTGCGTGTTGCGAAGTATTTGCGTGCACGGGCAAAAAACAAGTAGGACCGACACCGTTGTTACACGGTAAATATTTTAAATATTCTAAACGTTGTGGTCTCATCGGCGACTTATTTTCCTAGATTAGCATGCTGTTCTGCACAAAACGTCACCTAAACGTGAAAAATTTCTTTTTAAGATAGCACAAAATCGCTTTTGTAAAGCTAAAATAAAAAATACAATTGAAAAAAAAATAAAGAACAGAAGAAAATCCTCCATTACCAATAATCATATTAAAAAAACAACTTAAAAATTGAATTTTAAAATCACCAGCATAGTGGTTTAAACTAGCCAAGTGGAAGTAGAATATATGTTCGCACTACTTGGTTTACAGAGGAAATATTGTCTTGTATAACAAAGGAACATTGTTAAGCGTTTTTTTTAATAAAAAGAAAGAGAAAACGTATTCATTTAAAAACAGCGTTAAGATACTAGCATTTTAAATGAGCCAAAACAACTTGTGAGACTAACTGCATATTATAATTTTTAGGTTAAGAGTAAGAGAGAATCTGGGCTACACTTCATTAGATAGAATAAGCTTTTGTTCAATACTTTACGCTACTCTTATTTCCGTATTGCGTAAATATTATGTTAAACTTGTAACTTTTTTATGGAGAAGAAAATGTGTCAACTCTCTTTGTTAGAGGTGCTTCGGGACGCGAGGCGCTCGCTGATTGGCCGGATTCCTTACCAATCAGGAAGCGTGTTTTATTACCTTGCAGCACGCTTCATACTTCAAAGAGTAACTTTTGAGCGGGGACTCTGCAATCACTAGATAATTATCCGATTCCCGTGCTAAGGCTTCGGCAGTTACGATCTACGGCTAACACAGTCAACGTCTTTATGTAATAAGGACTTAACGTCAAAGGCGCGTTAACGAGAACAATAAAAACGTCTTGGGAGGCACAAACATTGTCACTGTTTACAGTGCTAAAGTAAACGAGAGGAAGACGAAATGTCCTTTCCGACGCACAAGAGACCTATTATGTTTAAAATCAAAATTTTTGAGGTTGCAATTGCCACTAATTTCTACCACGGTTCAACCTTTCATTACGTCATGAGTCATAACGACATAAAAGCTAGGTTATGTTGAGATGGATTAAAAGTTTTGGCACGATCGGATAAGATACGCCTAAGTAGGTAAGGTTATTTGAAAGAACTCTTCAAAGTCAAAGAATTTGAGTATCGTCGGTAAATAGAAATAGCCACTGGGAATAAGACATGATAATCAGGTAAGCTGCTCTGGACCCTATAAGCAAATACAATATGCTCATACATATATATTTACAAGATACAAGACATATCAATCTTTACGTAAATTACATATTTTAACTGAAAATAAAACCCAAGTTTCCTTGAAATCAAGAAATAAACCTGTTCCCAGGTACAGTATAAGTTTGCAAATTTTTGAACTAAATATATTTTTGCATTTAAACTGAATTTCATGGACATTTTCTAGATATTAACTCGTCTGAGCTTATCCTGTATGAGCGCGCAAGATAGGGTATGTAGATAACCAGTACTTGCACTGGCGGACATGGGGGCAATAAGACGGGTCCATAGCAGTGATATTATTGTCCGCTATGAAGTCAACTAAAGCACACTGTAGGGAATAACATCGAGCACCGGGAGCCTGAAATGGAGAGTGATATAGCGTGTGTTTGAGAGAGACAGACCTAAGCCCCTCCGCCCCATTTCCCAAAGGCTTAAGGAGCTGTTTTAAGCAGTCGCATCGACTTGAGCGATGCAGTCTTTGTCACCTGCAGCCTGCTGGATTATTGATCGCCCCCAAAGGTAGGGGAAATGTAAACATGACATTAGAATCTCGTGAATTCATACCGTTCCACTGTTAAAAAAAAGCTTTTTAATTATGTTTTGCGCTGTTGGAGCGCGGGGCACTAAAAATTTAGCTGTTATTCCCCTTTCTTAGTCTCTCGTTTCAAATCAGAAATAGTAATAATAATTTAAAGCTGTTCACAAGACAGCGTGATTATATTCTTGCCTTTTTTTATTTTCCTTGTTTTTCTTGTTTTTAATTTTCGTCCAAAGGAATTTATACATTCGAGGTCAGTATGAAAAAACTGATTTTTCCCGGTAAACATTTTGAAGATATTTTGAAATCGACCTGTAGGAACGCTCAATTTTACATAACTTGAGATTCATGAATGCGCGCTGTGTATTGAATATCATTTGCACATATGCCTTCTCCACAACCGCAACAAAGGCAAGAGTTGCGGATAAAGGAAAGTCAAATTCGACCGGGAGTGGTTTTTACAAAATATGGACGCCTGAACGTGATCCACACCGAAATGATTTAGGCCTACCAAAGCTGTGAATAAATATGTATCAAATGAGTTCTCGCTTAAAAGGTTTTTATTGTAAAGGAAATTTGTTATGCACAGTTGCTATGTTACCTTAAAATGCTCGTCGAAAGAATGGCATTTGTAGCTACCTTGTGCTGATTTTTTTTGAGACTTTGAAGTGCTTTCTGTACTTTTTAAGTTTGAAAGATTGCATTACCTACCTTGTGTTTCATCCTGATGAAATTTCTCATTGGAATAATACAAATAACGACGCGTCCAACCGCTTAAGTAGGGTTAAGCTAAGTTATGTTACGTCAGTTGTCTTATGTCATTCTCCACTGTCTATCCGCTCTTATTATAGAAAAAAAATAAAATAAAAGAGGTAGGAAATGCAACCTTTACAATTTACGACCCTCTTAAAAAGTTACGTTTTTCGGCGAGATTAAATGCAGGGTTAAGTATTTCAGTTGTGCGTGGGAAATACTCAAACTTCTTATCAGATCATACCGAGTAATTAAAATAAACGACCCACTCCAAAAGTCCAAACCACGTCACTCTCTTTAATTTGGCTTGTGCTTCAGAGAGCCCCTGTCAATGTCTGCATAGGCAACCACCCGCACACACGTGATAGTCAGGTTGCCTATATCTATTACGTAAGGCGCTCCGAAACAGATCTCTATTATTCCTCCATGAAGTAATTAGTTGAGCTCTTTCTTGTGATATCGTTTTTTACATTCTATGCAAATATGTTTTTACATGGTAATTTCACCGTTAAAAATGTATTGAGGTACGATAATTACGAGTGGAAATTTGTTTTGAAAAACGATCGAAATTACACCTGCACCGATTTTAGTATCTTTTTGAGGTTCTTAAGTTGCTGCTAGAACCGCGAGAATTTAAAACTAAGAGTAGCATTGAGCACAACGGTGAGAGGGTAGCCTTGAGACTTTCCGGTTCAACAACCGATAGCGAGAGCAAGACTGAGGGGGGGGTGGGGAACCCTGCCTGCTTGCAACTTGCAACGAAGCTAAACAAGAAACCCGCTCGCCCAGCACAGACTACCCCTTTCGGATAACATACGAATTCTAAACAGTTCTCGAATTGCCGATTCTGTGATAAGTTTTTCACCACGGCAAACCTCCGTAGAATCTGGGACCCCTATACGACTTTGGGACCCCTATACGATTTTACAAAACGAGATATAACGGCACGTTCTCAAGGTAATCCAGAGTTTCTACTCGTGATGGGCTTATTTTCGTGATTGACTGGCGGTTTTAGAGCGAACAAATGATGACTGAACACTCTGACTTAAAGTACATGCAATGTGAGCATTCACTGCCCACATGAACTTCCATACATTCGTAAAATAAGTAAGAGTGTAGATACACAATAGAAAATTTCAAGTTGAGTTAAGAACTTTTTTCTTTCCTTTTTTTTTAAGAATTAAGGCACAAGAGAAAGCATTTTATGGTGTAATTATACATATTCCAAATTGTTAGAAAGACTCGGTTTCGAGTATTCCTCTGCACAACGAAAGCGTATCGACAGACTATAAAGAAGTTGCTGTATTAAAAGTAAATTAGGTTTTTTATTATGCTCTCAAATCGGCCAAAAGTTAAACGAGAAAAAGTTTCTTTTGAAAGAAAAAGAAAAAAAAGGAAAAACTTAAGTGCTAATGGAAAGCAACTTACAACTTCATAAAAGCATATGTTCATTTAAGCTTTTTATAGCGCGTGAAGAATAGAAATTTTGCGCTTTGAAACACTCAAAAGTTATGTTTAAAAAATTCAATTATGTTTGTAGAGTAGCTTTCTAAATCCTTACATCGGCAGTTGTATGAAAAAAAAATGTAATGAATAGTTTCAGCAGAGTTTAAAAAAAGAGGCACAAAATGCTACTTTAAAAATTACAATCATTGTTAGATTAATCCCACTCAACAGTACAGCGAATCCAACGTTTCATTCTTTACTGTGTAGGTGTATTCCAGAAGATGGCTCAAGGCTTCAATTAATCCCACACCCCGGCCAAACAGCCTTTTCTTCGTAATTATTTATTGATGTGGCTGGCCAGCACGAGAGATATTCCAAGGTTGGAGCCTCACAGCTCCCCAATATTCTCTCTCGTAAACTCCATGGACCGAAGGACAGACTACACAAGAATTAAAGAGGTACGGAATACAATGCGGAGAGAAAACTTAGGGGAAAAGCAAAGCTATTGTTAATCAGTTAAACCTGCCCAAAAATCCTGCATAAGTCTTTGAAATTCTTTATTTTTTAATATAAAAAAATGGGCACTCTTAACTTTTTACAGTAAGCCCATTTTGATACATCCTTAGTTTCAAAGATCGGATTTTCCAATTCGATATTCCAAGCTGGTTAAATTTTTCATTACCTCGAAGAATTGGCGGCATACAAACACGTTGATAGGGTGACCTTGTTAGAATAGGTTGAATGCCTTGTTGCACATATTCCGCTTGGACAAGCTTTGTGCCTCACTTCGGCGAACTTTAAGCCTTGTACCGCTTACTTTTCTAAGCCGGTAGCCGACTGCTTCCGCCGAGAAGAGACATATTCTGGCGATAATTAGATTACCTTAAGCATTGATTGCACTTATCTTCACTCCGCTCGGCTATGAAAAGTATAAATCACGAAGGAATATTTTTTTGTCATATTTTCAGCGATGTCTGTTGCTTGCTAGTTTTGAATAGCTGTATTGTCATCTGCTGAGGATCTTTTGCTGTCAATTAATGACCGATTATAGTAACAAGGTTGTTTGGTCCACACATGGGTCACATGCGGGGCGATATGGGCACCGTATGGTGTTCATATGTGCTCATTTAGGAGCAATGCCAAAGAGATATCTTCCCGACAGATGAGCACCATGTAGGTCGGCAATAGTCTATGGGCCCTATTGCTCTCTACAATAGTGAAATACATCCAAGTGAAGGGAACTAAAATATCCTATAGGTCGCTCTTTGGAGTATTACCCAACCGCTCTCTTTGGTACTTAACATTTATCAAGCTACCTAACGTTTATCCTGACGCACGGCTTAACAGATACATGTGTAAAGTGCTTGAAGTTCTCTTAACTCAAGAGTTGGCCTTTGTGTAACCCTTCAAATCGATCCATTTGTTTAGTCACCAAACAAATAAATCGATTAAAGGGATCAAGATCAATAGGATCTTTTTTTCAAGTTCTTGCGCTGGGGTCATGTAGAGAAAATAAATAAAAAAATCGACCTGTAAATCACAGCTTAAAGCTTCTTAAATGCGCCAGACTAGTGGGCAGATCAGCGGCTGTTTGATTGCTGAGTGTCGCATCGCATTGCCCGGTGCTGCGCCGCGCCTCTGCTCCAACGAAAAGTGCAGCGCCCCGTTGCAGGTGCTGCAGGCGCTGAGGCGCCACTGCCGCCTGAATTCATTTGCGGCGGCGGCGGCTGCGGCAGCGTCGGCGGTTATCGACCCGGGGTTCATGCCTCCACAAAGAAATTTCGTACAGCTGCAACTATGATTATTCCCACCGAAAGTACCGTGTAATTAGACGCAATAATATTCAATTTTAGCATCTCAACGGAAAACTGCAGCAGTCGTAATTTTAATATCCCATATTCTGTGTTCTACCACAACAAAAGAACACTTTTTGCGTTGATGCTCCGAAAAAAAAATCAGGATGCGATAGCAAGAAGTCACACAAAGTTAGCGTAAGTTTTCGTTTAAATTTTAAGCACGCTGCATGAAGAAAAGTTGACTTCGTTTATGATTTGAAGCCTGCTGAAACTTCAAATACCTAGCGTTACTACACCTACCCTGGGTCGATATACCTGGAAAAGGTCAACCTAAATTCATATAAAAATGGTTAAAGAAAGAGGGCTGAAACGTATTGTACATAATAATTTTTTGTTTATATAAGCAGTAGTGCAAAAAAGGTGAATAAAATATATTTTGAACCAAGTACAATTCGAAAGAACACAATACGCAGGGCAGGCGTGTAATGAAAGCCGACGAGCTAACAATGTAACGAGGGAAAAAGAGAAGGGGAAGTTGTTGAGAAAGAGTCGAGGAGGAATGCAAAGTAGGGGATTACCAGAAATACAGGCATAAAAATGCCGCTTTAAACGCTGGAAATGTTCCGGCAAAAGTGAGAGGAAGACAACAAAACCGAACTGCATCGAGGGGAGATAATGAAAGAAGCCATCGCAAAAATGGGAAACATAATCTTCCTTTGAGAGAGGCTTGTTGTTTAAACTTTGAATAAACGTTGTCCGACGTCATCAAAACAGCAATACACTGTGAATATTGTCCCATCCTCTACACCTTGTGTTCCACCCAGGATTAACATCCTCATTACATGACGATCAACGAAGATTCGCACAGGGGCTCATCAGTAAACAGTTTTCCTCTTGACCCTACACACTAGAAGTTGCTGTTTCCAGTAACTAAATAAAAAAATGTCCTCCACAATATTTTTTTTTGAAAAGATGCCGAGATACGAAGCCTGAAGAACCTGGTTCGATATACTTTTAATGTTTTCTGACGAATTCATATTCCGAAAACTTTTGCTCAGAAGTGCAACCCTTTTATCGGCACGAGATCAAAGAAACAATTTTGGAAACGAAAATTATGTACATTACGAAGTTTTCTAAATAAAGCATGTCGATTTTAAAGCAAGTAGAGATGAACAAACAATTGACTCGAAAGCTTTTAGAAATACCCAGTACGTCCTTTCGAATCAGATTCACTACGTCAGAGAGCCCCTGTCAACCATAAGATAGGCAACCACCTACACGCAAGTGTTGTTCGTGTTGCCTATAGCCTCTCTGTAAGGGGCTCAGAGGTGTACCTTGATAGATAACCGCAACCATTTATCCAACATCGC
>Ga0058701_10005449_pt1 | contig 10565 bp, 7 predicted proteins | sample AgamicOrMae_FD_97039 | JGI IMG/M metagenome (GOLD analysis project Ga0058701, IMG submission 97039) | Agave microbial communities from Guanajuato, Mexico - Or.Ma.e | ecosystem: Host-associated > Plants > Phyllosphere > Phylloplane/Leaf | place: Guanajuato, Mexico | collected 2012-06-04 | reverse complement strand
CTCTCTAATCGTTGTTATTTTTTTTTTTTTTCTGTTTTTTTTTTTTTGTGAAACATGATCGTTGCCGATTTTTCCTTCATAAAATAGCGCCTCCGTAAATGCTTAGCTGCGATTTGGCTTTCGGTGATTCTTAATTTTTTTCCGAACAGTCGAGTGACTCCCGTGAAGAGGGGCGTATCTCGCAGAGAGTCACTTGTCCTCGGAGCGTCAGTTTGCGTTTCCGATGATTGGTCATTCGATTTAGCGCCCTCTGGGTTCGCCTATCTGCGATTCGATGAACAAAAAGTAATGTATTAAAGTTAGGTAGTGTTATGGATTTCTCCTCAATTCGTAGATATGACGCTTATAAAAAAATTGTACCATTGTCAGGATAGTTGCGCTGATTGTGAATTGGAGGAAAGCATGCGTACGAAAAGCAGATGGAATTTCTCCGAAACGAGAAATAAAAGTGGCTATTCGCACGCCTGTCCCATATTGAGTGTATTAGGTTGGTTTACGTGTGTTCAAGTCTCTCTATATTTGCCATGGCTTTTGAATTGCCACGACCGAAAAACGAAAAAAAATCGTCTTCAGAATTTTTATTTTGATTTCTGTTATGAGTATGAGCTTTTACATCTTAATATGTTGCGGAGAGAACTTAATTCTAATAAATTTTTTTCGATGTACTATAATAGACAAAAAACGTCCCCTCCTGCAACCACCTGGACACCGGTGCGTTGCGATTGCCTACCTTAGCTCGGCATCAACCAAGCACCTGCCTGATTCCGAGCTGAGGTAGGCGACCGCAACGCGCCGATGTCCAGGTGGTTGCAGGGGGGGGGACGTTTTTTCTGTCTATGATAGTACCAGTAGTACTTCATGGATAATAGTCGCGTCGCGGCGAGTTTCTCACGTGTGAAGGAATAATAATGATTTTGTCTGTTTTCAGCAGGACCAGATGTCTGTCCAAAATTACGCCGTGGGTTCAGCGTCGAACGTCCGGCCCATGACGAACGGCCCCGTCGGAGGAGGAGGTGCTGGCGGAGCGGCTGGAGTTGGCGGCAACGACGGGAGTTCGTCCGGGGGCGGCGGAGCTGGAGGAGGGGGAGGCGGCCCCGGCCAAGGCCCCGGCCAAGGCCCCGGCCAAGGCTCCGGCCAAGGCCCCGGCCAAGGGGGCCCCCCGAGCACCTCGGCGCAAGGCGGCGGCGGCGCCGGCGCCGGCTCCGGCGCTGGCCAGGACGCGTCTTCCACCGCCGCCACCATGGCGGCCGTCGCACAAGGTCTCCGTCAACAAATGTGCAACATGGTAGCTGCAGCGGCCCAGCAGCAACAGCAGCAGCAACAACAACAGCAACAACAGCACCATCCGTCCCAATCGCCTCAACACCACCACCAGCATCATTCGCATCACCAGATGCACCAACAGCAGCAACAGCCGCAGCACCATCACATGCAGCAGCACATGGGCGCCGCCATGGACCCCATCGGCGCGCTTAGTCTTGTTACCCACTGCAGCAACCTCCAGCGGAGTAATGGGCCTTCGTACGACATGAGCAGCTCCATGGGAGGCGTCCGGAGGCCCATGAGCCCCAGCTTGTGCTTCGGCATCCCGGGCCTGTCCGGCCTCCAGGGCAAGGCCGGCAGCTCGGGGAGTCCCCCGGCAGGGATAGAGGCGCTGATGGCGCGGGCCGGCATGGGCGCGGACGAGCGGCCCCGGCTGGGCCGCCTGGGCCTCGACCGGGAGGCCGCCGACGTCCTCCGGGGGCGGCTCGGGGACGTGACCGTGTGCACGGCGAGTGAGCGCGACCGGGAGCGCGAGCGGGAGCGCGAGCGGCTGCGGGAGCGCGAGCTCGACGCCGACGCTGAGGCGGACGCCGACCGCCAGGATTGTGAGCGAAAGACTGACCGAGGTCGGCCCGATGACTTCCACAACAATAACAATCAGGGACTGACGAATGTCGCCAACAACAATGATCTGTTGTCCAACAATAACGACCTGAAGCCGGGCCCACCCTACAACTCTCCTCGCGACGACTCCTTGTTCGAGGACAACCTGGACGACTTGCCTATCCTCGACGACCATCCTTCCTTAGCTGCTGACATGCTCAGAGTGCAAGCCGGTAACATTGTTGTCAAGTGCGAGCCGCTGTTAGCTGGTGCCGAGCGATCGAGGACTCTACCCCATTCGCACAACTAGATTCCCTCCTCCATCCTAGCAGACATGCCTCGAAGCCTCGCCTACACTAGATAGAAATGTAGCGTAGGTCGGCCAGGGTTGCCCCGCTGGAGACCGGAAGGAAGGACCTGTCGAGTCAGTCAACACTCAACTTACAATGGCTGAGACACAGATCCTGTTGATACGTTAAAAATGCTTACTATGAACTCGAGGAAATTGAAGATGAACGAATCTCAGTAGTCCACTACATGTCTCTTTGTGAAGTTTAGATTATATTTTTTGTAAAAATTAAAGCTGCTGCTGTATTTTTAGCATCTTTCAACGACGTTGTAGAAATTCGTACTATCTGTTGCCGTATTTAATCAAATACGAATGCCATTCAGATGAACTGGTAAGCCTAAATTTCGCTTCGCTAACGAACAGAAGTTTCAACTGTCATTTCTTATCGAGAGATAACGCAACCTTTGATGTAATTTTACAATCTTCCGAAAATTTAGCACAACAGTCTAACATAAACATAAGAATGTGCAAAAATATGATCTGAACTTAAGATCTGTTATCATTCTGGATCCTAGTTAGTTACATAAAGTATTTGTTTCTCATTAAAGTTAACCTGATGCTACAATTATTGTAGCATCAGGGGGTACCCAAGTAGTATCTAAACCGATCTCGTATAAGATGTGCAGTTCTATTGATTTTTCCGGCAAGATTCGTAAATGATAATGCAGGCTTGCTTTGCGTATTCGGCCTTATAAAAACATTTTCTAGGAAAGGCAACTTCAGCTCGGAATGAATCTCGTGAGAAAACGGTGTTTTCAGCGACACATTGAAAGTTGGTTGTTTTTTGAATGACTTGAAGAGGCACTGCCTATCCGTAGATCGTCTTCGCCGCTGGCTTTGAGCTGTTTCTGCTAGCCGAGTGATCTTAATTTTTTTTATGATCATTATTATCTCGGAGAAGTTCCTCTATCTTGTGGTGGAGAGTTCCCACTGAAGTTCCCAGTGCGAACAGCCCGAAACCGGCAGGATCAAGTGTACGTGATTTATCTTCACACCAAAAAATGTTTGACTGGTCAATTTTTTTGACAGGTTGGAGTTTCAGACATTATCTCATATCTCCCTAATATCATTTCATTATTTCATCCCTAAAATAATAAGACATTTCAGCAAGTACTTGTCAATTCTTATTGAAATGGACGATTTGCCCGTATTGGAGCAAACATAGCCACCAACCGGAAAGGACGTTCGTCAACGCTCTCCCCACTCAATATCCGACCCGAGAACCATTCAAAATATCTTTTCGAAGGGTTTTGCCTTAATTCAACGACTTTGGAGCAGAATTTTGGGCGGGGAGAACATTGACGAAGGTCATGTCCGGTTGGTGGCCATATTCGCTTCCAATACGGGCAAATCCTCCCTTGAAGTTCTTGCAGGTTACAATAATAACTGAGAATTGACAAACAAGTATTTATTATAAGTTGTTTTTTCAATTTTAGTAATTTATCGCTTTAAGTAAGCCTAAAATGATCTCTACCAAGTCCGGTTAATAGAATTCATTTTTATGTGACTTATTCGTAAAGGTAAAAGTTTTTTGTTTTTTTTTCTGATGTATGGGAACCAAATGGTGGATCCGTGTTTTGAATTGACGCGCTCAAAAAGTTTTTGGGGTGATTTTAAAGTGGGCGCCGTTCCATTTCGCGGGCGGGGCGGAAGACTAAAAAGTGTTTGCGGTACGGAACGTTACGTTGCGTTACGTTACGGGGTTGGAGGTGCCTTGGAGCACGGTGCTCGGCTCGGCTCGGCATGGCTCAGCTCGGAGTTCGGACGATGATTTCTTTTATTTTTTCTCCAAGCAAGCACACCAAGACGACTTCAACGAAAAGAATCGCTTACTACTTGACTTGGTATTATGTTTTCAAAATGAGTTACCTCTTATGAAAAGTGTTATATTTGTTGAAGTATATAGCATATAAAGAATGTTTTATATTGCCTATACAGCTGCTGGTCTGGGGTAGACGAGACGTGTCAAGTTATGTTGCAAATTCGGCGTTTAGGAAATTATCAGTTTTTTGTCTGACAACTGACTAGTGTTATTTTTTATCCCATTATTTATTAATTTGTTTTATTCTTCGTTTTTGTTATCATTTCTCCGATACAGCCACCGCTCTGGTATATACTCTTTGATATGTAGTATCCATAAGTCCGGTTTTGCGTCATCCGTGTACAATATGCAGTACTTCGATACAATAGCCCGATCTTTATGAGTGTCTCTTTTACAGGTTACATCGCAATACACTTGATTTACAGGCATGATAAACTTAAGCTAACTTATTCAGTGTGCTTCATATGTTGTCGCTACAGTGTCCATAGTGAGTGCTTACTCAGTAATTAATTTATTATCGTATAAGAACCATGTTTCATTTTTTGTATTTTACCCATATTCTATAATGTATTTCATGTTTTACCACTACATATACTTAGAAAAACAGAGTGAAGGGAATAATTTGCATTGTAGCTCACTATCTAAGTCCTTTTTCCTCCGATTACTCACCAGTGCAATAGACAACTTTTAATTAGTAGTTGTGTGCCAATATACTTAACTGATGCCTCATGGCTATCCACACCACATTCAAATGTTCTCTCTCATCTCATTCTTTATTTATTCGTACGTCTTTTGTTAGTTCAGTTGTGCCAGCCGCAGATTTTCAGTGCTGCGTCCCTACCGCTTTCTCTTTAGTCGACAAACCAGCCAAAAGCAACATTTTCAATCATTCAAAAAGAAAAAAGGATATATAAAAGTTACTTCATTCTCAGTGGGAAAAATCGATTTTTCTATTTTCTTTTCTGTCGATGGCGCATATGGTAACTGCTGGATATCTGGTTGATCAACTAAAGAGAGGGCCAAGGAAAATTCTTTTGCTCTGTTTGATAGACTGCCGTCGAAAACATACAGTAGTTGTTACCCTGACTGTCCGTGGAGAAAAGCGCGTGATATTTTCGTTTTGTTAGCAAAAATCGCTCCAAGACCTGTCTCATATGTGTGAGATTGTACATTGTTGTTAACAGAAGTCATGGCGACTTTTGTTGAGATACGATATGCCATTGTTATGAGGGATCATTGTTGCACATCAGCAGGGTACGAAGATCTTACGTTGAGGGATGTGTGTACTGTACCTAGCCATGCGACCGCCGGTAACCAAGCGCACACTTTGATGCGCACAATTCGTGCACACAATTTATGCTAGCTCTGTCTATGGATTTGTGTGATTCAAAAGCGCTCTGTTCGAAATGCTCTTGTTACAATGTTTCTCTTGCGAATCTCGGCAGCGGCTTGTCTCTGCCCCGCACAGCATTGTGTCTACGAAAGTAAGTTGTGAAAAACTAATCAAGTTATCAACCTAGCTTGCGAACCAAAAGCTCGACTTTGTCAAGCATCAAGTAGGCTCGCTCAGCACCGAAGTAATGCTAACCTTGCCAAAGTAATGGCAAGGTCTTCACTGACTACTACTGCGTGGCATTTTTTAAGACGGCCCAAATAGTCTAAACAGGTTGTGTAACTTACCACTACTTACCTCTCTAAGCTACCTTGAGAGTGGTTACTTTGGAATATTGAAGCTATCTTACTGGTGAACCTGGAATTAGTTCAATAACATTTCTTTCAAGCAAGGTTGAAATAGAACTTTTTTGTAGATGTTTTGCCGTGTGAGTTAATGATGTTCAGTCCAAACGTAAGATGAACACATTTAGATTTTTCAATAAATGTTTTTCAGCAATTTCTTTTCCAAATAAAATGAATACATCCGGTTAAAGATTTGGGATTTGGCTAAAATTGAACAAAGCCGATAGTGACTTCTGATTAAACAAACTAGACATACATTTATATCTTGTTTGTTTATTCGGAGTGGAAACATATAGAGTGTCTCTTTCTCTTCTGGCAGCAGCAAAACGCGACCGATTCGTGAGTTGGACAAATCCGACCGATTACCCGCGCATTGCCGCTTTTAAACTCTATCTAAAATGTGTTCAATTAAGCTAGTTTTAGTAGTTCCGCGGTAAAGTGATCTATGCTCAACTAGTTCGGGTCCACTGTTTCTTTTCTTTGAATACGATCGCTGAAGATGGACCAATTTTGTAAATTAATTAATTTGTTCGGGTACCTGAGATTATTAACAGCGCAAATGTCATCTTTGGTTGGAAGAACAGAGAATCAACGGTATTTTCGCCTCAAATTTCGCTGTCGGCCTCAAAATCGCGGGACAACGCCTCCATAGAACATAATGAATCGTATTGTAGCAAAAGTAAAAATCTGTGATTTCCAAATCAAAGTGATTTTTTTGCGTGTTTTTGATTGTGAGGTGTCGAAGCAAGAGCGACTCGGCAAGGGAGCATTGTATGAGTTTACGGCAGATGTTATGTGATATTTTCGCGAAGCTCCAGCCAAAGTGAAGAGGATAGGCGCATGCAGCGAGTTCTTACCCGTCCTCGCTTGAAGTTACTTCACTGATTTCACATGGCTGTGAGTTTTGCAAAGCTCCGCTGTAGGTTTTGACGTTTGAAAACAAATCAGCCTGGGCTACTTCCAGCATCTGTACAGAAAGACAGTAAGAATGTTTGATTCCTTTATTTTTACAATGATTGTAAATAATTTACTTTATTTGTGTCCAGAGGAATCCGTATTGTCATGAGAGCCAAGCCAAAGGCACGTTAAAAATAGTATTCCTGTAAATACGCCAATGATATCTTTGTTGAAAACTACTGATATAAAGATATAGAACCGTCGCAAGGTATGGGCCATGTATGGGCGAATGACTAGCTTCAGCTCTTCACTCTACCGTATCGTTACGTCTTCATCGCGACGCTCTCAGTGTTCCTCCCCAAGACGGAATTGCTTGGGGGAAAAGAGAGGTCGCGAGTGCCCGGCCCGGAGGCCTCACCACTCACCACCCATTCGATGGTAGATGAGGGATCATTCTCGACGCAAACGGCAGGCCAGCCACACGACCGAATTAATATGCAATTATTGGATTTGTGTTGTACTTAAGCAAGATTCAGCGCACCTGACTTGTGCAGCCGATCCTCGTAGATGTCGCAGAGCCTGAAAATTTCGATCGTAGCGGTCGACTCAAATAAAAAAAGATACGCAGGTACTTATCTTATGCAGGATCAGCAAAGTAATAGTTCTTTGAACGAAGAATTTTGGCTTGACAGAGAGGATTAGTATGAAACTCGTTAGGGGTAGAAAATAAAAGGTCTGGAAGTTTTTTCGATGCTTTAGACAATCCGTCTCTTTTATGATTTTTAAAAGTTTTTTTTCAGAGGAGTCCACAGTGAGCAGCTCTATCGGGAGAGCGTGTAATACTAAAAAGTTTTCTGGCTCATGGTGGTACATACAAAGTAAATCCTTGCGCTGAATTAAAAAAACAAATTCATTTGTATTTTTTGTTTTTAAGGAAAAGGTTGATCGCAGGACGGCTGTCATTTGCTTATCTTGTGGGCGGCTCCAATGTGTTTTCTTGAAGAATGGTTACGACCTATCTGTGGTGGTTGCGAGACAGCTCAACAACGCAGATGGCAATCTCAAGACATGACTTAGCTATGTCAGCTAATTGTGTTTGCCGGTTGTCTGATCTCGACCGCCATTTCTCTTTTCTGTGTATTATGTGTTAGGAAATGGTTGTATGTTATTAAATGCATGTTAATTAAATCTTGTAGTCCAGGAAAAATCGCGCTAGCATTAACTTTTAGAATCACTTCTTACATAAGACAATTAGGGTCTAGTCAATTGTAGTTAAAGTATATCACAGTTTGTAACGAAAAGGTATATATTTACTTATTTTTGTGATTTATTCGATCGAGTGTGCGAAATTGGTACTTGAAGTTTGTTAACGTTGGTATAGCGATTTGGCTAAATCGCAAATCTTGCCATTGGGGTTTGCCATTACGACTAAAGAGTATTAATAAGTGATAATGAAGTGTTTAAAGTGCCCTTGAACTTGATTTTGAAGTGATTTGAGAATGTAATTTAGCATGTTTATGAACCAAATAATCGAGTCTATCTTGTATATGTTGGCGGTTATTAGTCCGTCTCTATGTTGGTTATTTTATTCTTGGCTTTGTAAGTGTCAAAAAGTGTAATGTAGCGAAGTGCCTTCCAGTGTTTCATTAATTTTTGCGAAAAGTAAGAAAATTTATCTGTAAATAACCATAGACTTTGTTTTCCAAAATTGTTGAATTGTCTTGGATATGTTCCGGCCCCGGTATTATCCTCAATGGCACATAATTTCTTTGCGAGTACCATAAACTCTACAGACTCTACGACTCGGCGTACTACCGTATATTAACGTCGGCAAACAGTTCGGTTCGGTTCTTGCCAAAACTCCCCGTGAGGAGAGCTGAATATCTCTGGAGAGTGTGTGATAACACGGCAAGGATCCTCTCTATCAATCAACAATCAATTGTTTCTCTTTTTATTGTGTTCTATTGGCGTTGCTTGTATACATGCCTCATGGCAAAAAATCAAAAATAAACATTACTGGATTACTTCTTTGCATAATTGTTATGAGATACCGGTACCAATTTTCTCACTGCCGGTTCAAAAGGCATGCCGAGGCCCATTTGTGGTCCGACTGACCAGACCACATTTCCCGGCAGGGGGGTCATCCTTTTGAGGGGTGTCCAGAGCCGCGAATGTGCAATGGATAAGAAAAAGGGAAATAGAAGGAAAGGAAAAAAGACAGAGGGAAAATGGTCATGCCATGCCATGCCAATACACGTAATTAAAAATCTATTAACAATACTTTTAGAACGGTTTCAGTCTCCGCGCTCCATATCCGGTCCAACTTATTGTTAGGTGGTGTTGTTGAGGGAAGAGGGTTCAAAAACTCATTTCGTGCAAGGTAGGGGTGTTGGCACGATACCGGTACACGTGCCTTTCGGGCTCCCCCGCGCCAAGGAGATTTTGAGTTTGGCTCGCACTGGTTGCCTGCCTAGCTCATCGATGAAGACCTTTCGAAGAAACATTGACCAGGATTTCAGCGATCAGACAATGTTCTTGGTCCCCCGACTGTGGATATGTCATTAGAGCCCCTCGCTTACTAACTTTTCGTAATTTTGAAAAAGAACCGAGGTTTTCATCTTGGTTTAGTAGTTTAAAGAAAAAATAGCCAAGACCATGCGGTGGAGCTTGTGTCTTGTGGACAACCTGCTGGTCCGTTCGATTGCATTTTAATTAATTTCAATGCAGTTAATATGTATACCCCTTGGGCATTTACTCGTTTTTCGTGTTCTTCAATAACATTTACGTAACGGAGAAAAATTTGCTTTCCCACCCCCTTTTTTTCTTTTTAGAGGAAATTTGCGCTATTCTTTTTTCTTACCTAAAAGCGGCCTGTTAGCTATCGAAAAATAAACTGAAAAAAAAAGTAACCTGACGATAAATCCGTTCTTAACTGAACGAAACTTGAGCTCCTAGCATCCTCAGCGTTCACCCATGAGACTAGGTAGTCTCATGGTTCACCTTACTCTGTCCATGAGCCGTAGTCTCATATGCTCTGTCACACCTTAGGGTGAGTTTTACTGCGTCAGGAAAAAAAAATATTTTTCCTCTCATGCTGCGTCTGAAAAACTGTGAAAAAACACAACTTAAATTGACCTCTTAAAATGATATATTTTGGGGGGTAGAGATACAACAATGCCTTGCGAATCTTAGGGCGGTAGCACTCAAAATTTTTGGTAAGAACGGTACTTTAGCAAGGCGTAGACCTAATCAAAAGAACACCAACCAACAGCAAATAGTTAATTAAATCCTCTCTTGTCAAAGTTAATTTGTCATGTTAGATACAAACAGTGTAATCATCTCAGTTTGTAACGGAGGAACATTCATTACTATCTACATCGGTCGCGGGAGGCGAGACATGAGACTACATGGGCGAGACACAGCGTCGTTTCGTCCTGGTTTCGTCGTAACAAGGTGACTCTATAACGGTGTAACCACTCCCGTCGGAAATGGGAGACGTTTTCTGACGCCACTTGTTTGCGCGGGTTGACCTTATTGTAAGTAGGCAACCCTCACAAACAAGTTGCGTCAAACGTCTCCCGTTCTCTCTGTGTATAAGGTCCGACGTGACTCCACCGTTATAGAGTCACCTTGAGTCGTAAGAATTTTGGCTGGGTCCAAGTGGCACCGCAACCGGAAACAGTTTCCTTACGACCGTTCTCTGCGACTAGAGCCCTTAATAGTTAGAGAAACGCAACCGGCGTACCATGGCTCCTAATTGACCAAGCTACTGCAGGGCCACAAAATGGCGGCGCGCCTGTATCGGCTGAGCCGAGCCGAGCCCCGGTGCCCCACTCGTCATGGCCCCACCGCGAGTGGGGAGTAGTGGGGAGGGGTGAGGGGCGATCACCACTG
>Ga0058701_10005448_pt1 | contig 10565 bp, 5 predicted proteins | sample AgamicOrMae_FD_97039 | JGI IMG/M metagenome (GOLD analysis project Ga0058701, IMG submission 97039) | Agave microbial communities from Guanajuato, Mexico - Or.Ma.e | ecosystem: Host-associated > Plants > Phyllosphere > Phylloplane/Leaf | place: Guanajuato, Mexico | collected 2012-06-04 | reverse complement strand
TGTTTGCTTTTTTTTTTTTTTGGTTTTAATTGTGTTAATTTAATTTTTTTTTTGTTATTATTTTTTTTTTTTTTGTTTTTTGTTGATAGTTGTTTTGGTTTTTTTTTTTTTTGTTTTTTTTTTTTTTTTTTTTTTTTTTTTAAATCACCCGAGTTGACGAGCGAGCTCTTTTCGTGGAAATATACTTCATGGATAATCGCAGTTCGGGGAAGCGAGTTCCTTCGAGGCCAATTTTGAAACGCACTTAGGCCTCTCATACGAGTTATGTTATTATACACTGTATACGTTCAAGGTTGCATTTGAGCGAGGCAAAAGGCACTTTAATTCAGATTTCAAGCCTCATGTCGCTTACTCTCGGACGGCAGCAGCCTGCCGCTGACAGATATGAGGCATTTGTGAACCGACAGCCAAACGGAGCAGAGCATAAGGCAACTAAATCTGACCTGCCACAGTCATCAAGCCAAATGCCGCTTGCCTTTGGCAGGTTGCTACCACCAAAAAGTAAGCGGCATCAGGCTTGGTGACAGCCGAGCAAAGCAACAGCAAAGCGGCGCATATGTCACTTGACACTTTATTTAATGCACCTAGGTAAATCTTCAACCCGGTCTATTTAGCCTAAACAACGCGGTTATATGTAACTTAAAATGGAATGAGAGGTGGAACTAGGGTAGAACATAGACGGTAGAAAATGCATTTAAAACTGGTCAGTTCTATTCGCACATACACATTCGTTAATACAAGGGAGACTTGAACGAACAGAAACCAACCTGATGCATTTTATATGGGGTTGCGTGCGAATAGTCACTTCGTTTAAAATTTACAGTGCCTACTCTCTAGTTCCATAATCTTTCTTCCTCACAACAGTATGATTTTCTATAATACTACAACTCTTGCCTAGAAGAATTTCAAGAGGCGATAGTAAGAGTACGACTCGACAACAATACTTAAAATCAAGTGATTCAGATTAATCAAAAGTTAACTTGATTTTAGATGTGTCAATACCTCTTCAAGTTACGTAATTTATGTTTTGACTGGGTTGAACAGCATTCCGTGTTCGTTTCTAAGTAAGCACAACTTGACCCCCGGTGAAAGAGAAAAAAAATGCTCTAATCGAAAAAAAATGTTATGTTCATATTAATGTGATATAGAGTTTAAGTACGTTAATGTGAGTAAGTTAAGGGTACAAGTAAGCGATGAGTCAAATTATTTTTCGAGAAGAGCACGAGGCGCCTGAAAGTCGTCATCTGCCAAGCAAAGTAAATCGTTACACATAAAATCATATTGTCTCTCGTTTAATTTAGATGTTTACGAAATGTGATAATAATTAATAGACATTTTATCTGACCATAGCGCTCCACAAACTTAAAGAAAGGTGGGAATAGCACTCGAGATGCCAAGTCTTCACAAAGAAATCAAGTTTTTTAATGTCTTAACTACGTGATTCGGAGCAATAATTTTGTAAATAATTAAGAATGACTACATACCCACGTAACTCTAAGAAAACCTGTACTATACATATATTTATTCGGTAAAGGCCTTCATTTAAACCGAGATAGCTACTCTTCTTCAAAATTCAATACGCTGATATGCCATTCATTTTTTATTTATTTTTTTTATTTTATATTTTTAAAAAAGTCAGTTCTATTCGTGCACATTTGACGAGCACAAATTCATTAGGGGAGACTGACGCTCGTCAATAAGGTATCATGTATTTTAAATGGCAATTTGAATGCGAATGGTCAAAAATTTTGAAACACCTTCACGGGACGGTTTTTGAAAGTTTACAGCAATCTTTCCAATCTTTTTCTTGAGATTAATAAATCGAAGTTCTAAAAAAAGAAAATGTATGACAAATCTTTAGAACATATTAATTTATTATTTATAAGGATTTTTTGAAAGAGAAAAGCAGCCCAAAATCAAAACGTGAGGTATTGCAAGGTTCCATGAAATGCGATAACTCATTACATTCAAGTTATATTGAATATTATGGGTCTGTTCCTCTGTAACTCCTAGTCCCTTTTCAGAATTTTGTCACGGACGCTGTTGTAAAAAAGTGAGTGTGTTTTTGTTCAAGTTATGTGTTGGAAAGCGGAGTTTTAAGATTCTCTTCATCATTTTTGTGACAAACTGATTTTAACCGTGGTACGCCAGACAGATGACTTCAAGAAAGGAGATAGGTATTTATTCGTAAAACGGTTTTATAGTGACGTTTAACTGAAAAATAAGTTGTATTTTTGTACGACAAACAACACGGTTGTCTAGTTTTTTTAAAACACTTTTTGTAATAAACTATGAGTACCTATCTCTTCTTGGAATTTTATTTAAGCATCGTATATCATATCAAACCTTCAAAAGAGCTTTGCAAACGGGCAGTAATCAAAAAAATGCAAATCGTTTAAAAACCTTATCACGCAAACTCTATCACACCGTTCATCATGAAACCTAAAAAGTGAACTTTTGCACGACCTTCGTGGGTCCGTTCAAAATATTTCCAAGGTTCTTTCGAAATCTTTTACAAAGGTTTATTTAGAATCGAGCGTCCACTCTACACTCTGATCAGTGAGTGTCTCTGAGATTCAGTGAAAATTCACTGAATTTCTGTCAATACATCACCTCTGAAAAAATTAGTGGTGCCGTAGTTACTGAAATTCGGTGAATTTTCACTGAATCTCGGAGACTCGCACTGATTCCAACTTAGAGCGTAAGACCATCAGGGGACGTTCATAAACTACGTGGACCCAGGGTTACAACGGTGCGACAGCATTTCAAAAACGGTGAGTTGGGAATCGACAAAAGATCCGACATGAAAAAAGTCTTGTTGACGTAATGTATGGACGACCCCCATACATTTACTTCCAACGATCGTCAACTAAGCCAATTAAATATTTTTATGAGAAAGGGGTTTCATGGAAATGAAGCTAATCAATACTCGAACGCTGATCCTTCCCTAAAACTAGTTAATCCTGAAAATTCCTGCAGCTCTTGAAAACTAAGAAGATAAGAATAACATACAGGTGCATAACATAATCAAAAAGACAAAGACCGACGACGGTCATGTTTGCATGACTTATCACTTACAGTTTACAAAGTACTGAAGTACCTCTTTCCAGATCTGTAATCACAAAAAATGTTGGCAAAAAATTTCATGAACACTCGTGTAACCTCCAGATTTTCCCTTCGGTCTTCACTTCACATCGAGGGGGCAAAAACCTGAGTTGAGTGTACAGCTGAGGGCATTAATGGCTGAGATTTATTTTTTGTGTTTTTGAATTTAGGTTGGCAACACAATCGAAACCGACTGAAACGCGGGAGCACCTCTCTATCTTAATTCATTGGTAGTACCAACACAAATTGGAAAAAATCTCTTATCAGCCATTGCCCTAAATGTAGAGTGGTCCACAACAGTCACGAACCCTGCTTCCATGAGAAATACATGGAAGCACAGGTCATGACTTTTGTGACCCATTGCACACCCGCAATAAGTATGTAGGAGTGTAGCATGATAGCGAAGACGTGATTTTGCGGGTAATAGAGGTAACAGCTGTTCTTACGGCGTAATAGAGTGAGCGCGCATGTATTGTCGAGTTCCTTCCCCTCGCTTTGAATTCGCTGTCAGCTTAAGTCCCATCCTATAAAAGACAAGCACGTGGGCTCCCGTCGGTAAAATATCCGAAGGGGCGGCACTATAAAGTTGGAAAGTTTTATTATACTCGTATCGTGTTGCACATTTCTCCTCGCGTCGCACATTTCATCGACGAGCCAATCGGAGCGAGGCATAAGGCACGTAACATGGCCTTACTCAAGTTCACCTAATTTAAAGGTCAACAAGCCTGATACCGCTTATTTATCGGCGTCGAGAAGTAGGCGGCATCAAGTACAGAGGCATCATTTTTTCTTACCGCAAGAATATTTTTTTTCACACAAGAATTCTTTTCTTGCAGTAAGAAAAAATTACCAGTTGTATCAAGCTAGTAATGTTAAAGATGACCGAGTGGAGCAATAGCGAATGAAAGGCATACCTCAAACTGTGAAACCGATAGTAATGTACAAGTCACTTTGTTATGAGCAAAGCCAGGTAACTCCCAAACTGAAAACGTACAAAAACTGCTCAAATTTTTTATCTCTCCAAATGAAAACCCACCAACTGCAAAGGTCTTGTTCCAATAACCCACCAAATTTAGTGTGAATGGATTGCAGTTGGTGGATTTTTAGAATAAGCATTCCGCAGTTGGTTGGTTATCGGAACAAGCACTTTGTCGTTAGTGGATTTTCTGAACAAGCACTTAGCAGTTGGTGGATTTTCCGGAAAAGCTTTTCGAAGTTGGTGGATTTTTACTTAGAGGGATCGTTTAGATAATCTTTTGAACCGTCAAAAAAAAGGTTTGGAGCTCTACCCTATACTTGCCTAAATTATTTTTTAAAATCAATATTGAGCATTACCGAACAAATAATTTAAAGAATATTGCCTTAAATGCATGCCAAGTCTTCAAAAACTTACGAAGCGTACACATTAAACCTTAGATTGTGTGAACCACTAACCCTGCGAGGGTTAGAGCTAACCGCCAAATCACGTCCGAACCGTTGAGTTCACCCTCAGATCACGCAAAGACATTCTTGCATGTCGAAGTTTGAGCACCATCTCACGAAGCTTGGGTAGGCAAGCCCGCACCACAGTTATGTATGCATCGAGGACATGTTGTACATTTCTAGTGAGTGCACCCCCACAAACGGACAGTCGCTACACAGAGAAGTGGCCTGGTAGCTAAAATTCAGGAATCGGATGTTTAAGATAGGCAACCCAGCAAACACGAGAGTCGTCCTGGTTGCCTAGAACGCTGAATCGATTTCAGGTCTTCAACCAGTTGTTATTCGTAAATCGAAACATGGACTTTTAAACCGGGGCTGAAAAACAACTTTAACAAAAACTACATCCGTTCGCCTTTGGACTAATTCCATTTACCATTTTCAACCCTTTTTTCAACCAGTCCTTTTATTCAGCACGCAGGGAAACTCTACCTCGTCCAATATTCGTCAATTTTTTCGTCGAAATTAAAGCGTTATTAAAGAACAATCATGTTTCCGCACTAAAAATATCGTATTTACCAAGCGGTCTCATCATCGACCTCGATTATATCCCTAAAATACTTTAAACATATTTTCAAAGTGACTATTCACACGCTGCCCCATTTAAAATGTATTAGGTTAGTTTCCGTGCGTTCAAGTCACCTCCCATTCAAAATGCATTAGGTTGGTTTCCGTGCGTTCAAGTCTCCTTGTATTAACATAGGCCGGCGAATAGAACTGACCAAATACTTCAAGATTGGCGAATATGCGAAGAGGAAAATGCAGCTTCGGTATGTTCTCTCAGAGCAAGGCGCTATTTTGCAGTTTGTTGCATTGTAAGGGTTCTGCAGCCGTATTTATTGGTTTAGTTCGAAAACCAAGCCTTGGTCCGCGTCGACGGACGAAGTTTACAGTTTTACCGTTACTCTAACCGTTTTCTGTTTCTCGGAAGAAGGCATTTTAACAGCTGTTTTATCAGCCCTTACAAGCAACGTCGACCCTCGGATCGTAACGACCATAACAACGTAAATGTGATCGACTGATAACGCCAAAGTGGCGTTGACTCCCTAGTATCGGTAGCCTAACGACGCAAACGATAAACACCAACGAAACGTTTTATTCGGACCAGCTCAGAGAATACCGTATACATTCTCATTTCAAAGCTTGCCTTTTCTTTCTTATCCAAGCCTGATGGCGCTTACGGCTCGGGGAAACGCTGCTGATACCAAGAAATAAGCGGCGGTAGGCTTTGCGACAGCGGAGCGGATTGATAACGAAGCGAGGCACAGGATGCCTGGGTACTGTCAATCGCAACGATGAAGTTACATGGCATGCAACGGTTGAACGCAAAAGGTGGAAAGGCAACCTATTCATAGCGGTGAGAATTTTCTACTTTATCTTTGGACGCAAGAGGAATTTCGGTTAGGTAAAGGGCATACTTACAAAACGTAACAAATAACTCCAACACTCCACATATCTGAGGCTGTTCCTATGGGCTCGTAGCTGATGATTTCAGGGGGAATAAATTCCGGGGTTCCGAACAAGACCCGGACTTCGGTGCCGTGCTCTATATGGCGGGCTAACCCGAAGTCGATGAGCTTGATGTGATGTGAATTCCTCGACTGGCACATAATATTCTCCGGCTGCGGGACAATAACATAGAGCGGTGAAAGAAACTCTACTGAGAAACGATCTTCTTGCCTGCAGGATTAAAATACTGTAAGAGAAGTGTTGAGTTGAGCTGTATGCGTTCACCCGCGAAAATGCGTTATCAGGGCGATGACCACAAAATTTGAGGTTGGGAAAGAACACATTTGGAAAATTAAAGAAGAGTTTATTTAGCTTTGAAACTTTAATTATATTCATTTTCCTAGTCATGAAAATCTCAGCTCAGCGCGTTTCCAGAAAGGATGAGTAATCGAAGAAAATGCTGTGAGAATTTTTTTTAAGGATTCAATTGCGAATTATTCTGTTCGTCCAATATTTCGTTTCTCTTTTTATTCTCATGGGGCAGGATCATATTTACGGATGGAGGTCCTGGTATTTTAATTAAAGTTTAATCACCAGAGTCATCTTTTTGCGCCGTCATGGTTACACAGGAGGTATGCCATGATCCATGGTTATCGCTCAACTCAGAGAGCTCTTCTAACACGTTACCGTTAAGCCGTGCCATTCAAAATCAGCTAGAACTAATCTAGAAAGTTTTTTTTTTTTTTTAAATTGACGTGTATTGATTTGAAATATCATCCTCTCCGTGTCCTTACATTTCTACGTTCACTTTCAATATCACGAATCTGAATATTTTAATGCAAAAAAGTTATTGTCATTGCTTACCAAAAATTAATACAGATTGTTTTTTTCCAAATGTTTCATTTAAATAAAGGAATAAAAGACTCAAAAGTATTGTTTCGCCGATCTCATAAATTTATCAGAATATTTGAAAAGCTGATTTGCACATTTTCATGCAAAAAGTTCCTCGAGCGATTTAAAAAAAAAATCTGTAAATCTTTTAGGTAGTGAAGCGTTGGAAATATCATCTCAAATAACTTACACAAAAATTATCATTTTAAAAAGGTCGAACTTGCACATTTATTTTTTTTATGGTGAGACTTACTGTAAAAGAGCAACGAAGGGCTCAAAACATAATATTTCCAGGGTTCCTAAATATTCAGTGATTTTTTTTATATTTTTATAAGCCAAATTTGCACTCTTCAAAGCAAAAATATGTCCTCGTAAGAAATTTTTAAGGTGATGTTCGGCAAGGGGTTAAAGCTGGCAAGGAGTTGGACTCACCTTCAGATCCAAATGTACGACGTTCTTGCTGTGCATGTAGGCAACGCCGTCGCAAATTTGCCGCACAAATAGGATGCAATCGCGTTCCGTTAAGGTGAAATCATCCGCAACGACGCGTTCGAACAGTTCTCCCCCGGAAATGTATTCCATTATCATGATCGTCTCACGGACGCTTTCGTAGGCTCCTAGGAGTCGCAACAATTTCGGATGTTTCAGAGAATTCATGATGGCGATTTCCTGCCGCACTTGTTCCCGATCTTTGGCTTTAATTGTGCGGATCAGCTTCGCTGCCCGTCGCTTCTGAAACACGACAAAAACCACACAACGTGAAATTGAATCTTCGCCTTCAATTCCAAAGGTTCCACCTCGAGAGTTCCACCTCGAGAGTTCCACCTCGAGAGTTCCATTTCGAGAGTTCCACCTCGAGAGTTCCACCTCGAGAGTTCCACCTCGAGAGTTCCACCTCGAGAGTTCCACCTCGAGAGTTCCACCTCGAGAGTTCCACCTCGAGAGTTCCACCTCCAGAGTTCCACCTCGAGAGTTCCACCTCCAGAGTTCCACCTCGAGAGTTCCACCTCCAGAGTTCCACCTCCAGAGTTCCATTTCGAGAGTTCCATTTCGAGAGTTTCACCTCGAGAGTTTCACCTCGAGAGTTCCACCTCGAGAGTTCCACCTCGAGAGTTCCACCTCCAGAGTTCCACCTCCAGAGTTCCACCTCGAGAGTTCCACCTCGAGAGTTCCACCTCGAGAGTTCCATATTTCGTTGCTCTGTCAAGTGCAGCGAGTGGATTGTGGCATATGAAACTTGACGAGGTTTATTTAAGGGCTGACAGGCCGTTGTATGATTAATTATCAAAGTTATTACCAGATAAGTTTTTCTTTTTTGCTGATTTCTAATGCTGGTAGTCAAACGCGGTGTTTACTTTCATATTGCATTGAGAGAATGGGGAAGTAAACTGCTTCGGTTAAATGCCGTGTACTTGCTTTACTCCCTCTCAGCTGTCGCCCAGCCTGATCCCAGTCTTCCTCCTGGATACTGCCGCCGAGAAGTAAGCGGCATCAGGCTTTGCGGAGATAGGTTACGTTTGCCTAGTGCGCTCTTAGCGGCGAAAGGTTGAACGAGAATACGGGATTTGTGATAATTAAAGAGCAGTGTTTGAATAACGCCTTGCATATTGGCTTAAATCTATGAAAGGGGCGTGATTTTTTTTTCCGAACTGAAAGGTTTACGCGTAATTTTGTAACATAACGAAAACTTTTCTTTCTAATTTGAATTACTGTAATTTTACTTCATACCTCGAAACCAAAACCAAAAATCTTGATAAGGGAAAAAGTTTTCAGCACGATAAGATAGTTCTGTGGCCGGAATTAATTCTCTATCCCTCAAATAAACAATTCGTCGAATCGACATCGAATCGACGTCAAAACAAGTCCGTCGAAAGATCGAACTTTTTAAAAGGATTTGTCGATTTCGACCAAGAGTTCGATTTTTTCGACCAACGCTTCGACGTCAAATTGACGTCAATTTGGCCAACCATTTCTCACTGTTGTATATTTCAACTCCATGCCTCAAGAAAAAAACAACGATCTAAGAAAAATAGATTTTGTATTCACTAAACTCACAATCAGTTCCTGACCATAGAAAAATGATTCTTGTCAGAAGGAGGCGCTTCTTTTCTCGAAACGAATTGTCAGTCTTACCTCTGGATTATCGCGCTCCTGCACCAGATGCACGACGCCATACCGGCCTTTCCCCAGCTCCTCCAAGATCTCGTACTTGAGTGCGAACTCGGCCGCGGGCTGCACCTCAACGGGCCGCTCGTCGTCGTCCATGTCGCCGGGCGGCGTCGCACTTTCTGCGTGGACTCGCGGAGGGATCGGCGCGGACTCCTGGCTCGGCTCCGACAGGCCATGACGGTTCTCGGCGCGCACCCGGAACCTCCTGGCGGGGCCCGGCGCCACGGGGACGGTCACGGACAGAGAGTGGCTCACGTTGGCGACCACCTCCCAGTCGCCGTCTCCGCTGCATTCGACCCGGTAGCCGCGGATGTAGCAGCCGCCGTCGTAGTGCGGGGATGACCAGTTCACCAAAGCGGTCCTCCTGCCGTCAGGATGATCTGTTAAGGACACGGTCGGCTGGCCGGCGGGAGGGTCAGGCGGTCCTGGAATGCGACAACAGCGTTTTATGGATGAGGAAAGCCTCCATCTCGTTTAAAATAGCAGGGTTGTCACAAGACCTTATTCCCGAAATTCCCTGACTTGCCCTGAACAGATTCGATCAATTTTTCTGCGGCCCGCCCGCCGAGCTCCGAATAGTGTTTGCGAATACAAGAGTCTCTGTCCACCGACGCGGCGCGGCGTCTCGATACACAACACTCCAAAGGACAGTTTTTAATATATTTCGCTCAAAATAGAAAATTTTACTGACTTTTGCAGGCATTTTCCCTGACTTTCCTGACGCTGTGACATCCTTGAATGGGGATAAGTGAGTAATTTTAACGCCATGTAGGGTCGTGACGGCGGCCATGATATTGCATGATCATGTGACAAAATAACAGCAATCACCAATTGCGACCAAGCCATAAAACACGGAAACGATTGATCGATAAATTTCCCTTCCTCTGTATCGATAACACTCGTAATTTGGCAAGGATTCGTTGATCTGGTTGAAAGCACTCCAATGGGAGCTATGAGCCGATAAGTTCCTGAACTTTTTCTTCGGCCACGTAATACTGGAGTCCGTTGCTCCTAAGCCACAGTGAGGAAGACGCAACCCGTGAGGAGAAGTTAGTTCAGCGTAAGACTTCCGCGGCAAAAATGGATAGTCTCAAAGGCAAATATCAGAAGGTCTGCTTGGTAGACAAAAAGGAGATGAAATACCTCTTCAATGACTTCAGATCAAGAGTTTAGAATCGAAAATGGATTTTAGACTTTTCTGGAATTGCATTAATGTACGATTTCTTGCACGGTCAAAGACCAGGCGTTTCGCTAGTTTCGTGGATGGCAAGATCCACACTCCCGCCCTCAAGAACAGAAACATATCACGGTTATCTCATTTTTTTTATATGTTTTTATGTTATCTTATTTATATATTACTTCCATGTCAATGGAAGTATTGGCATCGTGCAAAAAATCGACTTCGAGATAAGACCGGATTTGGGATGTACAACCCCCAAAACGGCGAGAAAAGTGGTTTTGGACAATCCGTC
>Ga0058701_10005447_pt1 | contig 10565 bp, 8 predicted proteins | sample AgamicOrMae_FD_97039 | JGI IMG/M metagenome (GOLD analysis project Ga0058701, IMG submission 97039) | Agave microbial communities from Guanajuato, Mexico - Or.Ma.e | ecosystem: Host-associated > Plants > Phyllosphere > Phylloplane/Leaf | place: Guanajuato, Mexico | collected 2012-06-04 | reverse complement strand
TCACAAGAGCTATAGCATTGTTGCCTTAAACGATGGCATTAGTTTTCACGTTTTTAAAATAAAAATAATGTTTGACAGTCGTCAGTTTTACACTTCAGCACGTTAACATTACTGGAAGTGATTCCTGACTAGTTCGTAAAAATTCCCAGCAAATCTCCCGTTTGATTAAAATCAATTGTTTGATTTTTTTTCATACAAACCGAATAGGATTTCAACAAATGCAATCTTAGACATTATGATGAAAAAGCGTTTTTAATCATGATGTCACCAAATCAAAGAGCGATTTTAATAAACGTCATACGATGTTTTGACCGGATAAGTAATTCAGCCTGTTGAGGTGTGTGTGCACGAGATTTTATCCCTTTGGCACACACATCTCGCCTGGATCGCCTTCTGGAGCGGGCAGCCGACTTGGTGGGCGATATTTGAGCGATTCCGAGAACGCCATTCCATTGGAGGGTCGAACCTCGCCTCGCCACGCCGCACGCTGCACTTAGTGGTCGCACTTCCCCTTCCATTCTCGCCGACTGGCCATTGGCTACCCTCACGCCTCTATCATCAACTCACCCCTCCAAGCCCACACCAGCATTACTTCTACCCCCATGTTTCGACCAACTTTTACGGCGCATTCATTTAAATCACGACTTCTTTTTTAAGCGAATAGAAGCCCGTTGTTGCAAGTCTAAATGCACAGGCTTTCTGAAAAAAATTTCGAGTCGTTAAAATGCTTTACGAATATTCCTAGCATTCTAAGGGAGTTTTTTGAGTGCAGTGTTGGGATATCATGGAAGAACAGAAGGTATGCCATAGAGAAATAGGAGTGCGAACAATTGGGCAAAGGTTCACAGTAAAATATAATTCCTGTTTTGGGTAGTCCTATCTGTTTCGGGTATGAAGGTAAAACGGGACTGAAGCGTAACGAGGTTATCCTTGATGATAAACTTTTAAACAAACGTATCAATGAAAAGTTCTCGTCGAGAGCTCTCAATTAATACGGTCATTGATTGGTTCATCTTTAAAAATAACCCATTATCACGCTTTTTTTACCTGTTTAACCTTCATACCCAAAACAGGGATCCGACTCTTAAAACAAGAATTATTTTTTACTGTGTTTGAACGAGTTATATTTCTACAAATTTTCGTCGCATAAAATAGATAAACCGCGTCTGATGAAAAACGGAGCAGTCACGTTTGAGGATCTGACAACTCTTCGACTGGAAAAAGAAACAACGTAAAAGGCACGAGTTAGACTTCGTATTCGTGACGTTTTTGACTATCATACTGGAAGAAACTGCGTGATGGTAAGTATTGGTTCAGTAAGAAGAACAATAACCGTTTTCTGAAGTAAACCTCAGTTTTAGCCTGCATAGAGGCTTGGGAATACAACCGAAAAAGATGACTCGACCATGCGAGCGGATTTCATCCGGAGATTTCTAGGAAATCAACTCACAGAAATGAAAAGTTTATCAAGATCATTCTTGAAAAATTAACGAGCAAATCGTTACAGCAATTCGTCTAAAATCTTGGAAGCGCAAGCAAGAAAGATTAACCTGACATTCTCTGAGGCTTTGGAAAATTGTCCGAAACGCACGATTAAAATAGTCGCGGCAATTTCGATAATCCAGTAAACAAATCTGCCTATGTTCCTCCCGCAAACTTTAGCAATAAATGATGATCTGAAAAATCTGAATAGTCGTACAGCTCCTCCAACTATCGCGCGGCGACGATTTCAATTGCTCGTCAAACTCCCGAACGGGACGTCCATACAAATCACGTAACGTTTAACAGGCCACTTTTGGCCTCCCGCGTAAATCGCACTCCCCTTTGCAAGTGTCAGGTATTATATGCACAACCCCCAACACATAACGCTCGACCAACTATTTTGAGTAGCTTTACTGCTTTTTTTTTGTTGCGTGTAGAGCGAAAATAACTGTCATCCCGAGTGGGACTTGGCACAAAATCGTGAAAAAAACGCGTTCAAACAAAAGCCGCAAGAAAAATATCTTTCGTCGAGGAAAATATTCGGTTGTAGATGGGCTTGCGGTTCGCATCACTCAAAGTCAGTGGGCAGACGAATCGATGGAGGAGAGTGGAGCGCCACAGGATGGTGTGCGCCACAGGCGCGCTGCTCCGCCGCGCCACACACTCGGGTGTGCGCCACCGCCGGGCGGTGTACGCGCATGCAGCATGCGTCCGTCACACGGCGTTGGCGGAGGGGAGGGGGGGGGGAGGCCGGCCTCCGAGCATAATAGCGCGCTGATCGCCGCCGCCGCAGAGGCACAGCACCGCTCCGCGCCGGTCCCTCGCGGGGACCGAATATTGATTCACATCTCGAGACCAGACGAACGAGACCTCGGAACCGCCCTGCCCACCGAAACCTACTCACTGCCCGTGCCATATATGCTTAGATTATCTCGATGATGGCACAGTAAAAACGATACACCTGTTTTGGGAATCCTTACCTGTTTTACGTTTGAAAATAAGAGGGGGTGGTACTGTACATATTTTGATTCTTTTCCAAGGTAGACCTATGTTCAGCCACATATTTCAACAGGTCTCGGCGAGACCTTTCCATTGATGTGGCTGAACATAGGTCTATCTTGGAAAATTATCGAACGCATAACCCCGTTTTATTTTCACACCCAAAACAGAACCTACTTAAACAGGTGTTTCATTGATATTGTGAGTGTTCAAATATAATGATTTACCTACGGGTCGCAAACGTACTGTGTTACGTGACGAAGGAGGGGCGTTTATGTTTGCGTTACACCGAACACATCTAGGCCTATATAGGCAAAGACGTTACTAAGGGCGGGGTCAAAAAGCGGCCAATTTTCGCACTACGTATTTTGTGCGCTTCCTTGTGAACTTTTTAAAGTTGGAATATTCTTCTTCTAATGTTCCATCTTTCGTCGAAAGATCCAGCGGAGTGACAGCGGAGTAAAAGCGAAATGACAGCAGAGTGACAGCGGAGTGAGGCACAATGCACGTAACCTAACCAAACTTATCCTAGAAGAAACTTCTGACGGTCGCCAAGCCTGATGCCGCTTACTTCTCGAAGCTGAAATTCCGCACAACAGCTACTTGGAACTAAAACCTTTGAGCGATCGCGAGATCTCCCCCATGCAGGATCATTTTGACTGATTGAATAAAAAGGCCAGTCTTTTATCTTATTAGGATTTCTCAATAACAGGATGCTTTGAATAATAATGAAGAAAGGAAAAGGACACGGGCAGAGAGGGAGAAGGGAAATTTAAGAAGGCGACTAAGTGAACGGGAAACCATCTCGCTCTTTCTCTCTCGCTCTGCATCTAGCGTGGTATTCATAATGCGATTACTCAATACCATAAAACTTAAGCTATACTTGTAATATCGTGGCTTTGATAATGTGTTGGTCTTGACTTTTTTTCAAAAAGTAGTAAAAGTTGAAAAGGATCAGTTCTACAATCCTGGGTTTTCTGTTCGGCAAATAAAAGACGCACAGTTAAGCCTATTGCTTTCATGAAAAACCTATAAACAACTCCTCTGATAGCAGCTTTAATAAGGTGACGTTTCCCCCCTTTTTTATTTATAATCCTAGGCGTACAATATTAAAAGCTACGCAAAAAAGTTTGGTTAGAGAGTTGCAAAACAGACTCTACTCATGCAGAAAGTATTTTGCGGAAGAAAACGTTCGTTTTTCTAGTCACCTACTTCAAAACGACTCTGAGCACTTCGGTGAAGACTTCTGACACAAAAGAAACGAACGAAAAGAGAGGGAAAAAAATCTGCCTGAAAATCTTTGTACTTCTTTCCGTGGAACAAGTCTACGCTGTTTGTCTGAGCTTCATATATGTTAAGTGTACTACAAAGTTAGCTATACCGGATTCGGACAATGTTCGACTACTTCTTTCTCTCTTTCTTCGACGTTCTCAGTCAGATTCAAACAACTTGCATAGCTATCGCTCTTGTAGAAATTTCTTCTTTTGGAATCACTTTTCAAATTCTTGCGCATAGGATAAATGACAAAGCTTCAAGTAGAGAACCAATGGCAAGTCAATAGAGGGGTCCATTTAATGGTCCTTTTTAGGAAAAAAATTGAATGTGCTGTCGAGAATATTTTCAAAATAGACTTCAAAAAAAAGAGTTAAAAAATTGAATTATTTTTATACATCAATTAACCGATGTAAAACCGAAAGGCCGATGATATTCGCACAAAGCATGCATTTGTATGGGGAGACTTGAACGCACGTAAACAACCTAATGCATTTTCTTATGGGGAGACTTGAACGCACGTAACCCAACCTTATGCATTTTAAATGGACAATTTGTGCCAAAATCCACTCCGAAACCGAAATTTAGATGCAACGAAGATAGGCAGTCGCGGAGCCTCTGTGTGATGCGTGCTGCCTATCTTGCCATGTGAAGGGGCAGTCACTTAACATGTTAAATAAGAAAACATAATTGGCGAAGTAAAAAAGTAGATGGAGACGACCTCGTTTGGATCAGTAGTTAAAATGCGTGTCTTTATTAAAATACCTTTTTTAGACGCTAACAGAAACCTCAATTTTAAATAAATGTTTTCGAGTGACCGTTCCTCTTTCGTTTAGTGTAGTTCAAAGTTCTGCCATAAGCCACGACGCCTCGTTGATACCGGGCACAAACAAACGCGATAGGAACAAAACCTGGTTCTTTCTTGGGCGGTACCTCTTCCCAAATTTTCTGCGTAAAGCCGTAAACCCACCAATCACAAATAGAGCAATACTTTTAAAAAATAATTTAAAAAAAATATATTTAAAAAAACGTATACCCGTGCCTTGACCCCCTTTCCCCCTTGGTTCCTTGCGTAGTGTCTCTAGAAACCCCCCTTCCCCTTCCGAGGTACGTAGTAAATGCACGAACCCTATGGGGTAACTGCAACTACGCAAATGCAAGGCAGCAACTGAAACATGTGCCTTTTTCCGCTCCCCTTTCATTCGCCCGCCCTTTAACCCCGGAAACATTTCCAGTTCCGGAAATTGCCGATACCGGAAGTAGAATTAAGTTGCTCGAAAGGAATAAAACTGGTTTCGGGCACTGACCAGCCCGACTGGTCGGCGATCAGCGAACTTGTACTACCACAGGGATGATTGGGGTAAGTTAAGTTGGTCACTTGGAAAGAGGGTGATCGGTGTCCAGTTTGTCCACTTCTTGGAGGGCGGTATGCTATGGCATTCGGTAAACAAATTGATTTTTCTTCCACCCCTTCGATGTAGCGTATCTAACGACGAATGTTAGTCACCTTACTGGCCACTGGCCTTCATCATTTCACCGACTGTATTAATCAGTCATAAATCTCTCTAGATGTTCCTAAGCCGTTTACATATGATTATCGAATTGATAGAGGGTTATTAGTTGACCAGAAGACATTTTCTGAAACGTAGAACTGTTAATCATAGCGTAATGTTTTGACCCAAGTGAAACTATTAGCGGCTGAACGAGCTCGTTTTCGCTGTTTTTTGTGTAATCAAATCAATCAATAAAAGGGAAATCAAATAGCAAAGTCATGCTGCAACGATATTTTAACATGCTAAGCTGATAAGTAAACCTGTTTCTACCTCGAAGTTGCTTTTTGAAAAACCTCTCTAAACCGAAATATTTATTTGAAAGTTAAGTAAAAGTCAGCATTTGAACGTAAATATTATGTCATCTAGAGTCTAGAGAAAAAAAATACGCAGAATTTTGTCTTCATGTAAAATTAACACCTGAGGATTAACATCGTGCAACGTAGCAGTGTTAAAATTGAATTGCCTTCTTTAACGACATTTCAAAAAAATCCCAGATAGAGGGACAAAAACAACAAACAAACAACCAAAATTGTAAAATTTTCATGAAAATAAAGTCAGTATACTATTGCTTGAGCTCAAATGTCTTCTCTCGTACAGTTAACAAAGACACGCCCTTAAAGGCGGCAAAAATATGACAAAACCAAATAAATTGTCATCTGAAACCATAAAAACACCTTATTCGGGACTAATTAAAGTGTTGACTACACATTTATTCACCTAGCCTTACGCGGTTGTATTGTATATTGTTAACCCTCAACCTAAAGTTAAAATCCTCCCCTAAAAATGACGATGCCAAAACCTAATTTAGGTAAAATGGACAAATAAAGATCATTCAATCATAACGTAACGATGTTCTTCTGACATGTGAGCAGAAATAAGAGGCAAATAGAGTCAGTCGGTATTAAAAACCCCGAAAACCGATACAGGAACCCCCGCGCAGATACAGTTTGCGCAGATCAGTGGTCCACATTCCAAAACACAAGTGCTTGATTTAAGACATGGTATTATTTTATTTGTTCTTGGCAAGTCTTACATAGCCTATTTGGATCTAACTCGCGGGATAAGTCTGTAAGCCTGCTTTATGAGACACACTTGTACTACCAAGGGAAACTGCGAACATACTTGGCGCTGCCAATTTCCAGCATTTTCAGGACGAAATTTGCGAATATCGCAGCCGCCCTGACAGTTATCCCCAAACACCGCATAGTGTCCCGTTTATAGCGAATTCCGCAGCTCGGAATCTGCGCGACATTGTCACACAGTCAGACGACGGTGGTGCGGCGCCATCTTGCGAAATGCCCTTCATTCCACGAAGACAAAACAAAACACGTCGGCAGGCAAGCAGCCCGCCGAGAGCAGCGGCGAGCGCGGCCGAGCAGGGCCGAGAGCGGCCGAGCAGGGCTGAGCGGTGCCTGACGCGCGACTTGCCGCCAGCACACAAGATAACGCCGAAACCATGGCTCCCTAGATCGCGCCGCCCCCGGCCACCGCCCCCTCGCCCCCACCCCCGAACACCCTCATTGTGACGCGTCGCACCGCCACCGCCACATCAGCAAGGCGCAGTCCCGTTGGGCCAAATAATGGTCCCGACAGCGAGACCCAAACGTCCCCCTTCCCCTCTCTTTCCACCGCAAGCTCGACCGAAGCGCCTGACACGCCGGGGGTTGGGGGAAGGGAGTAGAGGGGGGGAAGCCTACTCCCAAACTAATTACTAATATACTCTTGATAAATTGAAATTGTGTGTTGCAGAGGCTTGGGCGGTTTCCGCGGGCCATGACGCTTGTGATTTTGCTGCGGCTGCTCTGGCATAAAGGGGAATTTCGTCCGAGATACGTTATAGCGAGCTCTATTGTCTTGTGTAATGAGCTTTAAACGATGAACGTGCAAGTTGTAAACCGCTTTTGTATCGCGAATGTCGATTTAGCATGCTGTGTTTCCTCCGAATGGCACTTCCCGATAGCAGCGCCGCTCCGCGGAAATGCATTGTCAACCCAACTATTCCAGCAACGTCCAACGCAGAATTGGTCACTGGCACTGGTTTCCAGAGCAATTTCTTCCCTCCTTCCTCCTCCCTTTGTATATAAAATTAGGGGATATATTCTTGTGTCATGAAAACGCATAAGCTGTTCCGTTTTTAAACCGCAGGGTCAACTTCTGGGATACCTCAAGGAGACACGCACAAATGACTTTACGTTAAATAGGCTACTTTTTGAGCCCCCTCTCGTAATGCTTTTACCTGATGTATGGGGCGTAACGCTAACATGAAAACCCCTAAAGGGCGATACGATCCCTTTATAATACATCGCTCATTATGCACGATAATGTATCTCATACGGAATGAATGAAAACACAACTTCCGAAAGCCGAGAAAGATCCTCAATAATACGTGAGGGCAAAAAAAAATATTTTTTTTAATAGTAGGACTACAGCTTACTCTGGCCATGCAAATAAAAATTTCGCGATTGTTGGACACTACTTCCACTCCACAGAGGTAGAGAGAAGGATCTCCTTTACACGTAGTTTGTCTTTATTGTTCTCAGCAAGGGCGATCTTTTTTTCTTTTTTTCCAGAAAAGTTTGAGTATTTCTTAAAAGATTGGTAAACCGATCACGAACCTATTTTCGACAGATCGTAGCGCGCGGATTTCTGCCACTTAACTTTGCACCAGAATAAAACCTAGGAGACATCCACATTTAAAGGCGGTAGGGCAAGATCGCATCACCCTTTATTCGGCTTATGAGCTTGCACAAAAATTTAAATGTTATCACTCACCCCTAAAGCTGTGGCAGCGTTGCCGCCATCTTGTCCTCTCGGCGAGGCGCGGCGAAGCGGGGCTTGGAGTTGAGCAACATCTCCGAGCCGCAGCGCGGCGTGGTGCACTTGCCACGCCACGCGTCGCAAAGATTTATCTTCGTTGCAAGCAGCCTGGCCATGTAGGGCCAGTCCTCGTTCATTCGCCGGACTTCTCCTGAGAAGGAACAAAAGAAGAAGTGAGAACACGGAACAGCATTATCTCCACCTACACCTCCATGAAGTTCTTGCAAAGAGGAAAAAAGTGTATCTTAAGATTGCATTTTCTATATCTTTTGCTCTGCTTTTCATTGCTGAGCAGAGCGACGCATAAGGTACTCCACCTAATCTAGGGCAACCTAATTTGACCTAACCTTAGTTAGGTTAGAGTGGGTTAACCTGAGCTAACCTACGTTAACCTGACCTATGTTAACCTAACCTAAGTTAACCTAACCCATGTTAACCTAACCCAAGTTCACCTAACCCAAGTTGGCCTAACCCAGGTTGGCCTAACCCAAGTTAGCCTAACCCAAGTTAACCTAAACCAAGTTAACCCAACCCAAGTTGGCCTAACCCAAGTTGGCCTAACCCAAGCTGGCCTAACCCAAGTTGGCCTAACCCAAGTTGGCCTAACCCAAGTTAACCTAACCCAAGTTAACCCAACCTAAGTTAACCTAGCCAAAGTCATTCGACTTGAGCTAACCTTACTTAAGAGTCACCAAGCCTGACGCATCGCTTACTTTTCACCGGCAAGCTGTTCTGCCAAAAGTAGCAGCGTTAGCCTTCGCGACAGCAAAGTGAGGCACAAGACACCCAACATTCGAGAGTAGTTATTAATCCTCATAATAAAAAAGTTGAACAGCTGGCACTAAGGACACTAGAGGTGGAAAATACAACTACAACCAAAGCAAGAAAAAGTGGCGCCTTTATCGCTCAGCTCGTCTATTTAAAAATGCCGCCAAAAGGTGACTACTTGTTGATGGAGGAGAGCCACTCGACTTTATTACTTGGTACAGTATGCAAATGAGATGTCATTGTCCTCCTAACCCAACTTTTTCATCTCCTCGATTCGCCGCCCTACTTTCGGAGTTCCTTATTTCGTCAGCTGAGTTGCGAAGGTCACGGTCGCGACACTTTCTTTTTTGATGGATTTTTGCCAGGAAGTAATTCAATTATCGCTGCGCGCCGAGCAGCTTTATTGTCTAATTAGTGCGTCTCTCCGCTTCGCGGTGAAATATTTGCACCCCCGCCCGCGCCTGCCTACTTTTGTTTCCTTTTTGCGAATTAAAACGACACAGCGCTGCGCGCCGTTCTTCTTTTCCCGGAAGTGACAAGGATGGTAAGTAGGGGAGCAATGCGACGGGACTTCTCCTTTTTCGATGATTTGAAATGAACGATTTAACAGCGTGTCTAACAACTCAAGGATATAAAATTGTAGTTCTTCGGACAATCAACAGTTGTTCTGCGATTCCTTAGCGACTACTTAACTAATGAATTTACAGATGACATTTTAAGATAAGATGTAAAGTTATTAGAGGAAAGCATTACACAATATTAGGATTCAAAACGTGTACGAAAGGAAGCAACTGAAGTTACTTTGAGAAAAGAAGCTACGCATAGTGTGTACTGTACATTCCAAATTGTTTTGGGCCATTCACAAAGAACGTCCGCAGTATTTTTCTAAGCCCGCCTCCTTCCAGGAGAAGGGCTTTATAGTTTCGTGTGAGTCCGTATCACCGGATGTATGTTGTTGTCGCTCTGAAGATACTGGTCGAAAAGTAACGTTCAGTACATGAAATCGATGTGAAATCGTCCCATGATGACGACTGGGTGGCAGCAAGTCTTGCCAGAAGTCGTTATTCAAAAAAAGATATGATTGAATAACGAGTTGCAGACTACTCCACTGCTTGGTGTATTGACATACTTTCTCGGGTACGAACCATCCCTTCTTTTGTCAATTTATGTTTTTCTGCTTACTCGCAAGATTTTTAAATAATCACGGAGAATTGGTGAGGTGGGCTATTTAATCGAAGTTCCAACTTCGTTTAGTACAATTGAAAACCTTGCAAAAAAAATGACTAATGGCTCATACTGACTGTGTGAGGCACCCACCAAAAGAAATCGGGCGGGCACGCCCGATTTTTTTTTCCTTCGAAATTTTGGACCCCCCTCCCTCATGTCCGCACACGCCCCATCGGTTGGCACACCCTTCCTGTAGAAGTCCGCTTTAGGGATAAGCAACCCCCCGCCCTTGCAACCTATTTTTTAAATCTTGTTAAAAGTAGACAAGTTACCGGAAACAGTTAACTCAATTTCATATAAATGAAATAATGGTTTCAAGGAAACGAAATGATATTTTTTAAGAAAATGATTTTTAGCTTGATAGTTTAAAACAGGACGTCCGCAGCGGAAAAGCCCCCCCCCCTCCCCCTCAAGTGCGGACATCCTTTGTGAATGACTCCTTATTAT
>Ga0058701_10005446_pt1 | contig 10568 bp, 4 predicted proteins | sample AgamicOrMae_FD_97039 | JGI IMG/M metagenome (GOLD analysis project Ga0058701, IMG submission 97039) | Agave microbial communities from Guanajuato, Mexico - Or.Ma.e | ecosystem: Host-associated > Plants > Phyllosphere > Phylloplane/Leaf | place: Guanajuato, Mexico | collected 2012-06-04 | reverse complement strand
TCTAGAATCTAGTATATTTTAAACGTAGAGGAAATTCCTCTGGAATCTAGAATATTCCTATTGGTGTCGTATTCTAAACGCAAATCCTCTAAATTCTAGAGGCTCCCTCTTAAAACAAGAATACTTTGTTTTGGGTGTGTGAATCGGTTTAGTAACAATGATTTGAACCGACTGAAATTTCTCTAGTGCGTCAATTTGTCGACAACATTTTAGGGATTTTTAAGGTTATTTTGTTGACCCATACGTTATACAATGGACAGAGTAATAGGTAATGTTACCGTTGGTGTTCATGAGCAGCATAAAAAAAAGATCAATATCGACAGTGTTTAATGAAAAAAATTCCTTCGGAGCCATAAGAATGACTCACATTTACTTAGGAAGAAAGGGGAATCCTTTAGGCACCTCTCTTCACCACCACCAATGATATCCTTGTCAAAATCGCCTACAACAATGATGCCTCTGTAGTGTCCCTGCCAATCCCCCCCATTTATTTTTGGAAGGGGGTTGGAGGGAGGACAACTTTCTGAGTCACTTGTCATTGAGGCCAAAATTTTAACGAGGCCTCACGCAACATAAGGGATATTTATACAACACCGAAAGGAACCGATACTAGGTAAATACAAGCGCAGAAACATCGTGGTGTTACGGTACGTTGCAAATGGATCGGCGAATGGTTTAGTGGACGCTCTTTTTTGACACCATAGTGCGATCTCTCTTTTAATAAATCTTTTTTATTTATTTTGCGGAATGCACACCGCGCGTATTTGGAACAATACCAAATCCGCGGGCACATTTATCAAAGAGAGTCCTTGAATTGTAGAACAGTGATTCAAAGAAACCCCCTAAAAAAAATCATTGCAGAGCTACTTTTTTCTAATTTTATACAAACCGCTCAAAGGTTCTGTGTACCGAACAAATATCAAAAGAAGCTTTCCGCTGGCCGCAATATTTCGTTTGTAAAAAATTGACACTTTTTGTGTGTTTTAAACCGCTTTTTCAACTGGAATATGTCTAATCCGGCACCGAAAAGATATCTAATTATAACATAGCGCCGGTAAATCTGTGACGTGTTTCAAAGAGCTCACCAAATTCATCTATTGTTTGATTGCTGTACAATTCTGGGAAAAATGGTGAGATGAAATTTTAGATTGTCAGGGCTCCGCAAATACCCTAACAATGCGTTATTGATGAAAGGAAGTAAAAAGATGGGCAGGCAAATATATTTACGATCTAAGGGGCTCAGAACTCGTTCCATTACGTCCAAAACATTCGATAATTAAGAACATTCACGAAGAGAAAAGATGTCCTCAAGTTGAAATATTCAGATTTTTTTTTCTAATGCAATGCCTAAGTTTGAAAATACACCCTATCTCTAGGAACAATTTTTACTTTTCTTTCCACCTACACACAAACAACCAACCATAACGAGGATGAACTACGACGTCATACAGACTGATGCCCCTCAAAACACAGGGAACACCTCCACCGAGAATAACTTGTGGTAAGAAATCGACTATACCTCGCTGAATTTCAGAGTTGACCCTAGATAATACTATCGAAACCTAACTTTCCTGACCGACTATTTTTTCAGTGACTTTTTCCTGACTTTCCATCAGGATGTCCCATGTGATATCCCTGGGTAAGGTCTTAACATGGAATAATCGCCACTAAAACATGAAATTTCCGATGGTTCAATGTGGGAAGACTTCGTACGTATCATATTACCTTTCGCATAAGTGTATTACAAGAATATGTAATTTTGCAACATTACATGAAAATTAGATTGGTCACTCGGGTCCTCATTAAGTCGGTACCTACAAGCATTAACCATCCAGTTCAAAAATATGTTCCCTTAACTGTCCAGTTCAGACGATTTACGTCACTGCCCCTTTTAAGTCACTTTCCAAATTTTTAATTTTTAGGCTATGGATGTTTGACGTTTTACATTACCCAGTGCATATTTATCTTTCACTAATCAGTCTTAATAATCAAAAATTGACAGAAGAATAAAAAGTGGCAAGCGACTGGTATGCCTAAAGCCGTAGATATCCTAAACTGGACGGTTAAGTAGAAAACGCCCTTTCGAACTAAATGGTCAGTGCTTGTAGGTACTAAGACAAGAATTTTAAGTGATACTATCGCAAGACAAGTTCTATAGGTTTCGATTACTCAAGATTGTTTGACGATTGTTTCTCACCATCTACTATCTTAATGCTTAACATCAAGTTCCACGGATTTAGGGAAAAAGGTGGTGGACTTACTTAACAGCAACAGCTATCCCACCAATGTAGAATTTACCTGAAACACAAAATCAGTCGAGTTAGCATTCAAGAACGTCGGCTTAAAATGACATATCATAAAAAAAAGGAAGGGAACGAACTCTACGCATTACTGCGAACACCCCTTCGTTTAAGAGAGTTTTTCTTTTTCTTTGTCCTGGCTGCATCAAGGCAAGCACGCAGGCCTACACTAAAAATTATACTAAAAAGGGGGTGTTAAAAGAAAAGATATTAGGTTTCTTTCCGGTTCGCTCTTTGGGCGTTTTTTGCGACCCGCCAAAAGGGTAATTAAGTATATGCTGAAATGTGCAAGGCCATCGTAAGAAACTTTTTTTGAGGTGGTTCTCTAATATAAATGGGGACACGGGGGATTCTACGGCGTTGCGAAGGAGACAAAAAAGCAAATATCTGTGAAACACGTTGTGATTTACTACGTCGTACATTCTGGTACCATGTTTCTTGAATGGTGGTCATGGGAATCGTTCGATTGAAACTCTCTGAAGGCAAAGAGATCTGCGTGTGCGTATTACTGCAAAAGAATGGTCAATTTCAAGCATTATTAAGTCCTCGACAGCCTATTTCTGATATTATCAAAAAAGTCCTGATTTCAAACCAGTACGCAGTGCAAGATCTCGTTGAGGATGTGAATACCTACGTACTTGGAACTGCAACGAACGAATGCAGAACTGCAATTAATACTTCGAGGGGAAGAATAGACGCCAACCTTCCTAAAATAAGGCCTTTTTTTTGACTGCCGTGATCACTTTGCAGAATCATAATCTCGGTTTAAAAAAAATAATTAAATACTTCAAAAGCCGAAACTCTACACTATACTTTTTAAAGCTGAAAAACGAATCAACTCGATAAGAACGAAAACTATACACCAGCAACACAAATTCTCTTCATTGCAGGTTGGCGTTCCTACCGTTAGGGGTAGCTCGTGCGCAGCAATGCAAACACATGACATATCATAACAATAATACCACATTGTATTTTTTTCTTTTTATATTTTATTTATTTTGTTTAGAAACTTAAAGCTTTTAAAATAAATAAAAGACTCGCGTTGATTCGTATGTTAAGATCCGAGACTATGAATAACTCTCGGCTGGTAAAACGGCTAAAAATATGACAATTAACGGATAACGTAATATAACCTAATGAGCGCTCATTTCGCGATAAGATATATTAATACCCCTGATTGGCTCCTTCAGCAAAGGTCAAACGAAACTAATTCCTCCTATCCATCCTTTGTTTAGAGAGCTTTCGAGAGCCAATCGCGAAGCCAATTACTTAATGAGCGCAAAATGTGATTGCGATGATCTGCTTATTAGAAAGTGATTTTTTTCTATTGGTCTCATTTTAGGTACTCAAACTCTGACGCAGAGCTTACGGTAGCTTCAATGCAATGGAGGTGTCCGGATTTCAATTACTTCCGGTCAATAGACTTCCGTTCTTCTGTGGGTCCAATTTGAACGGAAACCTCTCATTTTTCTGATAGTAAGTATCTTTAAGACGAATATATATTAAAAAGAGTTGACAGTTCGATTCACTTCGTGAAACGACAATAATAGTTTTCTAACGAAATGAACGAAAATAAGTTTATGGAAAAACCGCAGTTTCCATAAACTAAGTTTTAAAAGTACAATTTTTCACCTGTTACAATCTCGTGATAACTTTTCGAGCAATCATCGACCCCGTATCTTTAATTAACGTAGGTTGGGTTTGCATTACGTTTACGTTCAATGCATGTCACATTGATGTAGCTCTGCTAGGCTACGTAGGGTGGAACATTGTTAAAAATTCAATCTCTCAGCTTGATCACTGAAAAATCATACGGTCATTGTCTGATTGTTTCGAGGTTTTGCAATGAACAGCTTGCTCCAATATTTTTCGACATGACAGCTGAATCGGACAAAATCGATAGGGAAAACCGCAGAATTACAAATGAAACTAATCGACGATCCTCCCTTTGCTGGACAAATTCGTCCGTTCGCAAATTAAAGTCCAGGTCAGCGTTTTGTTGTTTGGTGTTTGCGCAACGGAATAAATCTCTTCCTTTCAGTAAAACTTTTTGCTGGCGACGTAAAACCTTGTTAGCGAAAAATGCAGTCGCCGTCTGCTGAGGTGCGACAAATTTTGGTGGAAGATACTGCTTGTTTAGATGTTTTGCAAACATTAGAAAAATCATATCCACTCTTGAACGCTATTATTCCTGATTATGTAGCGTTGAAATAATTTTATTTCACACCCTTTTGCACGTTACGTTCCCTTGCTCAGTCGGGAAGAGCGAAACATAACGCCGCGACAAATAATCCCTTCGTTACGGCAAATTTACGAATACAACCTTATATCAGCACTAAAAAGAAAAAAAGAAAAATAATTTGCAACGGTTATTGAATCCACTTTGCAGCATAGCAGTTGGCTTATAAGTAAACCAAATGGACCATTAAAATACCGCGAAAGAGCTTCCAATCTCTAGTAGAGGATTTCAGCGTTTGAGTGGATGATATCTGACCAATGTCCTCATGGGCTTAATAAGACAAGTTAATGCGAAGAAACTGAAAAGATTTTAACCACATTTTCTGAACTATTATTTTCTAGACCTATAGATAGGTCTACTCTCTTGGCACGGTGTGATATCTCAAGAACTCGCGGTTTTTGCAAGAAAGTGATGCAAATGTGGGCTCAAATCAATTATTTCCTAATATCGGTCGTAAAATTAATCGTGGTAAAGTTTTAATGCCTGCCTTCGCGCTACTGAGTGAGGACGCTATAACTTCTTGTGAGGTAAATCTCAAGTTGATGCCAGTGAGTCCATATTCATTCCCGCGCTTTTACGTACATTAGTATGTTTACTACGCAGTAAAACTTCACGAATGTAACCGCGAAAGCTGCTCTTAAAGGAATAGTGTCAATTTTGAACACCTGGGAGTTACCCACCTTGCAGGTTTTATTGACTTCAATCTGCTTGTCTAAATCCCCTTCGTCATATATGACGAAGTTTCCATGTATATATACATGGAAACTAATAAGACTCAATTATTCATCCAGCAGGCGATTTGGGGAATTTAAAAATACATTGTTCACCTTGGTTTATTTTACCGGAGACGAATCCTGTGATACTAGACAAGTTCCGCCTAAAATATGGAGGGAAATAAGAATAGACTTTTTGGGTTAGGGTTGGGTAACACAGGTTACATTATCCTGACGTATGTGTCAAGTTGAAAAGTCCGGAAAACTTACGTTTGGCTGAGGCCGAATTAGAATAGAGGGTCGGATGATTATTGCTGAGGTAAGGTTATCTTTCTTGGGTTAGTTACCTTAGAAAGGGTCACCTGGGAAGGTTAGACAAGAAAAGAAGAAAAGGTCTGAATAGACAAAATCTAAATTTACACACAAAAGAAGAAGAAAAAGAAGACGAAGAAGAAGAGGAGAAAATCATCAGAGATACCAGTGTAGATTGCAACAATATTTGTTCAGGTATTTTTGACTGTAAATAGTATGACTATAAAACATCGGTTAGCTTGCTGGAAAATTCGTTGCTGTAAACGTTTCTGTGGCTTAAATAAAATGACCTTTAGCAGAGAGTTATTGGATCAAACGGGGGGAATTCGTTATACCTAAAGAGATTTCACGCTTGGTGGAGGATTTAGTAATGGTCGAAATAGTGAATAGAAGGTTTCGTGTGCTGGACATCAAATCTTTAGGTGTAAAAGAGGAATAAGTGAGAATGTTCGCGTGACCAGTTTCATTTCTGCTAAAAGTAAAAGGCTCTGCCTAGGCTCTGCCTGAAGGTGGCGTGGCAATAGGCTGTCCTTCTTCATAGACACATTTCTTTAAAAAACCCAAAAGGAAGCTCATTTCATTAGAATAGGCGTTGCCCCTTTCCGTTATGAGAAACTTGTGCGGCGTCGGCGTCCCAGACTAACTTTTTCGGGTCGTCTTCCAGCTAATAGCCAAAATGCACGAGTGTGGCCAAGTGGGTGGTGTTTCTTGAGAGATAACTAGAAGGCGGTGGCGATGGGAATCAAGGCCAAACATTTTGGTAACTAACACGGTTGGCATGATTCGCACCCTGTCATTTGTCAAAGACGTTAACACTACTTAACTAATAAAAATAAAATGGTTATCAATCCTTTTATATAGGATTACTCAACTCCAAATAATATCCAATCAACTAATGAGTCTTCTAATGGTTCTCGAGCTAAGGGTATTTTAAATTAAACGCCTTGAACATACAACAGAATCCATCCATTCCTTTTGAAACCTTTTATCACTCGCTATCTTCTGTAAGAGGCGAATTCCTACTTTGACTTGCAAATGTACGCGCTATCGATCAAACATATTTTTATTCTTAAGAAATATTTAATATTTTTTGGGGGGCGGAAACCATGACTTGTTCATTAGACACCATTTTCAGCTCAGGCTTTGTTAGAACCGACAACAAAGAAAATGGATTCGAAAGACCAAAGTATGTAAACATGCCCACCACAGGTTCCTCCCGTCCCATTCCTATCCTACATCCTGTCCATGTACCCTGAGTTCACCGCTAAACATTCGCGGGACCTTTACAAATAGAAGTGTGCTGACCCTGCAGCTGTAAGCCTTGCCCCTCTTTGACCAACTTTGCGGTATTCGTCCTGGTATCCGATCTCTTTATTAATCTCTCCCCCTTCCACTTGGCATCAATTATCAGTCCTCTTCTATTCCCATGCCTTGTGGTACTTCATCACATTAGTAGGAACCTCGCAGTTTCGTTATGGCAAATTTTGCTTTAATGGCGATGTGACTTCGCTATATAAATCAAAGAACGGGCGAGGTAGACCCTGCGCATGCTCTCCTGCACTCTGCCGCAGGCTCGCCCAAATACGAAAAAGACATTTCCTTGTGCTGAGATATCACATTGATCTAGTCAAGCCAGGTGAATAAACATGGAATACAGCGAGAGCGGCAGATAAACTCCAATAATTGTGTGTTCGTGGCACCTTTCCGGTAATAATATACCGTTTGTAGCTCATAACGCGTGAAACGTGTTTATAATCCTGTAGGAGACGACAAACTATCTACCGACTCTATATCAATAACTAGGATATAATGTACAGAGTACACAAACTGCAATCACATTGAGATGAACATGCCGGTACACGAAAATCAGCGTTTCCTATGAACTGTCTATGAAGTGTGATCACTGCTAAATGCGTCCTGTTTAAATTATTCCGAGTTCAGATATGTGCGCGGATCCGCAACCGCATATGTCCACATATCCGTTCGTGGAAAACCTTTACTGCGAACATGTTCATGTATCCATGTTTCCGTTTATCCCTTGGACTACATTTATATAATATATATAAATCCTATGCAAGATTTTCCTCTGAGGAGATTCTCCTCTGACCAGATTATCTCTTTCCAGCTTCCATCCTCCCAGATTTCTTGTTTCCAGACCTCCTCTTACCGAATTTCCTGTTTCTAGAGTTTTACTTTTCAAATTCCTTGCCGCACAAACTTCAGCTGTTCACATCTCCTTCCGTCCAGCTTCCTTTCTGAGCACACCTCCCTTTATTTTGATTCTCCTCAATCCAAATAAATGTCCAGATACCTCTAAGTTCTTAGTTAGTTTCTCAACTGGCAAAGTCCACCCTGAAAACGTTCTGAAAGGCGAATATTCGTATCCGAAACGTTCCGAGACGACATTCTCAATAGCTTCTTACAATGTTAGTGTGCACATAGACTATACCGAATACGTCTAGGATGTCTCGGAGACGTTCTGTTGAGACAGTCTTTCTTAGTTGTTTTAGGTAGAGATAAACGTTTTAGAAACCGCAAGATTGCACCTCTTTTCTTTCATCTTGCCATCGCGATGCGGTAATTTCTATTTTTTTTAAAAGAGGGTATTATTTAAAATATTACTGCTATACCCTTTCGTTATTAAAAAAAAAACTTGATTAGTCTTTTGTCAATGAAAACCGAGCGTTGGTAAAAGCGACGTGATATCATCGCGCTACTTTAACCGAAAAATTACGTGTAACGGTTATGAAAGCGAGAAAAGGGTAGGGCGAGTGTTTCCCCTACCGACGTGATATCATCACGTTCTCTTAAGAAAAAATCTTGGTTTAACAAAGAGGATTAAAGTGACGGCCCGTTTATTAATATCGGTGATGATTTTTTTCCTTGTAATATGTTTCGAGCAGGTCTAGTTATAACCCGAAATTTTTGTAAGAAATACTTATTACAGGCTGGGCGACGCGCTACTCATCCAATCACAAGAGGGTGAACACAAACCAAAAGCCAACCAGAATGATCTACCTCTAGCCAGATGCGCATCTTATAAGGTCTGAAGAGATAGTTATATCTCCCGAAAATATGAGGACAAAACTTTGGTCCTTGTGAGGCACAATCCATCTTGGAAGTTTCCTTGCAGATAAATAGGGCTGAAGTGCAGGTGGTGATTCAAAAAAAAAGTACGAAATCTCTCGAAGAGTAGACTCTTGTTCAAACTGCATCAGTTCCTGAACAGGAATTATGGTCTTCACTTCCTTCTTGGACGTTGGTGATCAGAATCTAGATATTGCGATCAGATAGAAGCTGATAACTTTGTGATGTCCTTAAAAAAAAACAGGCTCTCATAATCACCGGGCAACGATCAGATAACGGCAGTCCCGATTAGAATCTGACATTTGGGCAGGACAGATGCCAGTATCCTGTAATGGGGAACAGGTCGTCCTTTCAAGGTTGGGCTGTTAAACCTACACGTCTACACTACAGCGAAATTGCTGGCTTTTTTAGCGCGCAGGCAAATGGGTCCATATCAGTCTCCGGTTCTCTAGATCTGAGATAATGTCAAGCTACTTTGTCATTAGCATTCTCATAGCTATGAGCTCCTCAAGTTAGGTGAACGGAGGAGGGAGTAGGTGGGCTCCAATCCCGTCACTATGAGGGCGTTAAGCAGTGTTGTAGCGTATTTTTGGGGGGGAAAGGTGGTTGTAACAAGTAACGATTATTAAATATTTCTCGACCTTGATAGTGAAGTTCGTAGTGAAAGATTTCTCGAAATTGGTTCAGCGCGATAATTCAGTGGTACTCTTTTTTTTGAGGTGCTGCTATAAGAATAGACGAACCTTACAGACCAACGCTGCATCTAAAATGAGACAAAAACTTCAAACTAAAATTAGAAAATGTTAGACCGACTAAAATTTCAGCTGTGTAAAAAAAACAAAAAAAAAACACAATACATCGGACCTCCCTCCCGGTCCACGTATAGCTAGGTTCACACGTTAAAAGAGACAATATGCTGGATGGGGGTTTTATGATAGAAATTTGAGTTAAGGTGAGAGAAATCAGCTTAAAATTAATGATGACCGTTTCTTAAAAAGATTTCACTCGCCAAATCAGCGTTCTTTGGTGAGGGAAATTTTTCTTTACGTTCATTTCAGAGCAATGGTCGCCCGCCGACGAATAGGTAGGCAATGCGTATTGCACGTCAGATTTCTGGTTGCCTACTTTCCTAAACTCTCTTCGTGATAAACAGTAAGCATAGAGACGGTTGCACCGCACAGAATATTAATAACCGACAAAGACAGTTTTGAAATGTTTTGGCTAAATATATACGTGAAGCTTCAAACGCTAATTTTCATGGCGATTTCCCCTTCATATGTTTCAAATTTTGAATTCCCGCGCTCTGTCTTGCACTTACATCGTGTTACAACATAAAAGGGGTCATGAATTTTGTGAGCCACAGTACATATCCGAGCCCGCCTCATGACGGTTCCACTTTTTATCTGCATGGAGGCAAGTTTTGGCAGTCATTATCAAAGAATCATTTTCGCAGTGCTGACAACAACCCCACAACAGCACGTCCGGGCACTGCAGCAGGGCTACCATCCGTGGAGCAATAAACTCATGGTGGTACAGATGCCAACCCCCGTAGCAGCCCAGAAAAATGGCTCCAATATTTTGCGTTAACCTCTGCCCAGCCTGACAATTTTGTTCCTTTCCTGTTCGTGCGGCCAGGAGAAGGAAAAGGGGAGGGGACATCCCCCCCTCCCTATCAGCACGTTCCGACCCTTTAAAGTCCGAACCCCAACCCACGCTTTGTATTATTGGTCATAAATTGGAGGCTAATTCCTGCAGACTTCGTTTAGCCCGGTCAAAGATTGGGTTTTTTTAATCTTGTACTTCCAAGTAAATGAGCGTAGTGTCGGGTCACATAAATTTACCTACTAACGCGTGAACATCTCTTTCATTTTTGCATTTTTTTAGCAATACAAGAGTGCAAAATCCAGCGGCTGAAAT
>Ga0058701_10005445_pt1 | contig 10568 bp, 10 predicted proteins | sample AgamicOrMae_FD_97039 | JGI IMG/M metagenome (GOLD analysis project Ga0058701, IMG submission 97039) | Agave microbial communities from Guanajuato, Mexico - Or.Ma.e | ecosystem: Host-associated > Plants > Phyllosphere > Phylloplane/Leaf | place: Guanajuato, Mexico | collected 2012-06-04 | reverse complement strand
CATTATTTATGCGTGTTTAGAAGATGCACTTTCCAATATCAGGTGTCGAGAATAAGCTTACTGAAAGAGGACATACCCTGTTGGCAAACTGCGGCGAAACCTACGAGTAGAGCATCGACCATAGTGACTCTGTCAGCTGTTGCTGTGCGTCCGTCGGCGTGTTTGCCCTTCCCGGGGACCGGCTCCCATGTCCGCGCCTCGTAGCGCATCACGGGCAGCAGCAAGACGCAGCACAGGCATAGCACAAACGCAGCGCACGCCCAAACCGCCCGCGAGAACGGCAAGCCGAACAGGTTGTATTCGTACGATATCGGTGGAGCCCGGAACAGGAATATGCCGCTGCAATCATCCAAATCGTCAGCGCTGTCTCAAACGTCATCTCGGATCCTGGAACGATTTGCTCACTAAATGGGGAAATGGAATTGAAAGTAAGAGATAGCTTCGAATCGGTGCGCGATGATCATGGAGCCGGTGGCCGCGATGTCAGCCTCCCCTCGCTGGACCATGCCCAGCATCCCTTGCCACGTGCCGTTGTCGCGGCCGTAGCCCCACGTGTTGGAGAACCGCGTGAAAGGCCTGAAAGACAACCGCCGCACTCAACGCTGATTACAAACATTTATTCCGGGTAGCCTACCTTTTGTAATTTTGAAACACGCTTTTTTCTACCCCTTGTGCGTTGTGTTTCACCTGTTTTAAGACAGGCAACGCAATGTGCTGGTATCTAACGCCAAGGCATTTCCATCGAGATTACATATTGATACAACTGTCTATCGCGAAAAATAACCAAATAGCTTTATTCGTCGTATCTTATATCCAATGTAGTGCAAGACTAACAGGTATTTTTGTGACCTATTGCGGAAAGCATGGTTACTTACGTTGAGTTTAACATCTCTAGGACTGTTCGGACACAGGGATATGAGGCTTTCGTCAGTGTATCCACATGCCGATCGGTCATATCAGTTAATTTCTTCGGTGTATCCTTGTTAGTATACTGTCCAAGACAAAAGATTTCTTCAGTCGATTTCAACCTTTTACTATTTTTAAATATACGTGTCTGTTTTAACAAACTACAAATTTAAATGTTTTATTTTGTGGAATCTGAAATATGAGGCCCGGGTTTATTTCTATCTTTCTTTTAAAGGAAGCATCTGAAACTCTCTATATAGAGTGATGTTTTAGATAATTTCATACGGAAAGTTCTCCGCAGTTTTTAGGAAACCGAGAAATTTAAACTTAAAAAGTCGATTTTGCAGTATTTTCAGCAAAAATATTTCATGGTTTAAGGAGATTTTTAGGGCGGGGAAAAAGTCTAATCCAAAGAAATAATATTTGGACCAAAGTATCAGTGAATTTGTGAGTTCGTGGACAAACCCAAAACTAGCATTCTTAATCAGGAGCCCTTCTGATCAACTAACAACAAATGCAGCTCCCACGGGGTACCCCATCAAGTCCATGGCTTTGAGCTCATCGGAATGACGAAGGATGCCCAGCCTCCTATCCTCCCAGTGCCCCCTCAGCCGGGACGCCACTGGCGCCTCGGCGCCAACTCGGAAGTGGCGCCAAAGCTCCCACCGCCGCCCACCAGCTGACTTTGTAGCAATGGTCACGTGACTGTCAGCCCTTAAGGGAAGTCCCAATAGCGGCGATCCCTGAAACGATACTGACATCCTTAAACGCATACCCATACAAATATGTAAATCAAAGGGTGCCGAACTATTTTTGCGTTACCAGGTCATTCTGTTGTTGTTCTTGAAGCAGTAACCAGCGGTACGGACTTTTGAAGAAACCCATCGTTCCCGCCTATAACGAAAACCCGCAGACAATTTACTCTAAAGAACCTTGAGGCCTTGTAAAAATCTCATGTAAGCTAATTTGGAGGAAATGAAACGAATGAAAAAAGGAATAGATTTACCTTTTTCAAGATTTCGTAGGCGCCTTCGCAGGTGATGTCAAGCAGGAAGCTCCTTGGGAAACCCCTGTCTGTGAGTCGTGTCTGTCCGGCTATCATGAGCTTCCCCGGATCAGACGAGGCAATCTGATTCAGTGCTGTTTCTGCTGTATGCCTATTGGTTATCATGGCCGGAACTCCCATCTTAGAAAGTATTCTCAGGAGTTTAGTTTGATCTACAATGAAAATACCAGTAAAGTGACCGGTTTTTTTAAAAAAATTGTCGGTATTTATGGACGACCCGTGGTGAGAAAATCGATACCTTGGCAGAATCCAACGACTGTTGTAAAAGACGGGGCAGCATTAGTGTTTTCGAAGCGAAGCACGTCAGCTATCATCTGGAGATAATCGTGTTTTGAGGCGTCTTCTGTTGCTAGCCCAGTGACGGCAATCAGGATGAGGAGGACCTGAATTGAAATTAATTTAATTACGTTATGAGGATTATCGTAACTCACCATCTTACCGCACGATAAAATACGAGGCATTTTCAGGAAATGGAGCGCGAGACTGTAAGGCGTTCAACGGGAGGCGTATTGATGGCGTGTAAATTATGGATGGCCGTGAGAAGAAGACGTCCGTTGACGGAGTTAGCCTTCATTCATAATATTTGTATATCGGTATCCGATAATTATACCTTTTCCTACCCCAAGTGGTTTGAATATAACATTAAAACTGTTGCGTTCCTCGATTATCAGTTCAACGGAGGCACGCGTAACACAGATTTTGTATGTGAGAGGTCCGCATTAAGGATCTATGTCTCTCCAATCAATTGATTTTGCTCCATGCAAATCGCGAGTTTGAAAATTCAGTTCTAGAAAAATTAAGGCAAAGAATTTCCCATACTTTTAAAAGAAACATGATAAAAATACAGAAAATAGAGTTGACAGAAAATAGTCTGGAAAATGGAGAGCGAAAATTTCTCAATTTCGAAACACCATAACTTTTAACTTCTAAGCGTCGATTTTGCAAATATTTTTAGTTGAATATAAGTGTGAATATTTTTTAGAGCGGTGAGGCATAAATACCGTATGTGAGTTATCATAACTTCAATATATTTGATTAAAACGTTTTACGTGCTTTTAAGAAAGTCGTTTGTTTGGAAAGCAAAGAAAACTTTTAACCGGTTTTGTTTTCTCCTTCATCCCAAATTTTCATCCCCTATTGACAATGACATGTATCTCGAAAGTTTTGACGAAGAATAAATAGCAGGAGAGCCGTGCAGGTTTGAGCGCCTGCGGAGGAGCGAATAGGCAACACCTACACATCCGTGCGATGCGTGTTGACTATGCCACGGACGGCAGGCGCTCACCGTGCGGTGCGGTCGGCCTCGCAGACGCATCATTTATGCTTGTATTGTGAATTCCTTCGATTTGGCGGAGCTCAAGCTACCGATTTCGCGAGTCATTCATACTTCGAAGAAGTAAAAAAAAATCAGCTTTTACAGTTACGTTTTTATCGTATCCTTCTACATGTTTCCATTCATAACACAGTATTTACTGAGAACTCGCTCTTAAAAGTGAATAATTATCATAGTTGCGAGCTTTATTTGTCTTGAGTATCAGCAATACCCAATCAACTTCATGTTTTTTCAACTTCGAACTTAATAGCCCCCAAATAAAATAAAATATATATTCTTGAAAGTCATGTGGTTCCGCAGGTGTTCCAAATTTGGTAGAGAGTAGGGCCAAGGTCATAATCAGGACACAAATCACACTAGTCGTACATAAATAATAGATTTAATTTAACAAATATACAGATAAAATGAAAAGCACAACACTTTTATAGAAGAGGTTTGCCAAAGAATAAAAGCTCAAGACCTGCAAATCAGGTGGAGAGGGAAAAGGTCAGAAGGAGAGGAAATTGGCAAGCCAGGCATCACCACGAAAATACATAAAAAACTTAGTGACTGATTTATTTGAAAAATTGGCCAACTTTTGGAATGCTCATCAGAAACAACGTAATAATTTGCTGCAGCTATCGTATCCATTTCCGAGCAGCTATCTTCGGAAAATTTCGACACGTAACAAAAGAACATCTTTCCGGACAAAATCTTCACTAAATAGTTTTTTCTTTTTTTTCTCGACAACTTTTAGTGGTGATTTTACTTTGATTTGAAGTTGTATTATAAATGTGCGTTTGTCAAAGCCACATTCATCGTTTCGAAATGAGCAATCCTAAAAATTGAGTTTGTTCGCTCGGCCTCATTGTGCCGACTTGTTAGACTAACTGAAGATTAGCTCTCCTGGAGTAACTGTGTTACAAATTAATTCCAAGCGGTGCGTGACACTTCTGGTTCGCAAACTACAATCCCCGTCTACCCCACTCATTCCCTTTCACCACTTCCACCGTCAAAGTAACCGGGAAAATTGTGACGATGGAGCCACTTTTTCTCTTTTTTTTTTCATTTTTTTCTCCTCGCTCGTCCCCTCTTCTTTTTACTCATCGGTGAAGTCCCACTTTTAGTGTCCGGTTTCTTGATTAACCTAAACATAAAAATACATATAAATGAATACTATAAAACTACATCCCATAGGTCTTTAACATTGGGAGCACCTTCAAATGAAATCAAGGTCCTATCTTAAAGGTAGCCAAGCTCCATAAAGGGTGCAACAGAACCTCTGTGAAGATTTCTTCATTAATGGGAATCAGGATCTTTATCTTACGTTTTTAAAACAGTGTTTTACCCAGGAAAAGATTTTATTACCCTAATTTGTAGAACAGTCCAAACCTTGAATAAAAGGAATACGCTTTAAAATTGTTATGAAATTACCTTTATTACCCTAGTATTTAGAACAGTCGAAATGTTGACTAAAAGGAATACGCTTTAAAAATGTCGTGAAATTACCTCTTTTTAAGTTTCTGTGCGTGGGAACAGAGAGCGTCAGCCGGCAGACGACTGGGAGGAGCCTTCTTGCTGGTCCCCAGCTGATGCTGCTGGACCAGATCTGCCAACTTCCCTTGCTCAGCCAACATCGACAAAAACGTGCAGATGAACTCATCGTAATTGTGAGTACGCCGACAGTCGTCCACCTGCGCAAAATAAACCGTTCAGTCCCGCAAGAACATGCAAAAGCTCCTGTGTAGCGAGATTTCGCGACATCCTAGAATTTAACCGCAGCTGAGAACTGTTATAACCAAACTTGTATGTTTTGGATCGCCCGGCAGCTAAGCCATCCAGTGAGACCCTATTTGATCATGTCTTCAAGTTAACCACGGTCAAATTTGACCTAGTGGCGATATCCGGCGACCCTGGTCGGATGCTCACCATGTACTTTTTCCGTTTTTCGTTTTCGTCGCGAAGATTAGTTTGGCAAACGTTGATCTCGGTTTCTAGGTTCTTCAGTAAGGCCAGAAGGTCTTGAGGCGCGAAAGCGTGGGGAGATTCGAACTGCTCAGGGGTGTAGCGAGTGGTGGTGCAGCATAGCGTTGAAGCGGGTGGTTGCCGCTTTTCCGGGGAGTCCGAGCTCGACCCGTCCGCCTGAGGCGCCTCTTGGCCACTTGGATTCGGTTCTTGCACTTTTGACGAATCGATATCAAGACAGGGTTTCTTGATAGGAGGTTCCACAAGAAAGCGTCTCGACCCGGTGCCACTGCCTTGTGATCGCCCTGAAAAAAGACATTTGGCAATTCAAACCTAGTTTCGTTAGGAAAATAACGTTTGAAAATTCTTTTTTTGGCGAAAACGAAGATAATGGAAGGCGGTGTGACATACCTGAGGGTGAGAGCGCTCCGGGGTTGGGGCTGTTTTGTCCGGAACCCCAACTCCAGCCTGGAGAAGAAACAAAAACATATGCAATTATCTTGCACGATTACAGGGAAAAAAAAAATTGTATCGGAGGTGGGTCAAAAACAGCTCGTGAAAAAAAAAATAGTTTGAAGGCAAAATTTGTGAATTAAATACAAACCTTGAGTAGGACTGTTAAAAGCCGATCCTATTTCTGAACTGGTGTCCGTGCTTGCTGTACTAGGCGACGGCGAGGTCTGGATAGTCAATGGTGTTGTGTACTCACTGGCCGCTTTTCCGCCAAGACGCATTCTAGCCCAAAAAAAAAAAATAGTTTTCGTGCCGACAGGAATACATTTTAAGCCAGTAAAAATACTTTACCTGTTCTCGAAAGATATATTCGGGCTCGTTTCGGAAACATCGCCATTTCCTGTGAAATTAATCCGATAAATACAGAAAGTGAACGTTTAACTTGCATGAAAGAAAGTAGTAAGCATTTTTCTTACCAAGTGGTTTCCCATTGACGTGAGGCTGACTGGCGTTCTCCGTCGTCTCTTCGGAGGGTTCCTCATTATTTCCGTCTTTGATCTTGCCGCTTTTTTCCTGCGTTTTTATCCGATCTTTATTCACTTTCTTCTTCAATTTCATGATTTGTTGCAATGCTTCGGATACTATTTGTCTGCAACATTAGCGAAACGTGAGATAAATACTCCATCAAGTACACAAAAATTGCTTTGAGAGATCTCTTTCAATGTATATCTCTACACGGCGCATTATTGTTCCAGTTGGTTGTGTTTAGGAACCAATTTTCCCAAAGTCGACTTACCTATTGGTATTTAACATTTTCAGTTTGTGTGACAACGCGAAACGCCGGTCAGGGACGACTGCCATGAGGTTAAATCGTATGTCATGATACTGTTCGCCTGTCGACATGCCTAGTCTGTCTGTGATGACTTTCCGAAATTTCTCCGTCCAGTCTTCGTTTTCTCCCCAAGGACCTGATACCAAAACCACGTAGTTATAAAAAGGACTTGCAACTTTATTGATTTGAAAGAGTGTAACCTACCATGGTCCATGGGATAAGGTTTCAGGCCATCCAATTCAAAAAGCTTGCCGTTGATTGGGACGTAGCTCACGAAGTGGAATGCGTCTCCAGTAGATCGACCAGTTGAAACTCCAATTGTTTTGTCTCTTCGGCGTTTAGCTTGAGGCATGGCATGAGAGTTGTGAGCAGAGGCTAGTTCGGGAGTGTTACCGATCGCCCAACCCTGTGGGAAAAGAAATCAAGTCGACGGTTAAATACAATGTAACTGCTGCCCAGGAGTCTCTCAAAAAAATTATTAAAAAATTTTGGCCTCACAAATTTCTTAAGTTTTTGTGGGAATTGAAATTTTATCTACCTTGTTTTCTGGACACATGCCCATTGTGTGTGTCTTCAATCGACTTAGAGTCCCTCCTAAATGAATATTTGGACAGTTGAGAAGAATGGAAATAAGTGCATGAGTAGCACAACTGTTAGGAACCATCTGCAACAAAAATTTCACATAAAAACATTTTGCTATGTATAAAACAAATAGTAAAACATATATCCACATACCTGCTGGGCAAAAAATATACTATTTACAACTTCCTCATCTTTAACAAAGCTCTCCGTCTGTTCAACAATCTTGCGGCGAGATCTCCTTTCTTCAATCCAACGGAACAAGAAAATAAATCCATAAACTGGGCCTTCCAGGGATTTCTGGAGATCATAGATTTCTTCAACTTGCACTCCTTTGACTCCAAAATCCTCTAGCAGCAGTGTAAACAGTCCTTCACAAGTAACAGAAGAAATATTTCATCCACGGTTAAAATTTGATATTCAACTCAATATGTGGTAACATGTTTTGTAAATCATTCACAGCTGCATCTTATCATGGCACTAATTACACAAAGGACTTCCTGCAGGACAAATAACCAAGACTTAAGTCTTAGGTTTGAGGTTCCAACCAATGATATGCAATGGGTAGGGAAATAAAAAAAAATCGGCCCAATAGTTAAGAGCTCTTCTTTTATTCTAGAATATGCTTTTTATTAACATAGACTGACCTATGCTTAAACCTAACCTCCGAATCGCCCTATCATAATAGATTTTATAATTTTCACGCCGTTTTAAGTTGAAGTAAAAAGGACTATGCGGCTAAGGAAGTTAACAGGCGTGAAAATTCTCAAATTTTTAAACTACTGTACCGAATAAAAATGGATAAAAAATCGGGGAAATGCAAAATCCAACCTACCAGGATCACTTTCCAACTCCAGCCATCCTTCCGTCAGCCTGTTTATGTCGACCGGCATTATTGGTCTTAAAATAGAATGGCCTGAGAACCACTCTTAATTACGAACACATTTCCAGCTAGAGTCGTGTTTTATTCCCGCAATACTCATTAAAATAAAACTCACTGACAGATTTCGTAAACAGACAACAAAACAATCAGACTATAAACAAAAGATGGCTGTAGCAGGGTAGCCAGCGAAACTAAAACTTTTGTTTGGAAGAAATTGATTTTTTCGATAAAAGCTTTTCTGAACTAAAACGTAAGTTTTTAATTGTTTTTATTATACTTTGAAGTGTTTTTTAGAGCCTTCTGATCTTGAAATGTACTGAATTGCGTAAGATAGCAATGTACTGTAAGTAGTTTGGGTTGGTCATGAAAGATTGGTCGGACCGAAAGTTTGTAGCCATCATTAACATAATGATATACTAACCAAATACACGTTAAATAGCTCTTTATTTCAAGTAAAAGGACGTGAACTGCAACAATGATCTGTTTCAAAACAATCTAAAAGGTGCTCGTTCAGATTCACAAGTTAAAATGTCAGTTTTTCAATTATATTGACATTTCAAGGTTGGCTATGTTACTTTTTTTTACAATCATAGACTACGATGTAGATGAATTTTCCAATGGACCAAAGTATACTTAGTCTAGTTTTTTGAACAAAAATCCACAACCCCCAAGTTCCATGATGAAGGAGCTGGCAGTCACGTAGGGGTTCGTAAAGTGCAGTGCGGTGCCGTGGGTGCTTGGGGAGGGGTTCAAAATATTTACATTGTCAGTTTATTCGTCAAGATTAAGCCGCAATGCCTCCTCAAGGCTTCCATACCGTGAAAAGAAAATCCAAAGGTAAAGTTCTTAGTCCCTGAGTGTTCGCTTGAATTTGGGTATAATTTGTCTAAGATTGTGCCGCAAAAAGTACTCGCTGTTGTAAGCACGATTTAAAGGCCAATGGCGAGTGGAAATGAAGTGTGCGTGCAAGTGCCTGTGTGTCGTTGCGACATGATTTGGAATGCTTTATTATGTTTGTTGACATAAATTTGCGCGTGTTTGTTGGTGTTCGATGAAGTGAAGTTTTTAATCTGAACACCTTTTGAGAACAAAGTGCGGCACAAGGTAAGGAAAGTAATGGGCAGAGCGTGAGAATGAATGCTACTGCAGTGTGATTATGTATCCCGCACCTTATTTCGGACCCTTGAGCATTATGTCGGAGAGCATTTTCCGAAGCACAGCTTTGCTCGGAAAATCGTCCAGATTTGTCAGCCAGGTGAACTGAGGCAGTTTCTCCCGTTCGCTTTCCCGTTGCGTTCATAGTCCGTGTGTGAGTTTCAACCCATATACAAAGCATTGTAGCATGGTTTGCAAGGTGAACACTTGAGTGAGACCTCATTTCGTGTAGTGTCCTTACATATTATAAGTGTTCTTATAGCTCGGTCTGAAGGTCCATATGTCCAGAAATTTCTGGTTTCATGTCGCTTGTGTTGTGGGTGGGCAGCGGAAAAGCGTCAGCTGGGAAAGTGGCTGGAGAAAGGAGATAAAATATCGCAGCGATGACTAAACGCGGTGTTGATTGATCGATGCGTAGGAAAAAGTCTTGTTTGTCGGATTTTGGTGCCGTTTTTTCCGGTGTCCTCTGACGTACTGTGCAATGGCGAGCAAACGTTTCCATTTAACATGCCATTTTGATGCGTCCAAAAACTGTTGAGCTCGGAGTGGAAAAATGCGTGATGTAACAAACTTTAATACCAATTGCTTTTTACTGTTGATGGTTGACTAGTAAAACTGGAAAAGGCTAGGGGAAAAAATTATCTCACTTCGAGCAACCAGTACAAAACCCTTAACGGTACGAACTTCATTGTTGAGTAATAAACCTGCTCCATATACTGAAATCACCCGTGCGTAAGAAGAACCCGTTTTTCGTAAGTCGTACTCTTTTTCTTTGTGTCATTTTTTCTTCTTTTTCTTTTTAAGCTTCGCGACGAATTTTTATCGTAATTATTAGGATTTTTTAGTCCATCTTAATTCCCTTGCTGGGCTGTTTTCAAGTTCATAAGAAAAATCCAATATGGAAACTGCATTTCCTGGTTGTAGCTGGGATGGACTTAACACAAATGACACCTGAACAATCAGTGAGATTCAACTGATGAAGTTTGATAATAGTTTAACTGCAATTTCGTATTTTCTTACAATTTTTCAAGATGAGGTATTTTCTTATTTTATTTTTTTTCTTTACCATTGTGTAGAGTTGGGATTGAAAACCCCTAAAATTAGGCCTGCTCAACTCATGGTGCTGCATTTCTTTTTACACAATGGGAAATTTCTGGGAAATCAGATATTTCACCAATTCTTTTCCATGTATTTTGCAGGAAGTATTATTTAAGACTGGTTTTTGTGTTTTTATCAGTGTTTTTAAGGTTGTAATTTGTGCTTACTTTGTCTCAGCATGTAGTTGACCCTCCCATAATCTTTTTCTTATCACCAAACTGTATGAGCTCTGCCATTTTGTTTTTTTAAAGATGATTTCTGTTTTGTGGAACTATGAAAGAGGAATTATATTACTTACGTATCTAGGTGAAATCACTAT
>Ga0058701_10005444_pt1 | contig 10569 bp, 11 predicted proteins | sample AgamicOrMae_FD_97039 | JGI IMG/M metagenome (GOLD analysis project Ga0058701, IMG submission 97039) | Agave microbial communities from Guanajuato, Mexico - Or.Ma.e | ecosystem: Host-associated > Plants > Phyllosphere > Phylloplane/Leaf | place: Guanajuato, Mexico | collected 2012-06-04 | reverse complement strand
GTATTTTTTTCCAGACTAATACACATTTTCCAGACGAATATTTAAATCTTATTTATAGGATTACTATAATTATGTTGTTTTTTAGCGTATATTTATATTAAACATTGATTTAATATGCATTTATTTTTTTAATGATCTAACAGTATTGCATTTGTTACTCAGATATACAACACCGGTGTTTGCAAACGGTTGCTGTCACATTTGACAGGAATTCCTTGAAAAAAAAAATCCAGTGAAAGCAAGAAAGAACGCGAGCGAAGCGAGCGGAAATTTTTTCATTTTCAAACAAAAAAAAAATTACTGGAAATCATTTAGAACATCTGAAAAAAAAATGGAAAAAGTGCTAATTTTTTGTTTGTTTTTCCCTGACTTTTCGAATTTTTTCGTCATTTTCCCTGACTTTTCCAGACTGATAAAATTCCCTCACTTTTCCCTGACTTCCAGGTTTTCCAGGACCGGCGGCCACCCTGTAGAATGCAAAACGCAAATTTCGACGGATTCTATGACGACACAGGAACTTCCAACTCAATTTCCAGGCGATCGGCTGAATCATCAAGATGCGGCTACCGACTGTTTTCGTCATTTTTTTCACCTCTTTCTGATGACTGTCTCGATACATATTGGTAAAGTACCCCATTGAAAATAAAATGTATGCCCCTTGTAACACTACATGATGAACTTTCAAAGAAAATAATGCGACCAAACCCTACAGTGTAAATGCTCAGTTGTTGATAATAATGCCGTGCACCTGTTGGTATGTATCAGGACAATAGAAGATATCTGATCATTCAGGAGAAATAAAATAAGATAATTCTTCGGTAAACTGTCACGACTTTATGCCAATAACAGTCCTTGTTGACAAACTGGTTTTGACCTTATCCTTGAATAAATCTCGTTAGATTACCGTTAAAAGAGCTGGACCATTATACTTATATAAGTATATGCTTTAAATACACTTTGCGCATTGCCAAACCTACTTTTAGGACGGCCGACAAATAAATTTCACGTGGACCGAAAAAAATAAACCTCTTACAAGTTCCCGCTTTTTTTTTCTTTTTTTTCCATTTTCCTTAATTATGGTGACTTTGAAAAAATTAATTTTCCTGCTATGTTTGACCTTGTGCAAATTAACTGAAACGTAACTTGAAAATGCGGGGTTAAAAAATTAAATCAGAATAAGCGACTTCTTTCAGTACCTTGCAGTTGGCGCGGCAGTCATGGTTGATAAAAGCAGCAGGCCCTAACCACAGCTGAGCACAGTTTTTGCGACAACTAAACATGACAGAGAAGTCATTTTTTCCTGGATGCAACAACATCTGCTCCTCTTCTTCGGTCAGTTCAGCGATACACCCGACTAAGCAAGGAATTTTTTCATTTTTGTACCTAAGCAAGAGAGAGAGAGATATAAGACACGTCCGGTAGACCTAGCGTCTTTACAAGAAAATTCCCTGAAAACTTACCATCTCTGAGTAGTTGATATTTTTGCACCTTTTTGACCCTCCAAAGAATATCGATAACATGGCTCAATTATGAACCCTGAATCACGATCAAATACTCTAAGATAACGATATATCTGCAAAATAACAGGAACATAAGTAAAATTGGAGAAACTTGACAACTAGCGAAACTTGGTAAAGTTAAATGAAGTTATAATACTTACATGTTCTTCTAGTCTCTGTTGTTGTACTTTACTTCGGACTTGCATTGATTTTTGTAAACATTCTGTTGATAGAAGGCGGTTGTATGCCCGCTGATAGTCTTGCTTTTTAATAAATTCATCTACTATAGATTTTAATTCATCTTTGTTGGCTTTAGGAGGCCGATATCTAAAAAGACGGAGATCATTAGAAGACTGCTACGCTCTGAACTGATGAGTGTTTTCAACAAATATTACCTTATGTTCATCTTGTGGGTGACAAACCCCAAATGGGGATCCAATACCAGTGATGTGGCCAAGTCATCATTATCTGACAACTCTTTGGGGGTCATACCAGAACTCAGAGCCTGCGCCTTCATCGCTGCATGCCTCGGCACAGCTGGATCCACCACCATCCTTCCTCAGTCTCAATGTATCAACCTGTAAAACATAATTTTCAGGTTCAACTACACATTTTGCACATTTTTTACCAAAATTTGGAATAGCAGTCAACCACAGTTTCAAAAGTCATTTCCTGGGTTGTGAACTGGCATGGTTAAAATTAATTACTTTAGTGGTATAAAATCAAGAAAATCATTTGATCCCATCTTATCACTTGATAATAAAATGGATGGAATGGGTTTGAATCCCAATGTGCAAAAAGTTGACTAATAATGAGCCATTTATTTAGCCTAAATTAAAATACCCATCAGCCATCCTAAACCTGAAGGCAGAGATGTATGAGTCACAAAGGTTTAGTAGAGGAAACCAATGCATACAGTTTTTCACAAAAGAATGCTCTTAAAATTCCTTGACTACTTTTCAGAGGTTCTTCTGAGTAGTTTGGGTTTAAAAAAGCAGATAAAGAGGGGTGCACACCATAGCCATAATGTAAACATTAAAGCTAACCCTTGTCATAGCACACACCCACACCTAAACTTCTACAGGAAAAAAAAATAAAAAAAGGCAACGAATAATCTTAAAAAAAAACAAAAAAAAACGACAAAGACATCGGTTGAGATGATCTTATGGATCGGCAGAGCAAGTGGAAGAAAAATAATAATAAATTTGTCGTCTTCGACAACTTTTCAACGAATTGCCAACTGTATGAAGGTTGCCATCGCCATACGTTCAACGAAAAATTGAAACTTTTACTGTACACATTGAGACGAAAATAAAGTTAAAAAGAAGCCTAAAATGAACACAGTGCATTAAAAAATTCCGACCGTATCGAATAAAGAGAGTCGAGTATGATACCGTGGATTTTCTTTCAGTAATAAAGGGAAAGCGACTTTTTTTTTCTTTTTTTTTATTTAAACTTAAGTCGCCTCGGTCATATCGCGAAAGGGGCATCAAGAAGTGATCCCAAACAAAATCTTTTGTGGCCTTTAACTACTGTTTATGTCATGGCGCCGATGATCAGTTTACGGATACCCCAAACATAATATGAGTATGAGGCTGGATGAATTAATACGGGTTACTAGACAGGATAAGTTTTCCATTGTTAAATATCTGTCAGGCGCTACTTTGAGCACCTCAATTATTTTAAAATGCTTTAAACCTAACCTGATGAATAGTTCGCACGATCATCGGTGAACACCCGTGCAGGGACCATTAAGAGGGGAAATACCCGACTCAAAAAAAAAATTAAAAAAACAAAGCATGATAATGAGTCAATACGTCAAGAAGAGGCCAAAATTCTCGTTAGAATCTCTGTCTTGAGAACTGCTCAATAAATAAGACCAAAACCGAGGCTGAACTGAAAACTCTTCGCACTTGTTCGGAGTAGCCCATTAGGTATCCGACTGCATGAAACAATCTCTGCGCAAGCACTGGCGGTCTTACCTACAGAAATAAATGCATCCTGGTAAAGTTTAATTCATAATGATGCTTGAGTCCGCAGATAAGCTCGAATAAACCACATGCTGGCGAAATAAGAGGTATTTTTTACTTCCAGAAACTTCCTATCCGACGCTTGGAATCAATCATGGCTCTCCGTGAACATCATCCTCCAAAGGATAAAACTTGCTCCGGAGGAGCTCAGCTCGCACTTTCACCAACCGAACACTTTAAAATGCGTACTTCAATACTCGAAGTATTTTTAAAAAATATACATTAATTGTATTGGGATATTGCGGCTCAGAAATAAACCAAAAACCATTACCGTAATTGGGCACTATATAACATCAACGCGGAGGAATAAAGACGTCCTACATATCTCGGTGCCTTGTCATGTGTTTATTGGAGAGCCGACTCTCTAGTCTCGCATGGAGCCCTTGTTTCGAAGCGTTCTCATTTAATTTAGTGACATAAGCTTTATTCAAGAGAAAGAATGAAGTGGAAAAAAATATTGAGTGTTTTTTTTTCAATTTGTTTCAATGAAAGTTTTTGTAAGGTTAAAAATTTTATTTATTTTTATTTTGAGTGGAGAAGACAAAGAACTCTTTTCATTAAAGTTGCAAAGTGGGGGAAGGCGGTTCGCCCTTTGCAATATCGGGTCCAGTAAAAATTTGGGTCTAAATCGACAGAATTTCAGATAATGCGAGCGTAAACAACAGATAGATGAGGAGGTATCAAAGTCCTAAATTCTACCGTCCTATTGCTTCCGCCGAAGTGCATCCAAAGCTCGTCTGCGGTAGTCTGCGGCGTAGCCTCAGATGTCTGGCAAAATGCCTGCCGACAGGGGCGGGCCGTAGTTCGCTTAATAATAACCATGATAAAAGGGCGGGTACGGTACGACCCTGGGCAGGAACGACTCAGGAGTGTTGAATTAAATATCACACCCAGCGCACTTTTCGTGAACTAGATTAAAAACTGGTCAACCCTGATATGACGACAAAAAAAAACGGAACGGTGTATATAAGTGTAAAATTGAGAGGGGGGGAAGAGGGAAAAAAATTACGGATATTACATTTAAAAAAATAAATAAATAAAAAAGTTGCAGTTATCACGCCGTGCAAAGCCCAGCGCTTCGTCCGGTTATCTGCCGGAATGGTTTATACTAATGAATTCATCAATAAAAACGCATGAGCGTTTAGTGCGATCTCGCCGTAAAGTCGAATTCCTTTTCTCGTCCTTTCTTCAATGGGAAAAAAATATCTGGAAAAGCAATATTGGTAGTTTTTAATATTAGCGTTGGCACCCCCCCCCCCTGTGAGCCGAAAACTACATTAAGGTTTTCTGAGTAAGATATTAGAGGAGAAACACAAAGCAAAGTGGTTTGAATGATTTATTTCATAGCACTTACGCTAAATCGCCTTGAAGCAGTAACACTAAATCAGATAACCACAGCTCAAGCATTTAAAAAATGCTCCACTTCACAAGACCGAATGATTTCCGCATTTTGACCTCAAAATAAAATACACAAGTACTTTCAAACGGTTCACAAAATCAAAAGAACATAATTCGACAGAACTGCAGGACGCATAGAACGATGGGGTAAAATGAGTTTTCTTTTTGCAATTCACATGTTTACGCATTTTTTAGTATGCACACCACACACACTAGTCCACATTCACGCACTCGCATTCTCTCATACGAACCTAACTCTGCCCACACGTACTGCGCGGCGCGCCGATAAGGTGCCGAGATCTGCAGGGTACGCGCTTTCCAGTGACTCAAGCTACGCCCCGATTCTTATCAGATGCAATGGCAACAAGTTTTGTCTTTATTAAATACTGGCCCACGAGATGAAACTCGGGAGACACTTGCGAATACATATCCTTTCATCCCACCCAATTGTTCACTTGCCTTGTCCCTAATAACAGCGTTCAGTGAAATAAGCAAACCCCTTTCAGTGAAAACCTTTAATACTCTTTCCACATGTTGTCCTAGACAGCAGACGGAATCTAAAATCGGGCGCTCAAGACTTCCATTAGGACCCATGGGGAAGGAGGAGCATGTGTTTGTAGCTATGGTAGGCTGCAGTTGGGAATGGACACAGTGGCCAGTAGAACACCATTCAATAAACACTTTCAGGAAGCTGAACGTAGTTGCAATAGACAGTTAAGATAAATGCGGATTTCCATTAAGTCTTCCAGCTTCTAACAGCCGTTGTTGAGAGGTCACATTTAGCCTCCAGATGAAAAAGGTGCGTTGTGACAGAACAAGGAGTATTAAGGAGTCAGCTGCATCCAACCGTAACTTAATGAAATAAACAAACAACAGTTAAATACACTTAAACTTGGTATATTTGTTTAGTTAAAACTTTTGTCAATATTTACAGATGAGGTGAATTTTTATAGGTACAAAGTTCTCCCTTGTAGCTCTCCTCTACTTCTCTCAGCTCTAGATCAATATCAAGAATTTAGAACGATTGAAAACTAAATAAAGATTGTGAACCCTTCAGCAGGGGTAGACCATCTGGTTGCTATGCAGTCATTCCTCCTTGGTACTGATACAACTGACCAACTAAATGGCAATAAAAACAACCAACATTGTACAAACACATCCTCCCCTCATGGCATTAGCATCATTCTTGGCCACACTTTCTGTCATTAAACAAAGAAAAAAAAAGAAAAAAAAAGACAGTAGACAGCATAAGCTAATGCTACATACACGACAACCACACAAGAATATGAGTTACAATGCCTTCAGTCTATCTGCTGTTAACCAAATAACACCAAATTCTCAACCACGCAGTTTTACTTCCAGAAACGAACCTATACCTTCCCTACAGGCTTTGTTTAAACCAAACACGTTCTACCTGTACAGTACACCAGGATATAATGAAATAACTTATAAGAAAGGCATAATTTCATTTCACTTAGACCACAGTACCTCCTCATACAGTGGCCAAACTCAATTATCAAAAAAAAATTGGAAAAATGTGAATTCTACATCAAGCAACCAATTAATTGCTCCGAAGCAAAGAGCAATACAATTACATCTAAAATTGCTTTGAGATATGCAGCCTTGTTGACAACATCCCTCTGGAGAAGTTAAAAAAGGAAGGACAAGATAATACAACCTCCATGTCATGAAATAAAATGGCTGAAAAATGGCGAAAAACTTCCAACAATTGTTTCATCATATGCTTGGCTAATGTATGCTTGACACATTTATTAATATACCTAAAGTCCTTAATTACCTTCCTCTTCACACTTTTCTCACATTTGATTGCACTTTTGCACTCTAGGGATTTGCTTTATCTCACTAATTACTTGAATAGAATACTCTAGCCTTGAAAGTTATCAAGGAGACCAGAAAATCATGCAAAGGAAATTTAAAAAAAAAGGGTAAAGAAAAAAAAACACAAAAAAAAAGATTGTTTCAAGTGAGAGGATACACACATTCATCAGACTATAAAACCAAATGTACACTACCCAAATATTGTACTGGTACAAAATCTGTAAATAATTATCATTGAAGTGGTAATTGTTAACTAGTGATGTACCACTGCAATCTATGAACAGCAAATTAAAGTTGACTCCTCCACAAAATTTAATATTACAATGAAAAATTAAGCAACCAAATCTGTACAAATCAATACAGATAAAAAGTTTAAAATTCAAAGAAGGGCATCTAATTTTTTAAGTATAGGTTGACTATCAACAGAGCTAGCAATGCGTCACAAAGAGAGATACTTTATTCTTAGAGCAGTCATCTGGTACTGCAACAGAAATTAAAGAGATCTCGCTGGAATACCTTGGCCCAAACTTTGATCATCACTTAAAAAATGATAAAAAAATTTCTTATATTAAAGGGACAAACGGAACTCAGTGGGATGGATGTGTGTGCAATTTAAAATTTCACCACCTAAAATCAAGCTTTTCTTTTAAAAACATGGATGTAGAATGAAACCAACTGCTTGCAGTACATCTCAACTACTCACTTGATATAAAAGTCCCAGGTACTAAGAGACAAAGAACATGGGGGTAATGTTTACTGTGAGACAGGAACAGGCTCTGGTGCCGAAACATCATTTGGGACCGTTTTGGCAGGAACATCCTCACTTGGGGCTTGGTTTTCATCAGCTGCCTTCTCACCCTCTGATGACTTCTCATCAGCCTTTGCTTCAACATTGTTGACTTTCTCAGGTGAAGCTGACACTGCTTCAGCTGGCGCAGCTACAGGGGAGGCTGCTGAATTGGTTTCTTTCTGCTCAGCTTTGTCGGAAGCCTCATCAGCTGCCGGTTTTGAGTCCTGTCAAGCACAAAAAAATCATGAATATATGAACTTGTCAGTTTACACTCCATTGAGTCTAGAGCTCATCTCACCTCGGCATCTGTTTTGTTGTCAGTTTTATCAGCATCATCTTTTTTGGCCTCTTCTTCTTCTGACTTCTCATCATCCTTCTCTTCATTGTCTTGTCTCTTCTCATCGCTTACTTCATTCTCCTCATGACTGTCACCATTCTCTTCTGCTTTTTTAGGGGTTTTGGGCTTCTTCTCAACGTCCTCCTCTTCTTCCTCATCTTCATCCTTCTCCTTCTTTTGCCTTCCCCGTTTCCCACCTAGGAAATGTAATTTGTTAGACAAACCCTTTATGGAGATACCAAGGAATACTTGCAAGAATATAAGCTCACCTCTTCCACCACCACCGCTGGCAGGCGTGCTCTTCCTCTCTCGTTTTGGAGGTGGGGATGGTGTAGCAGTGGTAGCTCCTCGAACTGAAGATCGAGTCATTCTTCGGCCCTCTACTTCTGTTCCTGGTAAGCCTTTGACAAGAGCCTGAGCTTCCTCAGTAACTTTGAGAATGTTGGAGTATCGTTTAGGTGCACTTCTCCTTCCACGACCCTTGGGCTTTTCTTCTTCTTCCTCAGGAGTCTGAAACATGATTATCATTTGTAAATCAACTTGCCAAGTAATTCCTTAATCAGATACTCTTTTTATTATAGATATTCTCAGATTACCAATATAGCATGTACTCTAGAGACAAAGTACGACTTCACAGCAATGGATTTTACACATTTCAATTGCTGCCTTGTGCTTATAGCCTGTGCTCTCGTCTTGAGAACCATCTTGGAAATGTCTGCTAAAATTTTAACTGAGTGTATTCAGCCCACAGCCTTGCTACTGGAAAGTATCAAATGTCACAACTACTTGGCGCTGACCTTAGCCTTGCTGTGCCAAGAAACCATGACAAGTGCTCTGGGACACAATAGAGTACCCGGATAAAATATCCTACCGGCGGTATAGTAATACAATACCGCGCGCAACAGGTATGTATTCAATTGCAAAGGTATAAACAATCACCTAGTTCCTGGGGTCTAAAACACGATCCCCTAATAAAGAGTAACAGCGAATAAATAACGTAAGTGGTTAAATAAGTCATAAAATCGATTACATCACGCTAATTAATTAGTTAAGATGATAAAGCGGCGAAGGCTTTGAGTAATACCAAACTTTAAAGACTTAATTAAATTTATAACAATTTACATCAGTTAATGCAGAAATATGCTTTCCTGGCATGACTTCAGCAAGACTATGTAAACAGACTGGGTGGTCGGTTCCGCTTAACTTTTAAGCCGCACACCGGTGTCAAAGGGGAAATACGCAAATTCCAATACGTACGAAATATCTCGAGAAATGCATGTGTAGTGCAGAACGAGACAAACATTTAAATTGACTTCGGCGACGAAAGACCAATTTTTCCCGCTTAGAATCAGAATCGGCAAAATATGCATTTGCGCGGGTAAAAACTCCGCGCCATAAGCTGAGACAACACCATTCGTGGATATCAGCTCAAAATTCGGCAGAAAACCGTGAACGCACTCAGAATACGGCTGAAAATGTGCACTTTCAGCAAGTTGTGCATTCAAACGGGCGGCCACTATGCTGCCTCAGCGTTGGGTCGTAGTTAGGTTATTTGCACAACTTCGCATGAAAAAGCAATATCTGGCGATTCGTTTCGTAGAAACAAAAACTTCCTCGCTTGAGATCGAAAGCCATTAGGTAGGAGTGGTGAATATCCCTAGTTCTCCGATCAAATGTGGAAAATCAAGTGTTGATGCATGGTAACCCGTTAGTACAGGCCACCGTTGAGGACGTAATGATTGCGACGGGGTAAATCTGAGCGCTGAAGGCGCAAACCAGCCCTCCCAGCCCGTTAAAACCAAACTAGGTGGCCATAACCGCGACAAAGTGCTCCCGAAAGTGCCCAAATTCTGTTAATGAGCTCAATGTAATAGGTACGCATTTCACACTTAAGGGCATCAATCTCTGATTCGGCACACAACGATAACGCAGCATGGTATACCTATTTCGCCGCAACTTTACGCACCGATAATACACCCACCTGGTTTGAGACCTCCATTTCATTATCATTCTTCACTTCAGCTTGTGTTTCCGCCATTCTTCTTTTAAGTTTGGAGTGTATAAACACAAATTTATAAGAAAATTCTTGAAATGACCGCAGGCCCGGCTTCAATGTTTATACGGCTCCCAAAGATGGCGGTTAGCGTGGGTCACGTGATCGAGCGATCGTAAAACATTATCGCTTGAAGTGCCATCTGGCGTTTTTTTTAAGATAGAGAGCTGCGCTCTATAAATGGCGCGCTTATTCAAAACTGCGTGAAAGTGGCTCCTTTCCTACGATCATGAGACTGTAACTATAGTTATAGTCTCATGCTACGATCTTCCATTTAGTAGGTTTCCGGCGACCCGTCCTTTAGAACTTTGTATATAGGCCATTTTCGTCTTCAGTAGAACTCAGATTACTTGCTAACCCCCTACCCCCATCAGAAGTAAGTACAGTGAGTCACAAAAGTCATGACCCCTGCTTCCATGCGTTTCCTGTGGAAGCAGGGGTCAAAACTTTTGTGACCCACTGTACTTCAATGGGATTTCACGGCATCTGAGTTGATGATTCGTGCCTAGTCACAGAAATGATGTACCTTCTTTTGAAAAAGCTCTCGCTTAAGGAAATAGCGGTACGGATATAAGCGCTTCAAAGTTCTGTGGAAACTGACTCACTTCTTTTCATATTACTTT
>Ga0058701_10005443_pt1 | contig 10569 bp, 3 predicted proteins | sample AgamicOrMae_FD_97039 | JGI IMG/M metagenome (GOLD analysis project Ga0058701, IMG submission 97039) | Agave microbial communities from Guanajuato, Mexico - Or.Ma.e | ecosystem: Host-associated > Plants > Phyllosphere > Phylloplane/Leaf | place: Guanajuato, Mexico | collected 2012-06-04 | reverse complement strand
CACTGAACCTCAGAGACTCGCTGATTTAGGGTGAAGGTACTACTTTTGTTCACCGTTTTATCTTACGATGCTTTACCAGTCTGTTCCACTTCGCCCCATTTTCATAGAACGTCAACAAGGAGAGCTCTCCAGCTCTCTTTGACGGCAACAGGCCCAGCTTGCAACTCAACTCGTGCTTACTTCCGGTCGCCGTGTTCCGGGCTCATCGCAGTGAAAGGCGATTTCCGGGCGAATCTAATATATGCACCCAAAGCCAAACGCCCATTCGCCCATTCCGAAGCTGACGGGCACCGGAGCTGGAGCGAGGCCACTCGGCCGGAGACGAGCGGCGCCATTGACCAGCTGAGCACCCCCCCAACCCCCTCCCCCTCGCCCCTCCCCCCCAAAACGCCTCCTTGCGTAATAATCACACCGAAAGAAAGTACACCTCCTCGTTTTTCTGGACTAGACGGATGGATCCTAGCTTCGAAGATGCGCCTGTGATTCGGTCGTGATCTTCAAGCAGTGATTTCAACGCGAGAATCCGTCAACAGGTTAACAACGCTGATGGAGTGACTGCAACGCACGCGATTGTTGTATTTCATGAAACGGTTGATGATAAGCCCATGTATTTTATAAGTAGATTTCAACGCAAGGGTAAAGTATAACTGGTTTATGAAAAGAGTGGCAAAGCCCATAACTGATACGAAGATTTCAACGCAAGAGTAAAGCAAAGTTTCTCACGTGAAGGTGACTCAGGAAAAAAGACATAAAACCCTAAGGACTTAACCTTTGATAAACATCTCGAAAGTACTTTTTTTTGAGAGCGGAAGAATAACGAGGAAAAAACGCACATTACGCCTGTCTAAAAAGATAAAACTCGAGATTTTTTTCTACCGGCGCTTTTTTTTCTACTTCTGAGAAAAGGCTCGTTTGCGTGACTAAGTAGGATCACTGTAGACGTAAAACTGATGTGACCAAACATTTGAACATGGGCAGTCTGTTGCCAACCGAAGGAATTGAGGCCGGACACTAAAATTATAGCCGGAATGCCTTTTTAAAGGATTACTTTTCTGGTGGTAACTGTAGATGGCCGTGATGACTGTGATTATTAAAGCACTGACAATTAAGCCAATTACCGTCGCGAATGTTCGCATACGGATGTGGGTGACACTACGGCTAGAGTAGCTAAACCATGCAAACGAGAAGCCCACATAACATATTCACTAATTCAGGCTTACAAGAATCACCCTTAACTAGATCTCACCCCACTAAAAATGCAGCAATTTATTTTTTCGTAATAAATTTTTAGTTAGCAAAATAACGGTATCACAGCGTTTGTTTTTCTTAGTTTTCAGTGAAGGGTAAGAAACTGAGCTTACATAGAAACCACGAGGAAATATTTTTGTTGTGATTACTTCTTAGAGTTGATCATTGATTATTGGCTCATAGCAGAATACCCATGGGTTTTAGTGAGTCACTTGTAATATTATTTGGTCAGTTCTATTCGTACGCCTATGTTAAGGCAAGGGAGACTTGAACGCCCGGAAACCAACCAAATGCAATTTAAATGGGAGGTGACTTGAACGCACGGAAACCTAATACATTTTAAATGGGGCAACGTGTAATTTATCACATCGTTTTTTTTTTATTTTTTGTTTTTTTTTATTGTTTTTGTCAAGGAAAAACCAGGTGTAGCCTTTTAAAATAAATCTTAAAGTGTAGCTCTCTAAACCAAATCTCCAGCCCTATTAGGCAAACTCTAGCCTTCTCGTATATTTCCAACTTTTAAAACACACAGCTGCAGTCTTATTAAGCGCTGAGGGAGGGGCAGTCAAAATTATTAGGGTTCATTTTTTTTTATTTTTTTTGTGGGTACTCAAGAGGCGTCTTACCGCAAAAGCGATCCGAAAAAGGGCCCAACATAAATTAAGAGAGAAATAGTCTTGCAAACACTTCTCCTGATAAATGCCTCCCCTCACGAAAGGCGAGGTGCCGCAAGGTGCTTAACCCCGCAAAGCTCACCCCAGTGACCGCTGCGGCGGTGCGGCGGCGGCGGCCAGCGAAGCAAATGAAAGGTTCAGTCACGAAGCCACGAGTTCCGGCGGCGCCCGCTAGAGGTCACTTGCCTTGCCCTTCAAGGCAGTTCAATCGTGTTTTTCTTTTTTTCCGGTGTACTATATGTGCGAGGCACGGCGATTCACTTGCGTTGGAGAGGAGAGATGGAGCTGACCAATCTTTCTAAACATTTTCTCATTTTTTGGGTGAAATTGTTGTAAGGAAAACAACCTTATCTCCAATCAACAACAACCTTGTTGAATCTGAAGCCGTATACTTTACACAGTATCTTTACTCTTTCCGGGGCAAGTGTTTCCCCTCCCCCTCCCTGGGAAGCGTTCGAAAACGGCACCCGAGGATGTTTTATCTCTGTCTTACACATAGATCTCTCGTAAGAGAGAAAGACAGAATACCTTTCGAGTGGTGTTTTCGAACGCAGCCCTGAAAGCACCTGGCTGGTCTACCTAAAAGATTACGTGGCAGCTCTTCCGTCGTGGGAGGCACTGCTTTGAGGCACTGGACCGCTGTCTCCGAAATCTCGATCCTGTCGGCATGTGCAACTGTGCAGAATTCTGACAGTCAGGCGGCTTGAGGAAGGAAGTAGGACAAGGATAAATCTCGTCTAACAAATAAAAACCTTGAACACAAAATTTCTGTCTTGGAAAGGCAAACGTGAGACTGACCATTCCACCTCTTGAGTTACACCTTTACTATTACGTCGTGGCTATTTTCAAGCCATTGCAAATATAGGGAGATTTTGAACGCACGTAAGACAACCTAGTGCCTTTTATTTACATGGGACAGGCATGCGACACTTCGTTATTATTAATGTCTATCAAATGTTTTTTTTTACTTAAGTAATGATCACTTTCCGACAAACGTCAAAGCCTAAAAAGCGTGCTTTTTTACGGCGAACAGAACAGTCGGCGAAGGGCTAAGAAAATAACTATCGGCGATATGATCCATTTGAAACACGAGATACGTTATCTGGTTGATAAGGGGTATTAGCAGTCCCCAATAACAGGGGCATCACGAGAAAAACCATAGGCAACTGACATACGCAGCTGTGAGGCGGGTTGCCTATTTTTTCGACAAGGGAGGCGCCACATCATCGCCGCTTATCAGTATTGTTTGGCTAATGTGTCATAGGTTGTGAGAATTTCGATAAAGGAACAAAAGCTAAGGTGTGATGAGTGATCGTTTGTCCAATGAGTATTGTGGGCTATCTCACCGCTGCACACGAGCGATCACGGGAACTTCCCTATGCAGTAGACTTTGGAATTCCTCGATTGAAATAAAACTCGTAACAAAGTATGCGCGGAAGAAAAAACAGCCCCATACAACCAGCGTTCCCATCCATTTCATGGGTCATGAGGAAGCGGCATGAGGAAAAGCCATGGCCCATGACGTTACCTCATGGGTTGAACCGGGCGGCGCCACTGCTGAGGCTGCAGCCAGGAGAGGGAAACCGAAATATCGGATCAGTCACACGAGTCACGCCGATTTTCCACGGATGATGGATAGACGTACCAAATGCTAAAAACGGAAGAATTTACTGTGGAGTCAACGCTTAGCTTACAAGATTATCAGGGGGGCATTCGATAGCGCCAAAAACCATAAGCGCCAACTCCGCAAGCGCCAGTCCGTAACCGCCAAACGAGAAAAGTCGCAAACGCCAAAGTTCGTATAGGTTAGGTTAGGTCAAGTTAGGTTAGTCTAAGTTAGGTTAAGTTAGGTTAGGTAAGGGTAATATTGCGGTTAAGACCTTTGGCGTTTGCGACTTTTCTCGTTTGGCGGTTACGGATTGGCGCTTGTGGTTTTTGGCGCTTATGACAGCCACCCGATTATTATGGCGCTAACTCGTATATTCTGGGAAGAAATTCGTACAGTGGGTGTGAGCTGGGAGAAATTCGTGTTGAATGGGAGGGCGTAATAATGTTGGAAATTGAACTAGGGGAGGGGCGGTAGGTCGTAAAGAAGACGTAGCGAAGGTAAGCGGGTAATTCGCATGGCACCTTCAGGCCGAACACCCGAGCGCAGGGCGGCGCTGAGCTGGGCGGCGCAGGGCGTCTTGAATTAAAATGAACACGCAACGACGCAAAGGGGGCCCAACGCAGTGCGGCTGCGCCAAGGGCAAGAACCCTACGATGCCACGGTCAACAGAAAGTTGCCGCGTTCCCTCACACCGCTCCGCAGCGGCCGGCGCGGCGCCCCTATACCGTCGTATTTTTAGATACACCACAACCGATTACGTAAAGAAAAAACGTTTTCATTCACAGTGAAGATGAAGTGATATTTTCTGTGAAGATTAAGTGAATTTTTTTACCTCCTGGTTTACCTTCCGTCGCTCAGCTACTAGCGATACACATTAAACTTGACCTACATGTACTTCGAAATTTTTAAAAAATGTTTAAGATGGAAGATAGACAAAAGCTAACTCATATCTAAGACATACGCTTAGAAACTAAAAAAAAACAACACTGTATATTAATCGTTGAATTTTGACGAGTCCAAATCCCTTTTTAGTACAATTTTATTGATCTCATTTCGACTGTTAAATACAAAAATTCAATACTAAATAACGAGTTTCAGTATCTGAGCCATGAATGGAATCCCATATGCGTGTTCGAATGGACAGATTATGCGGTGTCCTGTCAGTGTATCGTTTGTCTTACATGTATCATTCAAGCCCATCAAAAAAAGACCAAAAAATCTACTTAACTTGATCAGCCAATTTTTTTTTAGAGTTTTTGCACACTGGTAACCAAATAATTGTCGTAAATTATATGGAGAGAATAACGATTGAGCGCACTCATGTTAGTCATCGTGATAATTCACAATACACTTTTCCGCTTCGCAATCTAAATAAAAAATTAAGCTAAAAAAGAACCACGCATTATGTATTGACATCTGATTCGTTTGGAGCATGCCAAACGCACCCAGTAAATATAGCATCATACCAGTAGGAAATCCACTAACACAGCTCTAATAACCTTGTGTCTTTTTTTTAATTGGAGTATAATTTTTGCCCAAAAAACCTTCTGAAAACCAAGAATATTCAGCTAAAAAAATGCAAAATTCGAATATGCAAACTAAAAGATTAGGGTTTTCGAAAACCCTCTAAGGAAATTTGGGTGTCTTAAATTTTTGAATAATCGATATTTTGAACAATTATAATGTCTTCGGTAGATAATAATTAAAAAAATGATAGCAAATTTCCCAAAATGAGAATCTGAAATCAGTTGCTAAAATAAATTTTGAAACAGTCAAAGGAATAGGGCCGCAAAACACTCACACGATATTTAAAACGATGGTTGTTAGAATTTTGTTAAGGTTCAAAAAAAGCTAATCGAGTTCGATATATCTGACACAGATGTATGTTTGCGACAAACCTCCGATAATAAAATTTCCCGTGCCAAAGTTCCAGTCGTTCCAAAGCATTATTTTCCTTGACCCTTTCTTTTTCCCCGCCCCGACTTCCCTGAATCCTTGATCTTTGTATATTTTTGGGAACGTTCACTGTTCGAAAATGAACACAGCAATTTGGAATATTCTGCAGGAAGGGAATCTCAATAATAAGATTCTTGTAAATAAGCTCTTCTTACATCACAGACAGACAGAATGATTACTTGATGATTCATTCACTCAAAAACACTTCCTCTTATCGGTAGCTTTATCATCCATCACATGGCCCTGGTTTAAAGGTCCTTATTAGGCCATTCAACTTAGGAAGAAATTTTCGTGACGAGAAAATTCTTTTTTGAAAAACCGTACCATCGGTAAACGACAAACTATTTTTAACAAGATCTAGGAGTTACTGCTCCTTTGAAGGAACGTTTTTAGTCTATAAGTAGCGCCTAACCCCGTTTCCTGCTCTAAGAGGCGACTAAAAATATTTTTGATTGCATCCGCATTAGCTGACAAAAATGTGAGTTAAAATATGTCATATTTTTTATTTTTCCTTTAAAAAAAAGGAAAAAAAAAACAACTCAAAATTAAGGACGGCATTAATCTAAATTACCACAACGTTTAAACCTCTGATGAACATTTCGACGGAGATTCCAAAAAAAAAACACGTTAATGGTCAAGCTTTAAAATACATCTTTTTTTCAAAGGGCCCTTTTTCTTTAAAAGACAATATTCCGTACATTTTTTACCTCCAAAAAATCATTTTTACCTCAGTCATTTTTACCTTAAAAAATAAAAATGAAGATTTAATGATATAAGTTTATTTTAAAATACAGTAACTAAATTAAGTTCGTTTCCTGTGTTACCTTATTCGTACCAAGAGCAGATTTGGGTCTACCTGAAATAGGGCTGTTCTGAGTTGACTTCATTTCTAGGATAATTTGCAATTTGGCGGTGAAAATAAAGAGTAGGAGATTTGCTCGTCCATGTCGGCGTCAAATTTTCATGCATGCTGCATACGCCAAGAATGGGATTCGGGACTCGTCATCTCTTGAATTATTATGGTCGGCCTACTGGACCCAACCTAGGTTGACAAAACCTCAAGAAGAATTAAAACACACGTTGCCGACTTATCCTTCTAGGACTAACAATAAGCTCTCAGAAACAGACCTTCCAAAAGTCGACCTTCTAGAAGTCAACCTTCAAAAAGTCCAAACAATGTAAGCTCGGGCTCTATTTTTTTTACTGAAACAGATGTATCGAATCCGGGGAAAATCTGCAGAAATTTGTTCAATCATCATAAGAAAAATATAGGAAATGTTGTTGATTAATAGTGACCAAGCTGCCAAAAAAAATGTCAGCAGATTATTGGGTAGCCGGGAGGATACGAGGGCTCAGCGGACCGGCGAAGAGAAGACAAGGCGCATCCTGGGAGATAAAGGAACCAAGAACCAAGGAATGCGTCGCCGAATTCGTCCGAACAGGGGCGGAAACGGACGAACGAGTTCGTCCGAGACGCCGCGCGCGACTGGAAGAGGGCTTCGCCAACTAGCGCCGCTGCCCAAGGTCAAGCTAGGTTACGTCCAGCTGACTGGGATCTACAAAGTTAACAAGCTAGTTTCCCGAGAGAAGCCGTCTCTAAAATGATGAGCTAACCTCAGCAAAACTCAAGCTTTGTCCGAAAAATACGGTCATGCGCTGAGGTCCTACCCAAAAATAGCTTCCATTCATAAAGCAGTGACGTTATCTAGAGAAGAGTGTCTTGATGGCGGATGGATCTCATACCTTTCTTAGATATGAAGCTAAAGCGGATATGAACCCATAACAGCCCAAATTATTCGGAGTAAAATCTAGCTTAAGACAAATTCAAATGTATTTGTCCTTTAAAATACGTAATTTCAAGCTCTGGAAAATGCCCAAATAATTGAATTTCAGATTTCCAGAGGGGTGATACTTTTTAAATTGTGACAATACTGAACTAAAAAGGTCCTCTAAAATAAATTTTCCTGTTTTCCGAACGGCATCGCTGGGCGGTAGTGGGTTAATTCCGAGATATCAACATTTCAAACGAAAAGGCTTACCTGGCCTTTTCACTAAGGCTATTCGCACGCCTATGTTAATACAATGGAGACTTAAACGCACGGGAACCAACGTAATGCATTTTAAAAGGGCGGTAATTTAAACGCACGGAAACCAATCTAACACATTTTAAATGGGGCAGCGAGTGAATACTCACTTCCTCTTATTAAATATCGTTACAAGCCGGTCTTAAAATTGAACGATTCACATTGAAAGATAGCATTTTCTACCTCTTACACCATCTCATATTATATTTTTAACGTTACAAGCCTAATTCTAACCGACCTACAACCGTAGGTTAAGTCGAGCTAGGTTAAGTGCATCGCCTAGCTGTTGCTCCGCTAATCTGTTCCAAGCCATATGCCGCTTACTTCTTGGGTTAAGTGTCGTGCATCGCTCATGTATTGTTCCGTTGTCGCTCTGATCGTGGCGAATATAACTAGAGCAAAAAGGTGGGGAATTTCATCTTAAAAACTTGCAGTGTAACCGATATAAAACGCAATTTGGTTCGTTATTTTCTATCAGATCCACCAATAACCATTGAAAGCTCTACGCCCGCCCTATGCCCTACCTTGATATGACCACTGGTAATCTTATCTCAAACACTTAACAATATACGCGTAACACCCGATCTATACTCACTTTTTAGGAAAGGTACAGGACTAAACAAATACCAATGCCTATTTTATCAGCGAGGAAAAAAAAGGTACTTCCGTCAGGCCTGCGCTTATCTGCACTTCCAGAACCACTGAAGTATCACACTCAAGATTCGTGCGAAATCACATCAATTTTAGAAAGGTTTGCGAAGATATGCTTTTTTTTTCTTTTTTTTTTTTTGGATAATAAATTACATGACCACGTTTTCGGGTTAGTTATCTTCTGAGAAACTGTTACCAAGGACTGTTTTTGGATTGGCAAAATTGAACACAAACGTTGCCATATTTCCTAAAACGGGGCGAAAAATGTTACAATGAAAACTACATCTCAAAAAACAAAACTGTTTAAACGCGTTTTTGTTTAAATCAAGAAAATGACGTTGACATTTTCTAGCCAGGGGGATCTTTTAGCTTAAAGGCAGGTAAAAATACCCAATCTCCCTCACACACCTTTCGAGGTAGTAACATTTAAATTAAATCAAACAGACCCAGCACTACACCGGTCACTGCATACATTAAAGGACATTTTTCGCCGGCACAAAATAATTGTCCAGTTTTCAAGGTCAATTCTGTTCACGTGTTCCCCGCGTGACCGCGTCACCTACATTTGAGCGCTTCTTCAACTCGCCTTGGAAGTAAGTAATTTATTAAAATAACCTGTTTAAGGTGTGAAGAAAAATCGGTTTTACTTTTTTTTAATGAATTTCCGAATGCGAAGCTCACACAGAGCACTTCCTGATCGAACTGGTTATTGAAAGGTATATATTGGAGGGGGATCAAACCCGTTTCAACTTCATTATCCTACCAAAACCTGTTTTAAATATCATTTTTCATAGTTATTATCCGTGGAAGGAAGAATCTTTAGGGCAGTTTTACATGAGGCATAATACATTTTGAGCCATCGTCACGTTTTCATCTTCATCAGCTAATATATAAAAATTTAGCACAGTTTCCAGCGGAAGTTTCGGGTCTTTTTACCGTACGTAGAACATACAGCACAGCGCACACTAATAATTTATCGAAAGTAACACCAACATTTTTCATACATAATTTTATGAATTTAGATTTACATTATTGATATTTATTTAAAAAATCACATTTGCAGAAGTCAATTTTGTCGATTTTCAAGCATAGATTTCGATGTGGGAACTATTCAGATAAAAAAAGCCGCCTCAAAGGAAGTTATCACAAATCGCCCAAAAATATCTCAATATATGTCTAACTATGTTTAAGATGGCTGGCAAACTAGTAATATTCCGTTAGGCAGATTTGACGCAAGTTTATTGTGAAAAGCATTGGACGTAGTCTTGTGGTAAAAGATCTTTGACATGGGAGAATAATATCTCCGGAGATTCTATTCCTCAATGCTAGAAAAGATTTAACTAACAATCTGGTGCAAAAACGAAAATTTGAAGTGATGACATAATACCCCGATGACGTAATTATTTCATGACCTCTTTGCGACCGTCTTGACTATCCTACTTCTGAATTCGATCTCCATAAAAGAGGTTTTACTACGAGTCGTAAAAAAAGTCCTGCGATAGGCGCCTCTTTCACAATTGAAACCCTTGAAAAGAATTAAATCGTTAGTTTCAGTTATGTGAGTTTAGGAATAAGAATAACTAGTACCCGAAGCATGTGGCTTTAAGAGAATGTCCATACTAGCAACGGATATCCATGCCCAAACCTCCACAAATGGATAACAAGTTCAGAACATCTATATGGATACACATGCTATCAGTATGAATGTCCATTAAATGGCATGGACATCCATACTGTTATATGTTAATATGGAGGTCGATTAAAATGTATGGATATCCATGAGGATATCTATAATGTTATAGTGGTCCATTAAAGTGTATGGATATTCATGTAGATATCTATATTCTATACTATATTCTATACTATTAAAATGGATGTCCTCCAATTTGCATGAATATCCACGTGGATATCCATACTCTTCATATGGATGTCCATTAAAATACATGGATATCCATACTCTTAATATGGAGGTCCAATAAAATGTATGGATATCCATAAGGATATCCATAATTTATGGTTGTTCATGAAAGTGTATGGACATCCATGTGGATGTCCATACTGTTAACATGGATGTCCTTATTGCATGAATATCTATGTGAATGTCCGTGCACGGATCCTTAAACTAGGACAAATACTTCACATCACAAGTTAATGAAATAATATTGAATCCTGACGCTTCTATACAAAATAGCTTCTTGAAAAACGTGTAAACTTTTTCCCGGGAGTATACCGGGCCGAGGCTATACCGATGTGGTTAATATACTTCCATCTCCATGGCGCCGTTATAACGGCGCCATGGAGATGGAAGTATATTAACCACATCGGTATAGCCTCGGCCCGGTATACT
>Ga0058701_10005442_pt1 | contig 10569 bp, 9 predicted proteins | sample AgamicOrMae_FD_97039 | JGI IMG/M metagenome (GOLD analysis project Ga0058701, IMG submission 97039) | Agave microbial communities from Guanajuato, Mexico - Or.Ma.e | ecosystem: Host-associated > Plants > Phyllosphere > Phylloplane/Leaf | place: Guanajuato, Mexico | collected 2012-06-04 | reverse complement strand
GTAAACTGCTGCCAAAACTTAAAAATGGAAATGCGTTGAAAAATTAAAAAATAAATGTGTATCTCAACCTATACTTAAGCTACAGACATCATCTCTAGAAAAGCATCTCCTACAACAAAAGTTATCAGTGAGTTCAACCTAAAAGAAAATTAGGTGGCAAAACTGAGGACAGTTACTCCATGGCATCAAGCTCATTGGTTTCTGAAAATCCTTGTTAGAGGAAAAAGTTCATTAAGAGGCTGTGAGAGGCACTGATATTTAATGTGATTTACAGGGACTGATGAAATTTTATTGTGTTAAGTACCTCTGTTATGACTACTAGACTAAAACTTTAATGCAGTCCAGATTCTATGTTCTTGAACCCTCCATATGGGATCAGTCATTGATGAAGGGGTCACATTATACATTTTCACCTGTTTAATCTCAAATCTATTTACCTCTTACATCAAAATAATAAGTTACATGATCACTCATAAACATGCTGCTCCAGGTAGATGTATAGTGATAATATAGATGCTGTCTGCACTTAAATGTCAACAACTATGCTGATAGCAAAGAAAAATTATAAGATTTTTAACATACCTTCTAGTTCAACAACTTTCCCAGCTCTTTTCAAAGCCTTGACTGCTTCATCATGGGTAGCTTCACGCAGGTCTTCTCCATTAACAGACAAAATAGCATCTCCAACATAAAGCTGCTCCGTTTGATCAGCTGCCATTCCTTTAAAAATCTTTGATATAAGGACAGGCATTTTGTTCTCTTTACCACCTTTGATTGATATGCCCAAACCATTGTTATCTGATTTGATAACTCGAACCACTCTCTTCTGATTAGCCACCGAGTCTGGTATATCAGTGGCATTGTCCACTCCACTAGGTGTGTCGACATTGTTGTTTAGTGTCCCATTCAGCGCAGTTGAATTTTCATAAGTTTCATCTAAGCTAATGCAGAGGTATTCTTCTTCGAGGGTAACACTGACGCGATACCACTGGCCCCGTACGTAGGTCTCTAACACGCCTGAACGGCCGCAAGTAGGGCCATTTCCACTGCTAGCCATAGTAATGATATTTTTTGTCACTGAAACCACATACTGACAACACACCAACCTCACTTTCACAGTCAAGTAACCTCAAAGAGGCAGTGTTTGCTCATCCGTAGTAGTTCATCACCTAGTCGAGTTCATTTTCACACCTCTCTCAAAATAGTCCATAATTCGTAGAAAAATAACTTCTCTAGGTTTCAATTCATCGGATGAAAAGCCAATCACTCACTTCTTTACAGGTACGGGGTTGAGTACCGTTCGAACGGCACTCGCTATTCGAGACTTAATTGATCAAAGACCGACACGACAATAAAGTTCTAAGAGAAATAAAAACGAGATGTCGTTTTCTAATGACTAGAACTCATTTCAATTACGTGCGGAAAGATCCCTAATGATCATCTCAAATCCAACTTCAATCATTCATCAAAATGTTCAACCGACTGCCACAGAGCAGCACAATCACCTCCCCCCCTCCCCCGCAGACTCACCACAGAGCAACACAGATCATAAAAGATTTCCTGCACAAGGCAGTGAACACGTTTATTTCAGTGGGCGGTGAGCGGTTTGTTTGTTTATTTTAAATTTAGGTTGTCAATGGCCATCTGACCGGCATTTGAAAAGTTTCATGAATTACAGCGAGCAATCTGTGTGCCATTTGCCCTCTTTAACTTTCCGCTACAGGTATGCTCTGCTTTTTAGCTGCTCTGTTTAAGTTTTGGTTCGTGTAACTCTACGAACACATACATCGTAATGTAACCCCTCAACTTGGTTACCTGAGAGTAGAATAATTTTTTGCTAGAACCTGTATCAATGACACCTCTGCTAGTGTCAGGTATGATATCAATTTAGAACCTTAATTACTTGTCCAGTGTACTCTAAGTGAGAAATGCCTGGGAGTGTGGTATCAACTCGATCTTACGGACGGAAGCTTCACGATCAGAGAATTCGCCATCGTGTTCTTCAGTGGGAGAATTCTCAACGGAATGCACATACTAATGACTACTTCCAGAAACTTAATTTTACTGCTGCCCAGCACGCAGCTTGGGAAAGCGACAGTCAAAGGTAAGAGGGTTGTGTCAACAGTGCTCCCTCAGGTCTGTACAAACTGAGAAAGTCAGTTGTAACTCTTTGCCGGTTTTCCAGGGATTTGTTTCGTGACAGAGAAGAAAAAGAAGCTCGCCTTAGGAACCTGAGCCTACGGAGAGAAAAGCTTGCTCGTCTACTGTCTCAAGAAGCTTTAGAGTATGATTGTGTACTTCAGGTAGGCTATGAATTTTTTTAACAGTAAGATAAGCTGTTATCTTTGAATCTACTAAAGTATCATATGTTACTGGCAAACTTTTTTTCAACCCAGGAACAGGAACAGCTGGAAATTCAAAAATCTCAAATAGGAGGAGACTTGGATGAATTGAAAATTGTCAACTCTGAATTGAAGAAACGAGATGAAGAGAGGCGAGCGCACGAACGGGAGTTGAAGCTGTACCATAGGTGGCGTGCTGAACAACCGTTACTTCGAGAGGTGAGATTATGAAAGAATTTCTCTTTCAAGCAATATTTTTTATCTTTTTTTTTTCCTTTGGTAATTAAGAGAGATTTATCTGAACGTTTTGTCAGTCAAATGCTGTGATTTTTATGTTTTTTTTAAGTGTGTTTTTTTGTTTGTTTTTTGTTTTTCTTAATGACTGTGAGGTGCAACTGAGATCTGAGATGTAAATTTGGAGAGTTTTCTTTTTCACCTCAATATATTAATATTCCATTACCTAAAACGTAATTTAGCTCTTACAATAAATTATCAAAGTTTTTCCCGGGGGTTAAATAAAAAGTTGATATCGATTTCAAAGCCTTGTTTCTGAAAATCCGATGCATCGCTATGTAATGATTTTCGTGGAATTTTCAAGTGTCGAATCGTTGGAGAAAACGCCTTTTTACGTCGATTTTCCCGCTAAATAATTTGCTAAACTTTTTTTAAATTACGCTGTTAAGTTGTAATCATAGACTTCTTAGCCTTAATTGTTTGGGGGTACCGGTACATGACGGAAATTGTGTTTCAGGCAGAAGGGAGACAGAGAAGGGAAAATGTGAGATTAGCGTGGATGGACCAAATTAGAGAGAGAAAGGAGAGAGAGGAAGAAAGAGCCGCAGAAGAGGAAGCAGAACTGGAGAGGAAGAGGGCGGCCTTGGCTCAACAAGAAGCGTTGCTTGAAGCACAGCTTGAAGAAGAAAGACTTCGAGCCACTGAGCTGAGACACATTTTGGAATGTCAGGTTGAGATGTTGAGGTACGAGGAGTCTTTTTTTCAATACAAGCTGTCCACATTTTTCACGCAAAAATTGACGGATAATGCGTAAGGATCAAGTTCGCAGGTGTAGATGAGTTCTAAAACATTTCTCTCGAGTATTGCCATTTCTGCCTAAGACATTATTCTCTTGGGACACTAAAAGAGGATGATTTCCGAACACGGACGAATGTTTCGGGTGACTTTAAAGGTCGGTTTGATTTCCAGGAAACGTGAGCAGCAAGCAGAAGACTTAACAATTAAAGAAAAGCTCATGCAAGAATATCAGTCGTCGCTTGAAGATCTAATCGAAAGGAGGCGAAAAGCTCACCAGCATACAGTTAAACTACAACTCGGGTACGTCTGAGTTTTTGTACTACAAGAGCGATGGGAATTTTATTGTGTCGACGTTTCTCTTTTATGAGGGTTTCGACTAACCTCGTAAACGTAGAAACAACCTGGCATGAATACAAAAAAACAGTTGATGTATAACTTTTATTTCGTTTATTTTTTTAAATTATGAACGCCAATAAGTTTTTTTTTTTTTTTTACTAAGTTTCTATTTTTGCCGGAGAACTCATCAATGCACTCAAGAGAATATCCAAAAATCTGGAATTTTATTAAACACGGTTACTAGAATTTACGTGCTTTTACTTCTGAGATCGCGGGAAATTTTCTGTGCAAGATTATTTAATCTCCCTAATTTTTCGGTTTAACAAAAAATCAATCACCTCCAGGATCCCATGCTCAAATAATATAAGAGAAAAGGATTCGCTACTTCCTTGAAATGTGAAACTTTTAAGCATTCTCCGAGTGTAAATCGGTTGTACAGTCTCGATCTTACGTCATCCAAGGGACCGAGAGAAAATGACGCACTATCGAGAATCCTTATTCATTTGTTTTTACGTCGCCGGTATCGGAGGAAACCATTACGTATGGTTCGTTTTATAGAGTCTCGATCGCGTATTAATCAACGTAACGGCGTTTCATGTGTAATATGTTTGCAGCGACTATTATCGCGAGCATTTCAACTTAAAACTCCGGCAGCGATCAAGAGAGATCAAAGAGGCTTTGCTTGAGGATCAACGGCTGATCCAGGAGCTGCTGGCGCGCGGTCCGGACCCCGCCGCCGAGGAGGAGGCCAAGAGGGAAGCCCGCCAACAATTGGAGCGCGCAAACGCTGCGTTGGCGTTCTACGCCGAACAGGAACGCAGGCGGGAACGGGAAATGCACAACATGTTTCAGTTAGTATCTCAATCCGCTTCACAGTCGAGAGCATATGGCTGACAAGTCATTTTATCTTCCAATTTGTGTTGATACTACTATTTAGACACGCCCTGCGTTTCACTCGATTTCAATTGTGTTGCCAACTTAAATTACAAAAAATCCCTCTGTTCTGCAGGGAGGAAGCGAGACTGTTTTGGGAGAGGCAAGACAAATGTTGGAGAGAAGAACAAGAGGCGCGAAATCAGCTCATGACAGATACGCTAGAGTGTCTAAAACTGCAGGTGAGCTTCAAAAGTTCAACGGATTCCCTTCCGCTCCCTTTTAAAATGGCATAATCCCTTGGAGTGAATCCATGTTTTTTTGTTTCAGGTCCAAGAGAGGTTAATGAAGAATAAATCTGAACAGATGGCGCTTTTGAAAGAGAGGGAAGATATGCTCTGCGATCTAGAGAAACAAAACGAAGAGTATGAACGCACCCAAGAGTTCCTAAATTCGAAGAGTAACTACCGTCAGACACTCTCAGCTCAGGTATCTACAAATCAATATCTTGGTTCTTTGGTTTGCCTATTCAATTTCTAAACACTCTGTTTTGTTGCTTAGGTGGACGATAAAAAGTTGGCGCAACTCCAGGAGTTGCGAAGACAAAAAGAAGAACAAGATGAACGCGAAAAGAAAATGCGAGAAGAGGAACAGCGCCTTATGGAAGAATTTAAGAAATTATCGATGAAATATCCACCTCATCCTCTGGTGCGTGAGGGTTAGAGTATTTGCTCGTTCTTGTGAGGTATCTCACTTCCTCTCGTATGAGCTCCGTGCGTACGACGGAGACAGAAACACATTCCCGACGTTTCTCTGTCTCTTTTTATCCTTTTTTATTTATTTCTTTACGCGCTTAGGAGAATTCACCAACAGAATCCGATTGCGCCAATAACATATTTTTATCGACACGGAAGTAAAACGAGCAAAAAAAAATTTATACTTAAACGATCGTTCTGAAAACATGTAACACCTTTTTTTTCCGTTTCAGAATTTCGGCAGATCACATTTTATTCCTGGTTGACCTTTCCGATGAGGACCTAGGCGGAGTGCCGTTCCAACCTGGTGGTCCGTTTCCCCATGATTCGAAACGCCTAGAAATGGACTACGATTCATTTTAGAGCGATTTTTGACGTTGTTTTCATGACTGATTTCTCATAACACACGAGGAAGACAAATTTACGATTGCTTTTAAGTGTGTTTACGGTTGATAATTCCCTTAAAAGGGGACATGCTATATGTTCAATCACCGATGTGTTCTTATTAATGAAGACAAGAAAGAACTTGACCATTCTGTGATTCACTTTTCTTTCTTCTTCACTTGCATTGACATAAAATAAGTGCCGACGAATTGGATGGCAATGTAATCAAATCAGATTCTGATAACGATGTGTTCACTTTGTGTGTCTTTCAAATACAGTTGATAGGAAAATAATGAAATGGATATTTGTAATATAAGCGGCAAAATTATTTCTTGATTTCGAAGTGTTCGAAATCAAACCAAGCTTCGTAAAGATGAAAAATACACGCAGGTAATGTTTGAAAAAGTAACTTTGCGTCTTCTAAACCGTCTTTCTTGGGGAAAGTCATTAATGTGGGACAGATCCATGTGTGAAGACCGTCGCTCTAAGGATCTTATTAATAATATTACGTGAAAAGAAAAATGCAAAAAATCCACCTGCACCAGGCGAAGTGGCCGCAGTACGTAAGCAATTTCGATTATTTCGAGGATTAAAATAAGTCACAGTCCACAGTAAAAGGTACTTGGCGATTCTACTTTTTAGATTTCCATTCGCTGTACAAAATAAAAAGTCTTAATGGAAAGAAAAAAAACAACAAAAAGACATACAAGATCCTAACTTAGCATATTAATGTCATTCTTACGGTACAAAAAATTCACACAAACATACAAAATTGCAAAAACATCTTTTGTATTTACAGTACATATTTTCAGTCTTTGGTTTTGAATATTAGCTGATTGAACACTAACATCTATAAATAGTATTTTGATTTGAGAAGAAACGAGTGTTTCTTCAAAGTTCCAACAAAGAAAGACTCCTTTTAAAATTAAACACAATTTTAACAGGACATAATTGTTTTCTTAGAATGAAAAGGAGAAAATCATATTTCTCCATGAGAAAATCGCGTACGTTCCATTAAAGCACATGAGATTTGAAGTGCGCGTGTAGATAAGAAAAAAAATGAAACTAGGTAACAGAGTTTGATGAGTCATGGTCATTAACAAGTCACATTTCAATCAGAAATGACGTGTCACCCGTAATAAAAAGCTATGCTGGAGTTAAGGTACTTAGGGACTCATATCAGAAGTTCTGAGATCATACCCTGATAGAGAAAAAAATTATAGCGCGTGCGAATAGAACCCTAAGTACTCTGATATAGCTCTCAGGAAAAGGGGTTTAAAAGGAAATCCTAAGAAGACAAACGCCTTCGAAAGAGCCAGCAGAAAGTGGGGTGTGTCTTTCGATATCGTCATCATGATTTGAGTGAGATATTGGCATTGGTTCTCAGACTAGACTAAATGGCCCTTCATCCTTCGAGGAGAAAATGAAAGATTACCTTTTAACCTTAATAATGGAACAGCTAGTGTTTTAATACCGCTTCAGTGGTTTCAACGATAATCTATGTGGAGGATGGACTCAAGCGAAAACATTTAGAGAAAGAGTTGTAAACAACTGTTTTCCACAAGAAGATCAAGGCTTGAAAAATCATTTCTTGGCTAGAAAAGTTGACGGATGGACGTTTTGAGAAATAAGCAGACTGAAAATCAAAGTTGCCTTCAAGAAAAAGGTGCAGCGGTGCGACAGAATTCGTATATTGACTTGCGTTGAGCGGGAGGCGAACCGGTACGGTACCTTATTCGAAATAAGGTTTGCTGTGATTTACCCTGGCTGGGTAAATCATAATCACGCTGGAGAAGTCCCATTACAATCACGGTAGAGGATTTCCGTCTTGGGACGATTCAAACCAAGACGACACATTTTTTGCCATTTCGATTTTCAAAACTGTTTTCTAAAAAAAATCGTTCCTCCATTTCCTATGGCTTAACAATAGACGAAAGCCCTGAGTAGTCAACTTAAGAGCTGCTCCATTTGGCTGAACCGTTAAAATTAACCGTCGTTATCTCTGAAACGCACGATAACAATCTCCAAAAAGTAACCGTAGTTTTGGAAAGCGCTCAAGAAGGGCATTTAAAAAGTGATATCATTTCCATCGTTATTCCTGTCGGTTTTGAAGATAATCATGCTCAACCCATAAAAGCCCAAAGTATTTGGAGTGAAATCTATTTCAAGAGAAAATGGAAGGATTTTTCCACTAAAATACGCAATTTTCAGCTTTGGGAAATGCCTACATTATTAAATTTCAGGTTTCCAGAGGGATGATATTTTTTAAACTGTGACAATACGGAACTGAAAAGATCCTCTAAAATCGTAAATGTTTCTGTTACCGAACGGCATCGCTGGGCGGCCTCGCTGGCATTGCGGTAGTGGGTAAATCGATCTGTTGCGCAATCGGTGGCTCATCTATAAAGCGAAGGCCGTATCCAGAACATGTAAATAGTAGGATAGAATGGAGTAGCGAATGTTCCGTGAATTTTCGTGAGCTCTCCTCGCTTAACTGGGGGGCATTCGATAGCGCCAAAAACCACAAGCGCCAACGCCGCAAGCGCCAGTCCGTAACCGCCAAACGAGAAAAGTCGCAAACGCCACAGTTCGTATAGGTTAGGTTAGGTAAGGTTAAGTTAGGTTAGGTTAAGTGAGATTAAGTTAGGTTAGGTTAAGTTAGGTAAGGCAAGGTTAGTATTGCGGTTAAGACCTTTGGCGTTTGCGACTTTTCTCGTTTGGCGGTTACGGATTGGCGCCGGCGTTGGCGCGGCGATTTTCGTCCGGCATCGTCTCATAACTCGGTCGTGGCAACGTCCCAATACTTCCTCATGCGACCGTCGCGTTCCAGCGAATCAGCGTCATCTCTCTCATGAATGACATCGAAGTCATACTCAACATTATAGGACATGAGTCTCTGCAGGGAGCCGAAGTAGGCTGCGTTCGGGCCGGCGTGGAGGAGGCGCCCGCGCCGGGGGGAAGCGAGGGACCGCGCCGAGCCGAAGTGCCTGGACAGGAAGGGGGCGGCCATGGTGGGCGCCCCGGCCGGCCCGATGGTCGACGCCGGCCCGGCCAGGTGCGGCGACGACGCCGACAGCCTCAGGGTGCTCGACGCGGACGGCGGCCGCCTCACGGGCCGGGAGAACACTCGCGACAGCGTGTCGAGCTCCTTGTCGAACAGGAGCTGGGTGTTCTGCTCGAGCATGTACTCCCAGCAGCGGAGCTGCTCCTCGGAGAGGCGCGACCGCTCCGAGCCGGACGACTCGGAGGAGCGATCGGAGCTGGGCGGGCGGCGTGCGCCGGCGGCGGCGGCGCGGGGCAGCGCGTGGCCCTCGCCGCTGGCCTGGTCGCTCTGGCCGGACGGCGATGATCGGTCACCGCCGCAGCAGCACTGCGCAACCACATCACTTTTTAAAGCCCTTCAAGTATCTTTCAGGATGTGCGTCAATAGATCGGTGCGATGGAAATCATATCCATATTACAAGAAACACGTCTTGAATGGATAATCTGAAACGTTGGCTTGCGCGTACACGTCTTTATGTGAATAAAGCTGCTTTTATGCCCTAAAATCTTTGAATAACGATGAAATTCAGCCAAAAATATGAGATTATAGACTTTTCCGCTTGAATAATAATTTGGAAGTTACTATTGACCCGACATGCATTAAAATAGGGAGAATTGAACGCACGTAACCAACCTAATGCATTTTAAATGTGAGGTGACTTGAACGTACGGAGCCCAACCTAATGCATTTTAAATGGGGCAGTCGGGTCATTTTTTTTCTTTTTTTTTTAAGGGTTGGGTTGGAGATCGTTGCTTCCAATTTTCCACTATAATCATTTAAAATTGTTCACAATAAAATATAATGAAAAACTTCTTGCCTTTAATCAGAATCGTCTGACACGATGTGCCTCCACCCCCCAAGTTTTGAGCCAGAGACAAAAATTGCATTAGCAAAGAAGCCATAAAAATAAAATCCTACATTGCAGATAAGGCGTATTTTACCTTAAGAGTCCGCTCAGACATTTTACTAGAGAGACTCAAAGGGAGAACTGCCGCGTCACTCTTGCTCACTAATCCGCATTGCTGGTTTCATGCAACAAATCAGCGCATGCCGCGGGAATTGTTGCCCCTCTCCCTTCAAGGCTCTCTACATATTACGCGACGAGTGTAGCGGCGTCAATCGACTTATCCTAGCAACAGTAGGAGGTGCGAGGCGCTTATAGAAGCGTGTCTGAAACGTTACCTGTTCAACCGGAGGCAAATGGGTGGGCGCATGGTTGACCCCCTGGGACTCGCGCCTGATCGTCATCGTGTTCCTCAACTCGTTCATGAGGGGGTCGTCTTCAGCCCCTGCTCCTAGCCTGATGACCATGACGCTCACATTATCCTCGCAGCCGTAGCTCTGGGCGATATCCTGCAAACGTTTGGCGGCCAACAGCGGCGACGATGTCGCACGGGCCTCCTTTATGGCTTCTTCCGCTGATATCACTTCCCATAACCTTCAGTACAAAAACAAAACGTTATTAACCGTATATTGATACACTGGCAAGCACATTCACTGCAAGTAGGACTAACACCTCGTTAACCCCATACCCCCCATGATGCCGTTTGGAAACATCAAACTTTATTTCGTAGAATCTTTTAACAGGTCGGTATTATAACAATATGCATTAACTCGTAAGAGCTCAAAGTATTTGAAGTGAACTTTAGCTTAAGAGAAATTAAAGATTTTTTTTCAATTAAAATACGAAATTTTAAGATTTGAAAAATGCCTATAAATTATTAAATTTTTGGTTTCCAGAGGTATGATATAGTTTGAATCGTGACAATACTGAATTAAAAAGATCCTCTAAAATAGATTTTTC
>Ga0058701_10005440_pt1 | contig 10572 bp, 7 predicted proteins | sample AgamicOrMae_FD_97039 | JGI IMG/M metagenome (GOLD analysis project Ga0058701, IMG submission 97039) | Agave microbial communities from Guanajuato, Mexico - Or.Ma.e | ecosystem: Host-associated > Plants > Phyllosphere > Phylloplane/Leaf | place: Guanajuato, Mexico | collected 2012-06-04 | reverse complement strand
TCCCTGCCTCTGCCTTTGCACTCTTACACCTCTGAACATATTCATTCATCTAAAAAGATAACCCAAACGACAATGCTAACGGCCGCCCCGAAACCCCGCGACCATTCCACCTCCTGTGAGCAATTGCTATATGTGGAGGCTTCATGGATGGATTGCAGCCCTTTGGCCTGTCTCTATGAGGGCTGGCTGGCCAATGGAAGAAGCAAAGGAATTGCGCTCTCTATTTGAAAAAGGAGAGTAATAGAGGTGTGAGCTCTTGCCTAACTTGTTGTTGGCGGCCCTTTTGAGGAAGGAGTGGGCCACGATCAGATGGCACTGGACAGCGGCCACAAATTTACTTTCACGCAAACGGAGGAGAACGGAAACCAGCAGAATTATATTATACCCTTCCTACTCTCTCCCTTCCTCGCGCTCTCTCTCTCTCTCTCGCCTCCTAGCTTTCTACATTCTCGACAATAGGGAGAATGCAAGCCCCGTTTCAGATTATTCTAAATTAATGCGAGCCAATTCGATCACGCTTCTGTCCGGCCGCCGATTAAGCTTTTTTCCCCTCTCTACTCCTCCTCCTCCTTTGACAAGTTACAGGTCAGGCCGATTTGCGTGTGGCCATCTCACTACTATGCGAGGGGCAACAAAGCGGCCGCCTCTGCAATTGTCGCGTGACCTGACACAATGAATCTGGAGAATATTCAATCGGCACACGCAAACTTTGCCTATACTATGGAATTAAAGTGCGAAAAAAGGCAAAGCTGATTATGAACACTGACAGGGGGAAGATCTATCAGGTCTTTGCTTGGGTTAGTTGGTCGAATGTTTAATTAATCTCTGCATAGTTCTCTTGATTGTTGTTGGTCTTGTTGTTGTTGTTGCTGCTGCTGCTGCTTCACTTGAAGCACCAGGATGTCTCCGTCTATTCCATCCATGTCACTTCCTGTTGGCCAAGTGTGTTCCTGGATTCCTCCAAAGAAGAAGCTTTGATTCTATTTTGAGCCCGGCCGTGCACTGGCGACCAATGCGACACGATTGCGGATTCCAAGCGCGAAATATTGAATCAGTTTTCCTTCCTCTCTCTCTCTATCTCTGCTCCCTTCTTTCACTCTCACCCTGTCTTAGTATGGCAAGTTAACTGTGTGCGATGGTGCTGGTACAACCGAAGATGATTAGACAAGACTCGAATGGACAAAATTGGTTGGAGCTGGCTCTCTTCCTACTTGAAATCTGAAGTCTCAGAATGAAACAGGCATAGAGTGAGCGGACGAAATGGAGCACAGTTTAACTTCCTTGTGGTGAGCTCGAGGCGAGATGCAAAAAAGAGATTGCGCTCTCATTCCTTCCCAACCGTCGCCTTCGTGAGCAAGTTTCATTCTTTAGATAGAAAGAAACATTGAGAATATGTAATCGTAGGGCAACAACTTCATGCAAAGACAATCTGAAGGCAACAAAATAGAGCGTAGAGCAATAAAAGCACTCGATAATAATATCCAGTTGCATTGGATGTAGAACGAAACTGAGAGATCATCATCCGACCGCTCCGTGCTCACTGTTCACTTAGTCGGTGAAGATGGTAGAGCAAGAGTTGAAAAAAAAAATGCACAATATCGCCTAGCCAGCGGAGCGAGAAAATTAGCGGCGGCGGCGGCGACCAAAATGTAGATGCATCCCGCTGTTGGAAAAGACTAGGCCAGCTCATTGAACTTTCGTTAACCGAGTCTGCAATTGGCGTGCCATCATCGCGAGCTTTCTTTGGATCGTCTCAGACATGACTACGACAGACACTGTGCAGTGCCATGAAGACCGGCGAGATTCCTCTGGTCCTAGCAGCGAGACCACTGCTCACACAATCAAGACGTCCACTCAGATGTCTGATGAAAGATCATGCACTTCCACTCACGATGCAGCAGAGCTGTCAAAAATGTAAACCCTGACCTGAACAAGCGCTTTCTCCGTCTCCTCGGAACGCCTCCTTGTTACCCGCTACTCTGGTCGTGGGAATAGGAATCCTCACCAGGAGGCTAGTGGCAGCACCTGGCTCACACTCATCTTTCCCGTCCTATGTCCATTTTGCTCACTTTCCTCTTCGCTGCCAATATCTCGTGCATCTAACATAACCTCTCCTCTCGCATCTCTATCCAACTGTCCCGCTGCGTCAAGAATGACAACGAAGAAGTAGAGGGATTACGAGTTTGCTGGTTTCGAAATCAGGCATAGCATAAAAGGTGGACACCCTCTCGGAGAGGAGAAATGTTAGAGTATTAATCGAGAAAGCTGTCTTATTCATTTGATGTCTACATGTGAGCCTTTACCTGCGTGAACCTAAATTTGCTTAATTTTCATTCAATTTATCCTTCTTTTCAGCCACAGAGCATTGAACCGATTCCCAGGGGAACTCTTCCTGGAGGAGACTGCAACAAAAGCGATCAGAGAACGATAAGCAGAACTGATTGGCGACGTGCTCAACACTAGATTTGTTGCATCCTATTCGATTAGCCATACCTTGAACAGTGGAATAACAGTTTTTTTGAACAGTTGGCTGCAACTCCTGGCGTATTGAGGTGATTTTTTTATCCTGCAGCCCGCAGCTTATTATGTGATCGAACCAAGATAATTCACAGTCGCAGTTGATTGACAGGCCATGCATGGTAACGTAGCGCTTACATGATATCCCTATAAATGCTATCTTTCTTTCACCATTGCCCAACCAAACCCCTGGATATTCTCTGACTGTATGTGCTCCCGTGAGACCTGCTCTATTCAACGTGTCTATTATGGTGGTTTCTAAGATGTTAACGTAAGATTTGATACTTTTCCTCTGCACTGCTTCTGCAAAGTCGCCCAAGTATAAAATTGGATAAGCTACTAGCTGGCCAGGTCCATGAAATGTGATTAAGCCGCCACGGTTGGTCTTGAAGAAATCAGCTTTGAGCTTATGTTGTTCAAGAGTGGCTCTGAGCGACACTAGATAGTCGTCTTTGTAATCTTTAGTTCTAAGACCGATCGTGTATACAGGCTCATGCTCAACTAATATCAGAGAGTTGGTAATAGATCGCCCGGTTGGCGAGGATAGATCGTAACGAGTTGAACCCGCAAGTTCGTCCATTGCTTGTCCCCGAAAATCGGACCCCCTTGATAGATTCCTCCTCAAATTTTCAGATAATACTTGTTGGGCTATCAAAGTTTTGAAATACGACATTCGTCCGAATTTATATAGCTTGACAACAGGCTTCATGATAAATAAATGGCTTAGAAGACATTTATTGAGAAGGATAGAAAATAATCAATATGATTACCAGAGCAATAACAGCCAAAATTGCGCACATCTTCATATCTTTCCACCAATACTTTCTCTTCAATCTACCCGCTTGTTGTTCGAACTGTGACGCTCCTTGTTGTAGAGCATCGGCTCGGTCATCAAGTTCAGATAGTTTCTGATCTCTTTCTAGGACCTTTTCAACATTGGTCCTCATTATACCTACAACCTCATCTACTTGGGCCTGTGTTTGCTGTAACTTCTTAGAAGCAGCCTGCTTCTGTTGATTGTTGGCTTCGTTCATCTTTGCTATTTAGGAATAGTAATATCCTAGAATCAAAAATACGAACCAGGAATGCTAAAGTAAATTCTTGATTGGGGATTTTGATACTGACAAACTTTCACTGCGAAGCCCATTGCAATTTGACACTTGCGCAATTCCCTTGGCGCGCTTATTTGAACACGCGCGTACTAATCGTATCCGTTGTATTGGCGATCCAAAACAATAAACTGAAATCAACTCTATAATAGCTGACTCTTATTCTTCGATCATTATCCTAATATAACTTAACCGTTGATTATGGAAGACTTACACTGCTCATCCAATCTTTGTACATGACAGCCATCATAAATTCTAGTCAATAACAGGAAAAACGAAGAATTAGGAATCAACTAAATGTGAATTCGTAGACTAACGAAATGAAGTTGAGATTTTTGCCAGCCCTGGCGGCTTGGCTCATACTGTTAGGCTCAACATCTGCATTTTTCATCTATGTCGCACCTTTTCTCCAGGATAAATACAACTTCCCTGTGTACATTGTTCAAGGACTCATCACATTATTCACAGTTGCCAATTTTCTATTAGCCGAATGTATGGATCCGGGCCGACTAGATAAGGCGGACCCGGACGAATACAAAGACGAAGATCCTCAGAAGGCACCGTACATCAAGGTAGTTCAGATAAAAGACGCAACAGTTAGGATGAAATGGTGCGTCACTTGCCAGTTTTACAGGCCCCCAAGATGCTCACATTGCAGCGTATGTGGTAATTGTATAGAGACTTTTGACCATCACTGCCCCTGGATAAACAATTGCATCGGACAAGGGAACTACAGGCACTTTTTTATATTTTTGACGTGCTTAAGCATACACATGTTAACAGTATTTGCTTGGTGCTTATTATTTGTGATCCACCACAGAGAGACGCTGAAAGAGACGCCTTCAGTTGTAGCACTATCTTTACTATTTATCATATTTTTCCTAAGTTGGCCCATCATCGGTCTGACCATTTTCCATATAGTATTGATTTCAAAGAATAGAACAACTAACGAACAAATGACCGGAAAATTCAAAAGTGGAGAGAATCCGTTTAACGAAGGCTGCTGTACAAATTGTGCTTACATACTCTGTGGTCCCCATATACCCCGTTGTTTCCTGACGCAGCTATTTTCACGATCTAGCCGAGAGTAAGTACTAAGCGACAGTAACTAGTTATTTTTGTCGAAGTAACGTTCCCAAGATGGACGACACTCGACTCCGTCAAAGTCGAAACCGACCAGACGCAGGCAGCATACTGAGACTAACCGAATTTCCTTACTCATATACATCATTGTCTGTGAAAAATCGTGTAGGAGTAACAACAATAACCCGGCATCTTCCCTGGGCGACCCCAAGAGTGGCTATCTAGTCTGATCAGCGTCTCAAACGCGCTAGCTTGGTGGTAGTGAAGCGATCGGCGAACGTAGACATCCTCATGTACAAATATACCAACGATGAGGAGTTGGTGATTCCAGTGCAACATCCAAGAAATATCATCAACCAGTATTGAAAATCCGAACCAAGTGTATGGCTTGTAGCGATCAACGTTCCGATGGTAATATATTGCATGGCCACATGGAATTTTGAGCTGGTCAGCGGTTCAAGACCGAGAGTGGGATATTTTTTCATGTTGATGAATTTCTTGATGGTGGGTTTATCGGCATTACCTGATAATCCTAAATAACGAATCATGACCGAGCAAATCAATATAGCAAGATCTCTAGCTATGAAAGCTTTGATGAAATATATGGTGATAATATCGAGGTTGAAGAGTGTAATAAAGCAAGTGACTGTGAGGGCTTTGTCCGCTACCGAATCCATTGAGACCTCTATATGCGATCGGTCCGGAATCATTTTTTCCACTAGATCAGTCAGGGCGGCGACGGTGAAACATAACAGAGCCTCGTCGTGCATCTCATTGAGCAGCATATACCCGATAGCTGGGGTTAGCATAAATCTTGTTGTGGACAACATCATCGAGGCGGAAAATGCACTCTGTTTTCTGGTATCGATGTCGGTTGTATTATCCGATCTTGGGGTAAACATGGTCTTGAGGCCCCTATTGAAATGCTGGCCATGATCGCTCTTCGTCTTCGTTCCTGAAAGTATGGATCTGGTCGTCACTGACGATACATATAATCTTGGGGATGCTGATGTCAGTTGACCAGGCAAGACCGGCGCCAGAAGTCTCACCGAGCGAAACATGGTATGATTAGATAAGTTCAATGGGGCTCTTTGCAGTTTGAGTCCATTCTGGCAAAAACTTAGTCACGTGCTGCGGCCCGCAGCTGCGATCAAGGATCAGTTGTGGCTGCGAGTTTCATAACATTGCACTGCAGAGAACGCTGAAGTTCATCTGCTGTCAAAAATGATCGGCAACTGATCAAAAGTCCCCCGCCCATTGATTAATTGATAGGTCTTGTCTATCTGGCACATAGGTGTATCTCTCTTTGACAAGCTTTCGCGATCGCTTATCCCGTTAAACACAAAAGGCTCTGGATCTGCAGTCCCCCGCAGTGTTAGTCAGGTACGGTCTGCATGATTTAAAAAGTTTTTTTTGGTGATGCCTTGGATCGTCCTTCTTGACAGTGTCGTTTATGGTCTCGATGGTCTCGCTTAGATGCTTTGATGACAAATGGCTTCTCCATGTCTCATTCAAAATGCATGCCAACCTCCAGGTTGTTCTGGAAGGATCGAACGCAGTTCCCATGAACTTCAGTTCGTATGCTTTCGACCCTAATTCACGGACGACAACCAGTCCAAACAAGAACCCCATGACATCAACTTGGTTGAACTGCAGAAATCAGGCAAAGAATAGAATTAGATTATCGGAAATGAGATATGAAAAGGTTTAGTGACAACGGCACTGATCGTCTGTTTTTATCTTTACTTAGAAGCTTCGTTGATTTCGGGTGATATACAAATACACATGCGAGTTGAACTGTTTAATCTAAGCAGATCGCTCAGCTCCCATTCCTTTGTTGCCTTTTGACAACCTTGTTGATGATTGATCTCATTCGTTCATTTCTTAGTTTTTTGATTGTGATTGGCAGACTCACATGAAGTTTGATCGTAATTATGACCACTTGCCCTGGGAATCTGAGTAGTCCGCGAGACCAAATTCTGTCTGATCTTTCTCAAACATCTTCGTGTCCTCTTGCATGCTCTGCTTGAGTTTTAGAATCTCAGCTGATTCACACTGATCACTCGCCTCTTGACCAAATGACACTGGCATGACGTACTCATCTGAGTGAGGCGTAGAAGGTTCACCTCCGTTCATCGGCGAACTTTTCACCTCGATCATACCACCGGCACCGTCATTCATCATCATAGGACCACCTTGATTTGGTTGATTCGAACCTGGTCCACTAGAATACATTGGTTGGTTCGCCGGAGAGTTGACAGCTCCGTAAGTGTTTACAGAGCCTGCACCCTGCCAGCCACCTGCATTACCCTGAGATCCATTCCTAGGTGGTGGTCCACCCTGCATCTGAACCTGCGATGGGCCCTGACCTGGTGGTCCTGGTGGGACACCCATCTGCTGACCAGGAGGCATCCCGACCATCTGAGGTGGTGGTCCTCCAGGCGCTCCTGGCGGGCCCACAATCTGCTGGGGAGGAGGTGGAGGAGGACCACCGACAGGTGTCATACGATTCAAGCCAGGCGAAGGACCCATCTGATGATCCGGCCCTGGACCAAAGCCCATAGTGGGGCCACCTTGACTCATGTGCGACTGAGGTGGTGGGCCTCCACCGTGCTGTGCATACCGGGGGCTAGCTGCAGTCATGAAGCCGCCTGGAGGACCTGGTTGGGGTGGCCCTCCATGGTGCGGCAATGGTGGACCTTGCATCCTTGGCGGCGGGCCTCTAGGAGGTGGCTGACCAGGAGGTGGAGGACCATAGCGTGGGCCACCCATAAACTGGGGTGGCGGCGGTTGTTGAGGTGGGGATGCATGTGTGATAGATGGTGACATTGGTGTTTGACGCATGAAATCATGGAAAGCTCGAGCATCACTTGATGACTCTGGTTGCAAATGCCTCCTGTCTGGAGCGGCACAATATAAATCCCAGAATACACACCACCATTCTAATAAGAATCCCGGGCCTTCTTTGACTTCAATCAATTTATTGTAACCGATTGCCTCAACAAACTTCTCAGCGGCTGCTTTAGCGCCGGAATGGATTAAATACTCATATACATATACTATAAGTTTATCTTTAGCATCTACTTCGCTTGTAAAATGTTGCTGATTTTTAGCTTTCATGTTAAAGGATTGTGATTGAGATATAGTCTCTTGTCCATTTAAATTAAAATTAATTCCGAATTGGCAGAGTCAAGTAATCTTGGGCGATGTTGACATAGAAATCCATGGGTTCTCAAGTAAATTAATTGCTTAATTTCATTCTATGAGGATCATGGGTATGATGGGGATTGATTTATAAGATAGTATGCTTCCTAATGGTTTATTAGAAATTATGAACATGAGCTCAGTGAGATTGTTGCGGATAAGTGGATATTGTCAATTTTTTTGTGACAATCTTTGCGACATGGTGCGTTTTGTCGGTGGCAGAGATGGCGAGTTGCCTTTCCCATAGGAAGATTGTGTATGCTGTATGATATGCTTGCAGTTTCACTGCAGGCCAAAGTTTGGCTGTGCCAATGCGAACACATACAAGCGGACTTACATACACAAATACTAGTGCACAAAGTGAGGGATGTCTCGGATACTTGTGCGACATGCAGTACGACTAGGCAAGACCAGGTCGGAACAGCTGGTTCTTGAGCTCCAGGCTGTTTGACGTGTCATCCTACATTGCTTTGCCTGTGTATTCAGGAAGTAAAAGTTGTATGATGTAAGAAAAGAGTAAGTATATCATCCGTAAACTTGACAACGAACTCTCATCTGGGAAAGGCAGATCAAGGAATTTAAGAATTCAGCTTCAGATTGGCCAACTAGCCATGAATATGTTAAGATGAACTGTTCGAGAGGGTCAATCGTCATCCCAGATTGTTCCTGAGATGGCTAAACTGGTTATCGTTATGAGGTTCCTCCAAGCCCAGCTTCGCATAAATTTATTATAGATCGATCTTCTAGATCGTCAAACGAATACTTGATTTATCGTTAATTTTTCTGAGAATGGAGCAGCAAACATGTAGCTCATGAAAAAAGAGCTGAGACCGAACGCTATCGATATCGGTAGGGCTGGTAAAGCTTTCCTGAACACGGCTAGAAGGCATAGTGTTAGACATAACCCAACCAATATGGCAACATAACAGGATATGGTGATTACCCAGTCATTGTACGATGATGCCTTTCCTACTAACAGACTGAAAAATATAAAGTCACCGAGTCCTAATTTAACACCTCGTTCTTCCTCTACCATGCTTTGGTTGGGGTTATGCTCTGATGAGGCGTTTAGGCCGCCTGGGCCCACTTGAATTGATGTTTCGTTCTGTCTTCTAGAGTGGCCCTCTCGGTGGTTCCTGTGATCTGGATTCGAAGCTGTACCCGCAGCCCAATTGTCTGAGCTGCTACTCAGAGTTGGTTGGATAACTTCTACCTCGGGAGGCTGCACACCAGACTCATAATGGATCTCCACTGGATGTTGTTCACCTCTCATGGGTGTAGGCACATTCGGTGCTCGGACTCTCCTATTTGAGGGATTAGCTCCAGTTTGTGCTCGATCATTTCTCCGAGATCTATCGGCCCTTTGGCCTGTTCCTTGGCGCCTTTGGTCAGCCATATTCAAGATGGAAGGCGTGGTGCTTACTATCACAAAAGTTACCACCTCCCACATCATTGTGGATGAGTAGATGAGAGCGGGAAAGATGGCTTCGTTTCGCTCCTGAGCCGTCTCAACAAGAATCCTTAACGGCCCACGGGGACACAGAACTGCAACCAAGTCCCATACTGAGACTATCGCCAATACTGTCCAAGTAGTCCAGTCGGGGAGTGATCTTATGAAAACTAATGCTAGTAAAGCTGAAATTGTGATTAGATATCCTTGTTGTAGCAGCAGGGGCCCCTTCCAATGTATACACATCATACCAACAACGCCGAAGTTCCATATGAATATCATTACTGTATAGATGTCCATGGGCACGTTGTAGACTTTTAGAATTTCTGCGATATACATTACTGCGAACATAAATAATAATATTAGAGAGCTGAGTATAAGCCATCCATGAATAGCTGCATAGCATCTAAATTTATATAACAGTATGAGTATGGTTGTCATTATAACAATCAATATGAGCATGATAAAGGCATTCGCAAGAGACTGCCAAACTCTCGTGCCCGTATCAACCGATTGGTCGGTGAACATGACTTGGGCATACCAAAAAACTGTCTGGCTAGAATATCTATAACTATCAGTAGCCTTCATTGTGCCTACAACTATGAGCATGCATAGTGATACTGGAATAAATAACTCGATCACATTCCGGGCCCCATATCTCAACTGGCCGCTCTTCGAAGAGGAAGTGCTATTAGACCTATCTCTCATCAGATGATCGTCAGCAAAGTCTTGATCCTGCCTGTTCTGATTCCGATTGTTAAACTTCCTATCGCCAGTTCTCCTTGATTGCTTGCGCTGATCACTTGTCAAGTTGTGGCTGACCGACGACTGGCTCGGCGACGACGATTGCCCATTATCGGTCATTCGCAATGGAGCAACGTCACTCATCCTGTTGAGCTCCGTTTTGTGGGTTTAAAAGGAATTGCTAATTAGAAGGAAATATAAGGGACGATGAGATAAAATGGATGGTCTGTTAAAATCTAGTAAACTTTTCATCAATGACAATGCGTTCGCGTAAGTGCCCACATCTCGTGGAGATCTGTAACACAAATGTGCAAGGTTTCTACCGCAGCGCCGATGGGATGCTTCTATGCGGGATTTGTGCCTGGTCAGCCAATCAAACAATCAACCTGGCCCTAATCCGCTGGATATGGATTGTCTATTATCTCAATATGGGAAGCCATCATTCGTTTATGTTGAAAGTTACTA
>Ga0058701_10005439_pt1 | contig 10572 bp, 7 predicted proteins | sample AgamicOrMae_FD_97039 | JGI IMG/M metagenome (GOLD analysis project Ga0058701, IMG submission 97039) | Agave microbial communities from Guanajuato, Mexico - Or.Ma.e | ecosystem: Host-associated > Plants > Phyllosphere > Phylloplane/Leaf | place: Guanajuato, Mexico | collected 2012-06-04 | reverse complement strand
CTTGGATGCGTAAGTGGTCGGACGCAAAATGTTTCGCCCTATAACTTTTTCAGAGAGGTTAGATCGTGATAAAAGAGTGCTAGAGCAAGTAAGTGGAAAACAACAATTTACTACGTTTTACAAATGACAAACAATTGAAGAACAACAAAGATATTAACTTTTTAGGCCGTTATCAGAGTTGAAAAAAATTTTCCTTTGAAGAGTTTAAGGCAGAGCCTACTTACAACATTGCAGTCGAGAAGTTTTACATATAGCAAACGTCTGTCGCAACTACGCTGACTGTCAAACAATCCAGCTGTGGCTTCGCCCACGACTGATACTTTTTGCATACAGGCTTTTCTGTTATACATCTGGTCATCCAGAAAGGGGTGGTAAAAATAGCGTCATTGCGACACTCATCCTTTGGCGGAAAATATATAGTTCAAACGCGTGGTGAATCACAGGTAGTTTTCCTAGAAAATTTAGCGATGTTTGTCAGGGGAGTCAAGTGTTATTTCAGGAGATGCCCTTCGTCCGCCGCAAGGAGTAGCAAGAAGAAGAACCTCAAGCATTGCCGTCATTGGCAAACGCGGTGAACATGTACCCACTTTTTGAACTGCAGACAGTGTCCGACTTCGACTCGCCTGTCAAGTCCGCAGCCAGGATATGCAAGCGAAGAGACAGGTACCTCGCTATGAGGTCTCGCATGATGTTGTGATACTGCGGGAAGAGGGACGCCGTCTGCGCTAGTACAGCCCGTGCAATCTGCCGGAGTAGGACCGCTTTCACTCCGGAAACACTGGTGAGCTGATGCCGGTTGCCGTTGAAACACCGCTCGGCCAACAAGACGACAGCGTACGCTTCCTGCGTCGGATGGGCGAGAGCTCCGTTGCTGTCGAATTCCGTCCACTGGTAAGGCAGGTTCGCAAGGGCAGGGCAGGGCAGACTTGACGGCAGCGTTGCAGGTGGCGCACTCCCCAACGGTCTTGAAGACGGCCCATCCTGCCATGTAGAACACGCCGTTCGTTTGGATCAGGTTGAGCTCGCTGTCCGGCAGGTCCGTGAAGTCGTCATCCTCGTCACCAGGAAGCGGGCGTTCTTTCTTCGTCTGGAGGAAGTCCACGTAGTACCGATCCTCCTCTTCTTGCGGGTACGACGCGCTACAGGAACGTGCAGGAATCGGGCCACCATGATGAGACGCTGCATCTGCCGGACGCGGACAGGTCCTGGGTGAATGTCTCCACGTACTCTCACCTGCGAATGCAGATTCTCGTTTGCTGCCGTCCCCAGCCGGCTAACGAGCAAGTACTCGATGAGTGTCTTTGTAATCAGTTCCTCGGCTAACAGGATGGCGCACTGCGTCAAGATGATGGTGCCAGCTTGAATCGGCTTTCATCCACGGATGGGACGGAACTCCACCTTCTCGAACCACTGTAGATAGTCTCTGGGGAAGGTGATCCGCTCCCGCCCGTGCTTGGTGTCGTTCAGGGAGTCAAACTCGTGGCGGGAGTTTATCACTCGGTGCCACTCCACCCCCTGCCCGATGAACCAGCTCGTCGTTTCAGCCTCCAGTGGAAACCGGAACGTTGTACACCGCGAAGCCCAGCGCTGAACATCCTTTCCGAGAAGAGGCTGCTGGCAAGGCGAACGTCCATCGTGTCGAATTGACCCGGCTGGATATGTTCTTTCCTCAGCTCCGGCACGAGTTTTCCGCCGCCGCTGTTCTGGCAGACAAACATTTTCCGGACGTGTCCGATATCGACGACGTTACCGGGAAAATTGTTTCTCTAGACGACGTCTGCCGGGAGGACGAGGTTGGTGCGAAGGAGCTGGCCCCACGTGTTCTTCAGAAGATGCCCTTCGTCCGCCACTCCTCGGGGATCACAGGGTGTGGGACTGACACCGAAAACCCCTCTCGCGTGGCACGTATCCCGTTGTAGGTCCACAGCGCCACCATCGTCGGTCCCATGTCCGAGCTGAATACCTTGGCGACGATGCCCTCCTCGTACATGACGCGCATCACGTCGACGACGTACTCCCACATCTTCCTGGCGTCGAAGGACGATCCGGTGAAGACGTAGCCGACGTTCTGCTTACAGTGCGAGGCCAAGCCCCTCGCAACAAGCGTCATGACGTGGTCAACTTTCTGCTGGGCTTCAGCTTCGTCCCGTGCGATCTCCGGAGAAACGTACCCAAGGTAGCAATGAAGGCCCTTGTAGTACTCGTACTTGGGTCCGATGCTCATCTCGTCGGCCCCTATGGCGCAGAGGTTGGCTCCCTTGGTGTCATCTGCCCTGACCTTCACACCGAGTCACTTGATGCCCTCGACGCACACGCCGGGTCGAAAGACGATGTGCTCGATGCGTCTGTCGAGGGTCCGGGAGGACGGCCTTGGTAGGTTTCCGAATTCTTCATTAGACCTGACGAAATCGTACGCCCCCCTATGCATAACGCACCTCCACGCCAGTCCCTTCCAGATCGTCTCAGTCGACCATGCAGCGGAGTTCGTTGCCGGATTTCTGCCCAGCAGAGCAATCTGATCCGGGTTAAACGCCTATTGCACCTGTTCGGCAACAACCGTCGAGCGCCGCTTCAAGTCAGCATTCTGAAACATTCGGTCAGACAGGCCTGCTCAAGACTCGGCACCACAACCACAAAGAAGCGTCTTTGGTTAACGGTAGTGAAAACGATCCACCACAGGTTGAAAATCCCACACACCGTTTACACACGTCACACCCGCCCTTCCCCAAAACACCATCGCACATCCAACACCCAAGTTACGGTAGCGAAAACCACCCACCTCGAGTTGTAAAAACCCTACAAACCGTGCACCAAATCACATTCGCCATTCCCCCATTGCCCCCTTCACCGCACGCAATACATACCGGTACTCCGCGGAGTAGAGTTGACCTTCCCTACATACATACCGACTTCACTCAAATTCATCCTCAACCTTAGGTCCACCTGACGTGGAAACAAACCCATTATCCAAATTGACGTCCACCCAAACGTCCACTGCACGGACCTCCCTGAAAATTCATCGAGCACTTTCGCAAACATCGCCCCGTTGAATGAACACGATCGATCTAATAAGGACGTGTAAAATCTCAGCCAACTCAGCCTAAGTTCACGTACTTGTGGGTTGAAAAAAATGCTTAAATTTACCGATTGCATCCAAAGGCGAAGGCGCATCTACCTCACGCGGCTAATCCGCGCGTGCCCGCACATGTGGTGAGCCGCGGAAGTTGAAAAGCAAAGCTGGATATTTCATTGACTTTGACGCGAACAAGACAGCGAGAAAGAAAAATTATAGTTTTCTTTTCCACAGGTCATCGCTCCATGGCGTTACGCTATCTCCTCACCTTTCGCGACAGCTCACGGTTTCTTGTTTCCAGCTCGGCCACTCGTCGCCTCAACCTGGCCAACTCGTCGAGGTGATCGTCTCCGTCAACGACAATATTGTTTTGGTAACGTAAGTCGAGTGAAGGGGCGTCCTCTTCTTACGTTTTGCTGTAAAATTGAAAGATGTAATTTTTCATCATATGTCTTGAATTCAACCATTCGTAACCGAGTCGAAAGACTGCGGAGCCACGCACGAAGAAACTAGCCAAAACGGCCCGTCAAGCCTGATGCCGCTTACTCCTCCGCGGCGAGCTGCTGCCACTGAGAAGGAAATGCATCAAGCTTGCTGGTGGCTGAGCCATGAGACGAATTACTGACCGGCTCGCCTTTTGAGTGAGCGGAGCGCGTGAAGTGAGGCAAGAGGCACCCAACTTACTTGATGATGAGTTGAATCCAATCCATCCTATGCGGTATTATGGCACTGGCACTAATGAAAGGTTGGATGCCTTAAGGCAGCCCACTGTCGCCGAACTCAAATTTGAAATAAACAGTATTGAATTACACATTGTTCTTATGGGAAAACGCATTTATTTGTTTTTGTTTATTTGATTATTTTTTTTTTGTCTGCGCTATGCTTGACTAATAAGGATTGTCTTCAAAACAAAACCTCTTTTCAAGGTGGAAAATAATTAGGAAAATACAATGCGGGTGTCACCGACTAAATAACGGCAATAACTACACTGGTAATTTCTTTTTTGGAATTTTGCAATCCCGGATCTCGAATAAATATTCATAACCGGATTGTAAATTTACTATCCTTTCCCCTAGTAATTTTTACTAAACGGTAGTTGAAATTAATGTTATTTTGAAAGGCGCTTTGAAAAATTCAACTCCCGTTTAATAAAATTACTAAATGGAAAGGAAAGTAAATTTACAATCCGGTAATTAATATTTATTCCAGATCCAGGATTGTAAAATTCCATTTTTTGTCAGTGTACCGGTAGCTTTAAAAGATTCTTTTAGCCATGTTTTCGTAAAATTTGCGTTATGGGTGTTTTTAGAGTCCGTAAACTCGTCCGTAAGCAAGACAGGGCGAATTTTTAAGGCTTTCAATGATAATATTGACCCCTCGGAACAGAGGCACAAAATTTCAAGGGCGTTGAAGCAACTTGGTTTTCCCTTGCCGCGGATCGGGCCGGTCGCGAGTCTACTACCTTAACGTAACCGGTTCTTCGCGTTTTAGGACCCATCAAGAAAACCTTATTGCTATTCCGCGTCTTTGCGTTCATTGCCACTTATGTCGGTGTGTGACATAACGGTCGATACCTCCATGCGGAATGGTCATAACTGAAAAACCCAGTGCTGTAAGGTCATAACTTTCTGGCCGAAAATTTTAGTGCTTTTAGAATTTCAATGTCTATGCTTACATGCTAATTTCGGTGTATATTTCATGTTGGAAGCCGAATTCGATTTGTAAAGATTGTACTTGGAAAAATGCTCGAAAATTTATTTGTGAGCGTAGAATTGAAAATTCTAAAAGCGCAAAATTCTTCAGGCGGAAAGTAATGACCTTACAGCACCGGGTTTCTCAGTTATGACCTTAGAACACTTAGTTTTATAGTTGTTACCTTCCTGGACGGAGGTATCGAGATATTCTGGTCAATATTCGTATTAATACGTGGAGCTGTAGACCAACGTTGAATTGAAACTTTCCATTTCCACCCGTCAGAACGTAAATTCATAGTTCGTGTGACACTCATATTGTGCAAACATGGGCCAATGACTTTATGTGGACTAAGTCGGGGAAACAACTCAGGGTTGTTTCAAAGCCTCTTTGGGTTCAGAGGTCATAAGACTTGAGAATGTGCCGGAACGAAACTCATAAGCCAACGGTCTCTGTCGAACAGATTGGCTTCTGAGAGTTGATTGGTTATTCCAGGGGTAGGAAGGAGGGTGCTAACAGAGTGAGGTGTTGCCTCTATTCAGTATCGCATCCTGATCCTTGTCGGGACATTGAGGACCGTGTCGAGGTCGTAGGTGCTCGATCAAGTGATCAACTCCGTTCATTAGAGCCGCTTCTTTTCTGATGAGGTAGGTTGCATCTGTCGTCCCTTAGGGTGGCCTTAAAGTTCGAATCCTCCTAATAAAAATCCACCAACTGCGAAGTGCTTATCCGAAAAATCCACCAACAGCGAAGTGCCTTTTCGAAAATTCCACCAATTGCTATCTATTCACACTGCAGTTGGTGGGTTTTCGTATCGGCACTTCGCAGTTGGTGAATTTTCATTAGGAGAGGTCGAGTTGCATCATCCCCATGGCGCACGTCAATTTAAAAAAGGGGGGGGGGTAGTACTCAGCGTTTTGTGTCTAATATTGGCGCTCTCCCCTGATCCCTAAATATAAGGCCATTGTTTAGGACTGGTCATACGATGTTCAAGGACGTTGAGGTTGGTGAGGCCAGCCATGCTAGAATGCTAGGCTACCACAGCCTTTTATTATTATTATTTTCTGCCTTGCCGAGCCAAAAGCAAGTCTTAAAACATAATTCACGGAATATATGGCCATAACTAAGGCTGGAAAACAGTTGTACAAGATTGGTACGTAAGCTAGTGTGCATTTTTAACAAAAATGAAAAAAAATGAACGACGACTGAACAAACGAAGCTGTGATAGCCCTGTTAACTTAAGATTCGATAGATTAGGAGCGCGTTAGTTAGCAGAGACAGGTTAAGTTGAAGCTTTATTTTATATTCTAGGGTACGTTTAAGGAGGTTTTGTGAGGATATGGTTGGTAAGGGCAGATAAGAGTAAGTTGTGATTGGTAAGTGCCAGGTAAGGGCACGGTAGGTTAAAAGGAGATAACTCAGAGTCCTCAAGAGGATTACGTCATAGTGAGATTGGCGCCTCTCAGACAGTTATGTCACTGAGATAGTAAAGCATCAGATGCAACTTACTATTGACGAATAAACCGTTTACCTGGAACAAAGGGAGACGTGATTAGAACACACAAGACAACTCGTCTACCAGTGAATTTGACGTTTTCACCGAAGACTTATTGTAATGTCGAAATCCATTATATTCACTCGATACCTTGATTGTTTTTGATGAGCAGGACAATGCGCTCTTTGTCGGCTTTTGGGCGTCGAGCTTGATTTCAAAAATGAAGACGTCAATCTTTTTTTAAATTTATTTATTTAGGAATACAAATGAATTCATTCGGGCGACTTTAATACAGATGTACTCAAATCCAGCGACAGTCACATACACGTAGTTAGTAGCTTTTGGAGGAAAGCGAAGCAAATTCCTGGCATCCCCCGAGAACTTAAGAGGTGAGGGTGCATATGGTACCTTCTCGCAGCAGCTTTCTCCACATCGGTGCGAATCGTCTCCCCCTTTTCTCCACGAGACAGAATCAAGTCTTATCGACGCGTATTACATCTGAAGTAAAACAAACTTGGCTGCTGATAGCGTGATATTTATTTGTTAGTCTACATCGTCAAAAATGTAATCTGCAACTGGTTCATTGTTGCACGCAGAATCATGGCACGAATTTCTTGATATTTGAAACCATATCCCTACCCCCCCCCTTTTTGCTGGATGTTTTTTTTCTATAAATGACGAAACTGTTGACTTTCTACCATCAGATAAGCTCAAATGTACATCGCCAATTTAGGAGGATCAATGAAAACTCTTTTTGGTAGCAGCTCCACTTGGAATAAAGATTGGAGTTGTTGCGATTTTCTTTTTTGATTTTATATCAGAGTTAAGATAATATCAATGATACATAAAAATATAAATCATTGCATGAAAGTTTTACTTAAGTGTTTCAAGGTGTAACAACAAAACAAAAGTACAATAGAAAAAACAAAAAATGGTGACATAGTATGCATTTTTTATTTATAATAAATAAGTCTTTCATCTGAAGCCAAAATCAGGTTAACACCATAATTTTTCAGGGCCCTTTTTTTTAAGAATTCGAATGCATATGTTCGATTCAGCTTATTTTTTTAATTTTACCCGTAAAATAATATTTACCTGTTCAAACTTAAAAAATGGTTAAGAAACCGCAAGCAGTTTAGAGAAACCCGTGTTGGAAGCTAGAGTTTCCAGACTGAGGAGAGAATTTTTCGGCTAGAGCACCCCACCAATATAGGTCAAACTTGTCTGCGCCTCGCAGCATTCCTAAAATGTCTGCGTTGAGAGCAGAGGCGGGGAGTAAGAATCACGGCATAGCTCGGCAAAAGGTTACACGGTACTGAAACAACACATCAAAATACAGTATATGGTCTAGCAACAATCTGCTTTTATATTTCGTGCTGGAAATCAGCGAAGGCGCGAGAATTAATTTGTCTTGGCCTTCTTACAGCATGGCCTATGGGGATGGCAACGTCGAATGGAATGTACATCATTTACGTGGACTACATCGCCGTAGAAAATTCGTCGGAGAATATGCGTCAATTCGACGCTGAAAAATTGTCATGAGGTAGAGGTCAACTCTTCGTCGAATCTACGTCGATTCAACGTCAACAATTACTCCTGGGTTGGTAAGGTGGTTTTTTACCTTCAATAAACGCTGATTCTACGTCGAAAAATATCTGGGCGGACATGGTCTATTTCTCAACGTCGATTATACGTCGATTCCACGTCGATGTTTTCCCCTCGGTACATGTTGATTTTCCGACGCTGAATCCCCCTTGGATTGTCATACTCAATGGATGAACCACGTCCATTACATCGTGACACCTTAAGAACACACAACGGCAACCTTCATAGTGTGATGGAAAGACAGGGCACGAGGTAACTCGTTCATGACTTCACCCAAATGCCGCGTTTTCCCAGTACAAGAATTCGGTATTAGGGCAGCTGTCAGTTAAACGCAAGCGGACAGTGTGCCAACAGTAGCCTCGGCCGGCAGGGCACCCTGAACGGCATCTTACGCGGGTTGAACTCAACAATCACCACCATGACAGCAAAGCGAGGAGTGGATCACTCCTTGTGATACCCGTACGCGGCTGCTGTAATTATTACTGTAATACCTGTAATACCGGGTGTAATATTTGTAACACGTAATACCGAGGGTTATACTTGTAATACTTGTAACACCGACTGTGATTCTTGTAATACCGAGCGTAATACTTGTTTTACCGCGTGTTATGACTTGTAAAATCGTAAAAGAAAACCTCGTGGAACAGCCATTGTTTTTTTTTGTTTTTTTGCGAATGACACGGTAAAACTAAGACTTCGCCACAGGTATAATTTTTAATATTTTTGTCAGCTGTACAAACGTTAACAAGTCCAGACAGAACTCCTGCCAATCTGCCTTGCAGAATTGTGCATCGCAGAATTGTGTACTTGTACCAAAAATCATAAAGTTTTGTTGTATGAGTTTAACGAAGAATCTGGAAAAAACGTATCATCCCATGTCTCATGTAAGTGTTTGCATGGCGCAAAAAATCGAGTTCGAGGTATGACCGGATTTGGGATGTACGTACACAGCCTTCAAAACGTCGAGAAAAGTGGTTTTGGACAATGCGTCTGTGTGTGTGTCTGTCTTGCTATTGCCTTTTCAGTGAACTCTCACGGGCGTAGGATCGAGATAAAACTTTAGGGGTATGTTCAGTTATATGGTGCATTGCGTCGTATCAATTCTTGAGGCAATTCGTCAACCCATTTATAAGATAATCCAGTGAACGGGTTTTGGCTATTGCGTGCGGAAACTTGAGCAAATATTATCCGATCATAATTAAATATTCAGGGTACAGTGGAACTCGGATATAGCGCTCCCCGGATATAACGCTTTCCCGTCTTTAACGATCTTTATCCTCGGTCCCTTGGGCAAAGCCCATAAGGGCAATGTATGTTTTTCCAAGATAAAGTGCTCCCCGGAAACAACGCTCTCCCGCTTATAATGCTCCTCAGTCTGGTCCCTTCTGGTAAAAATTCCGGATGTAACGGTCTGCCCGGCAAAGCACGGCGGCGAATCGGCCCTTTTTTACGCAATAATACTGCTCGCATTCCTCTCTCATGCAAGCACTGAGCCACTGTGTTCCTGATGTGCCATAAGAAAAGTTTAATTCAATTCAGCTAAAAGCCTGAAAGTTTTTGTATCAATGTACGATAGGATTTTGTTAATTAACGATAGAGACGTTAATGAGTAACTTACGTATATTAAGAAAATATCCTTTGATATATTTCTGTTACTTAGTAATACGACAAAAGATGTCAAATAAATGTTTTACAGTAAAATACTTTTTTCCCCTCAAACTCCCATAACGCATTTCTCACAATCATTTTTTATCGTTTTGTTGAAGGGTTGTCATTAAAAGTCGCTACTGTTATAATCTCCCTTTTCGTCATGCCCGAAACTTATTTCTCGCGTATAACGCTTTCCCGCCTATAACGGTCTCGCGGGCCGGTACCTTTAAGAGCGTTATATCTTCACTGTATCTTCCCTTATATGACATGAGCGCTATTGGCTTTGGACCCGACCGGTCAATCCGTTTAGCGGGACACGCGCCGAAATTGGGACACAACGAATTAGATTGCCCTAGTGTGGGTGAGTGGGACTGAAACATTTAGGGGTGTTACCGCTACGTCTTGGTCAATAACTGTGTGCCTATACTGTTTTCGGAATGGGACAGATATCCGAAAGTGGGACATTCCCCTATATGCAAAAGGGTGTTTTGCGTTTTGTTTGCCATCCTTGCATTCGTAAAAAAATCTTTTTTTTTTAATTACTTACAAGGGAAGGTACTTTGACGTGACACGAGGATTCCCTCTATTTTGGCACTTATCGTTAGGACTCGATGCCAAATGATTACCCGAGGCCGGAAAACCCTTGATCTGAAGCGTTCGGGAGATACGGGGTTGGAACTACCCCAAATACGGTAAAATCGTGTGTATTCTTTCTTGAACGCATTGCACATTTCTGTGATATCCTTGCTTTGCATATGCTATTTGCTTCATGAAGAGGCTCGGACATTAGACAAAGAAACGCACATCCACTTACCCCATTCCACCCTATTCTATATATGAGAATTATTACGATGAAGACGATGTAATTCAAATATGTTACAACATTCACAACGGTCTTTAACATTGCGTGTTACTGCTAAAATGCTTCCGTTTTAGCATGTAAGTAGGGCCCGTATGGAGTAGAAGCAAGAAAGGCACGCTCACTTTGCAGGAAGATTTTCTCCCTTCTCGGAACGAATTTTACCATGAATGTGGTATTAGTACGTCGGGTAAGGTT
>Ga0058701_10005438_pt1 | contig 10572 bp, 6 predicted proteins | sample AgamicOrMae_FD_97039 | JGI IMG/M metagenome (GOLD analysis project Ga0058701, IMG submission 97039) | Agave microbial communities from Guanajuato, Mexico - Or.Ma.e | ecosystem: Host-associated > Plants > Phyllosphere > Phylloplane/Leaf | place: Guanajuato, Mexico | collected 2012-06-04 | reverse complement strand
CACCAACCCTTGAATATTTCCATAAACATCGGCGGTGTCGAATACAGGCCCTTCTTTCGCCATTCACCCGCCTAGTAAAAGAAAGCGAGAGCTCGCGAGCCGACTGTACTCAAATTGATTCATGTTTTTCGAATGGGAAGTAAGACGTCGACATTGTGGGTGTGTTCGCAGCTGGAAGAAATACGCATTCTCCGGTCGAACATCCCCGCCATCGGGCGTCACTCCTTCTGGGGAGTGCCGACGCTCAAAGTGCTGGACCTTCGACTAAACAACATTTCTCAAGTTGTTCAAGAAAACTTCCGTGGCCTGGCCAACCTTCGTGAGTTATACCTGGACGACAACAAAATAAGCGACATGCCCTCGGCCCCGTTCAACTATCTGACCGAGCTCCGGGTTCTGTCGATAGCGCGCAACCAGATTTATGAGCTCGCTCCACGAGTCTTCCTCAAACTGGGAAAACTGCGTGAGCTGGATTTGTCCGGGAACAACCTTATCGAAATGAACCCTGAAGTCTTCAAAGACATACAGGTGAGCCTGCTCTACACTGCCACAAACTTACAAGACCCTCAAAGAGTTCTTATACGCACTTTATCGATCTGGGCTGAGTTTGGTTTCAAATGGCTCAACGGGATTTATTGTGGGTCACGGTTTGGATATCTTTACAAGGTAAAGAAAGGTTGCGATCGGCCCTTTCTTGTGCCATCTTCCGTTCACAAGAGCGGAGCGGTAGCAGAGCAAGGTACTAGTCACTCAGCTAACTTTAGTTAGTTATAAGGATGTTCCATCGGAGTCGTCAAAATAATCCAGAGACCTGAAATCCTACGGCTAGGTTTAGAATATCCTTTTCATGTGGCCAAAAACACTTTGACTGTGTAGTTTTTCAGTTCGAGGCTTCCGAAAATGACCAAAAATACAGGGTGTTATACGGAGGCAGCACGAAAAATGCTCATTTCTAAAATACAGACCAGTTTTACATAAAACACAGGATAGAAAAACTTTCTCGGTGACTTGAAATACTACTACAATCAATCCAGCACCAAAAAATAAACACTTCACCGTTATGAGAAAAATAATGGTAAAAACTTTTTTAAAAGAACACATTTTGGTTTAAAAACAAGTCAAGTCAACAACTTAACGATTTCAAAAAAATAAAATCAGTGCTATGGACGGTCGGAGCAGAGTTTTGAGGACGGTTAGTTAGCAAAAGTTCGATGCGAATTGCAAGTATTCTACTCGTAATTGCAATGCAAGTACGAGTGTTCTACAACTATTAACCAATCCCAAATAAGATCATAACAACTAGCTATATCTCAATGCAGGAATATTTCTTCAGAAGTTAAACGAGAATAATACCCAAAAGAGTAGAGTGAATACGGCTGAATTGAGTTGAAAAGCAAGTTGACAGTTTGTGAGCAGACTTCTCCGGATATGGATGACATGGTGTTTGTATTTTGGCAGGAGCTGAAGGTGCTGCGATGCCGAAGCTGCCAACTCTCCAAAGTCAACGCCATGATGTACCGTCTACTGTCTTCGCTCGAGATTCTCGATTTGGGAGACAATCAATTCAAGTACATCGCCGCGGACGAGTTCAGAGACCTCTACCGCCTCAACACCCTTCTCCTGGACGGGAATCATCTTCCAGTTGTATTGGAAGGAACTTTCGGTCACGCCAGCAACCTTACCGTTCTTTCGCTCGCCCGCAACCGCATTGCCAAGGTCACTGAAAAGGCCTTCGTCAATCTAAGCAGTATCCGAGAGCTGGATCTAAGCTACAACCAGCTTAGTCACTTCGACTACGAAACGTTCCTCCCGATGACGGATTCCCTCAGGACTCTCCTCATCAGTGGCAACGCAAATATTCCGGTTGTCGAGTTGATTCCGATCTTCACCACCATCCAAAAAGTCACTCATCTCGGGATGGCAGACATGAAGATTTCAGCAATCCCTCCAACGCTTCTTGTAAACCAAGAAAACCTGAGGCATCTGAATCTGAGTGGTAACCATCTGACGAATCTTCCCATTCAGATGTTCAGTTCCCTCCCGAGACTTAGTTCGCTGGACCTGACTCGGAATAGGTTCCAGGGTATGGAAGAGAAGATTCTGGAAAGACTAGACACTATCCAGACAGTGCTGTTAGGTGAGAACCCGTGGATTTGTGATCGGTGCCATATATTGTCTCTGCATGCGAGGGCGAACCGGTCGCTCTACAACGACGTCGTGTGCGCGTTGCCAAGGACACTAAAAGGACGAGCTCTGGCTTATCTCGCTAGTAGCTCGTTCGGATGGTGCAGTCCAGGAAATCTGTACGAAGACGAGATATCAACAAATCCTCTAACTGAGGATCCTCAGTTAGGGTTGATCGCAGCAGGGACAGCTGTTCTGCTGCTTCTGGTCGTCGGTGCAGCTCTTCTGGCTGGTGTCGCGTACACGCGACATCACGCTGACTACTACTACACGCAAGAAGAGAAGCGGGACAGAGATCGAGAAGCTGCGTTTCAGGGAACAGTCATCGATGAGAAGAGTGACATACTTCTGAAGAAAGCTGCTCTGGAGATCTCCAGCAACGGGAAGAAGAAAGTGGTGAAGAAAGTGACCATCGCCACCATCGATGAGATCACGAAAGATCCCGAACTTCATGTGCTGACGAACGGTACCTGAGTAGTGGCCCTACACCCGACAGAGAGCTGCACCAAATGCGTGCAGTTCGGTCTGTCTGGGGAAACGCGAGTGGACTCCTAGCAGAAAGACCGGGTCGAGGGACCCCTCGACCCGGTCGATCTGGACGAAGATACCCAATTACCAGCTCCTCCACCACCTCCAAGTGCAACCCTGTGTTCCGTGTGCAGAGACCAGTTGGTGAGACCTGGTAGGAGCATCAAAAGTGCCGAATTGACTGTGGAACTCCCGCCTATACTGCATGCGGCAGAGTTGCCACCTTATACAGAGACTTACACTCCCCTGTCCCCACCGACGTTTCACACTTTTCAGATAGAACGATCGTGAAAGCTTCGGCGTGCCTTAGTGTTTCAGTTATGGATCAAATCCCTAGGGTTTGGGATATATCTCATCGTGGGCAAGCAAGCAGGTTCTCAATTTTAGCTCAGCCCGTTTTTATTACAAAGAGAACTATGGTTGGGGCGTCCGCAGCAGGAACGCTACATGTTTCGACCAACTAATATACAACTGCCAATCGTTGAATACTCGGAATTGCATCGTTTGGGAAAAAATATCTTTGATACAGTTTGTTTAAGCCTAAGCGAGCGCACCTGAGAGATGACTTAAATAGGTTAAGTCATCTAGCAGGTGTGGGCTAGCGTGCGATAATTGTGAACCATCCCACACCACGAAACTGAGAAGCCAAACATTCGTCCTCTCAAGGTTGAGGAAATACCTCGTACGAACTTTCAACTCTAACATTGTGATAACTTTTGTGTAACACGAAACTTGTTTCTTTAGTTTATGGAAACGTTTCGAAGACTGCTTTCACTCTAACACCTTGGTGAAATCAGTGCATTCGTTGACTGGTAAGATAGTTCATACAGTTTTTATAATAATAGCTATTATAAGCGTCGGAGAGGCGTACCGATAAATTTATCGACCCTGACTGTAAGTTGTGCAGTTTGCCCTGATGAAAAAGTTCCGAAAACTCCGCCCTCGCTGGGCCTTTGCGTTAAGACAGAACGTTCTGGACAATGAATTGTAGCTTTTCAGTTTTTTTCTTAGGAAAAGCAGAGTGTTCGATATGTTATGTATTTATAAAAAGTCAGTTTGACTGCTCAACTATTCCACGTAACATATAGTACATTTTATATATAAACACTTCATACCAGAAATGTTCTATCGTTCAGCTGAATTCTCGGACAACAGGTTTTACAATGCGGTTTTGGACAATTCAGGACTGCTGATTTGTTACTTTTGAAAGAAGCATTTTGGGCTGGTTAAAAGGACGATTTTGGATATTAAAAACTGTGATTTTAAGTTTTTAACGGATCGATCATTTAAATCTTACGTCGATTAGTTATGTGAAAACTTTTTTGGTTTTGGACTTTTCTGGGCAGAAAAGCCGCTTAAATCCATGGAACTCTTTCCAGGCGTGAACTCAACATATTTAAAATGTATTTTATGTAATGTGGGTCTCTCTTTTGCGTACACTTGATGTCAGAAGGTGTAAAGGAGGTGAGTGGTCTTGAACCGCCTCTCGCTCTGTCTCATTTTCTCGCATATGAGCTCAGAGTGCAAGACAGAGATGAAACATCTATCTGCGTTGGATGAAAGGGAGAGGGGAAAAGTCAGATGGGAAACTTGTGCAACGTGACGCGGCGCCAGGAGTGAAAAAAAAATGCTCAAAAGAGGGTCTGTTTGAGCTGCGCCTCTTTTCATACAAAGAAAAAAAAAGACATCTTGATTCTGTCCATGACTTTAGCCGAAGTTCGTTCATATGCACAAAAAACGCGTTCCTGCTTTTCAGTTTAAGTTATTTCTAAGAATATCGCTTTCTGCGATTTTTGTATCACTCTGTAAATTTTGAAGGTAACATTATGTATGTCTTGTGTTTTATCTCCAGGCTGATTGTGAGCGGAGAAAGGCAAAAACCTGACCTTAGTTAACCTAACCTATCGTTAGCCCAGCTGACGGTAGCAGTTTGAGAAGTTAAAGGCTCCAGCAACTTTCGACAAACAGCTCAATAAGACACAAAGCACTTTAACAAGATCAGCGTAACAAAGGTTAAGCAACCCCGGAATTGTTGAGATAACCTAACCCCACGCGTTTGAAAGTTAGTAAACGCATTCATGTCATGAAAGGTTGAACCTGGGTAGAGCACAAGAATGAATAATGCTATCTTTAAAACTTACACGGCCGCTATCGCTCTTTACCAAAAATATTTTAACTATACGTACCGTAATTCATATCGAAAGCTAATACTACGTAGGTAATTAAGTTATTAAAATCGGTTTAAGTAAATTATTGTCTTACTTCTAAGTCTTCCGGTCTTAATGAACATTCCGTAATATTAACTTCTTCTTGAATTTCAAACTCTGACAATACTTGTCTCACTCTCTTGGATGATCTTGACATATCGACCCGATGCAGCTCTTTTCTACAAACTGATGTGCTGCGTTGTTTGGCTGCACATCTACGAAAAAGTGTTCCGCCAGCTCAGCTGGACTTATCCGACATTTTATAAATTTCCTTCGCCTTTGTACATAAAAAGATTGCAGGCAAACTATTTTTATTGTAGGAAAAGTATTTTTGCACATATTGCATTTTTAAAAACTTTTTACATAAAACCATGTTAATCAGTAGCATTATAACTTCCCAGTTTTTAAGACGAGTGAATGTAGATATGTATGAATGATGTATTTTTTTCTATTGTAAATACTTATTTATTGTAAAATATTCTCAACCTAGGAGACGCGGAGACGGGGTTCAACAAGACTCACTCATGCAAAAATACCGATTTGGTGTGAGTAAAACGGTTAGGCCAAGGAAAGTTGTTTTTTTAGAAGAAGCTATTAATAGCTGTATCAATGTGAAGCTCTCGCCGAGAAGGTTGATATCGCTATTGATAGGCCTATCAAGAAAATTAACTAAAATACGTGTTGAACCCGTCTTACCTTATACTCACCATGCAAACGGAAACGTTTCCTGTGTTATACTGATCTAGGAAACGGTATCAAATTCGGATGTTATAAGATTTTCAGTGAGTTTCCTAGCCTCCTTTTCTTACGAGTGTATGGTTTAACGCTAAACTATTCGTCTCATAATGGCCGATGTCTTGTAGTACCCCTCTCTCCCCGTCCCGTAAAAGTTCTCGCTAAGAGAGCCTTATTCGCACGTGTCGCCGGTCTACAAATCCACCGCCTTGTCGCAACCGATGTAGACGACCGCAACACGGCGTGTGAGACAAGTTGCCGCGGGAAACTTTTTGAATCTATCAAAGCGAATTGTTTCGGTATGTTTCGCGCCGACTAAGAATAAAAGAAAACGCATGGTATTATCTTCAGGGGCAGCGCAGTGTGGTTTTATACTGGCAAAAAGAAACGCCTATCTGAAAGCATATCTTCGAGTCATGAATCTGGTAACCGTCTTGTCGGGAATTCCATTTTTAGGGGTGGAACATTGTAAAATATCAGCATTCTTAGAAATGGACTTCATTTGAGGTGAAGTTCAACGAGAAAATTAATGATTGGATTGGAAAGTGATTTTGTGGAATAGAAGACCGACCCAAAACAGTTCCAGCCTATCAGAAACTTTCCTTGATGGTATCCGCAACCCAACCACGATTTTCTTAACTGTTTCTGTCAGTTTCAGCCAATGATAGGGTTTAGCTTGCTATGTACTGTACATGGTAACGATATTATAGCTTTCCACCAGATGAGTCTGTTTTTACACATCTGTTTCCACTCGGTCACACTGGTATGAAATGGTTACCTCAAAATGGTAACTGCTGGTATGATTAAAATCTTACTTTAATTTTCCGTCATATTTTTACGTTGTGAGAAAACGTTTCTGTAGAGTTACTATTTTGAAAGCTTTGCAAGTCCTTTTAAATTAGTCCGAATTTTTTTACGAAGAAATGTACAGAACTGTCAATAAATTTTTGCCTAACGCAGTGTTCCGATCGTACCTTGATTAAAAGATGCTCATTCATTTTTGGTGATATTGTACTTTTATTTTTTCCCCGAGCATGAAAGCGGAAATCGTTTTGGCCGGAATAGGATGATGGTTTGTGAACCTCAGGGAATACTCTTTCAAAGACTAATAGCCCCTTTTAGAGGCTATTAAAAATGCGTATTTGATACGCATTTTCCCAGGGCGTTCTCCCGCGCAAATAGTTTTCGAAGACCACGAGATGGCGCTTTTAAACTGGAGTCTCACCATTTTTGTTCCCCTCCTCAATCGTTAAATCTAAGTAAATCTCAAATTTGGCATTAGGTCTACTGATCCCTCACCCCCACCTCCACTCCTTGACGTAGTTTATAGATTCTCCCTCCTCAAAGACTGCATGTGATCAATGTCGGTTCAGGCCCACAGGCTCCCAATTTTTACTACGTTCCTATTTCGTACGTGCTTATAGGTCCGTCGTCTAGCAGGCTGCCTCTGAAATAAACCATGATTCGAGAAAATGTTATCAATTTTGTGCTGCTTTTTTCAGATCAGGGCAATTTTCCTGTCACCTGTTACGTAAATAAATGTTTTATTCAGATCCGAGTACCTCTATGTTTCTTTTATTTTTGAGTCTTAAACCGTTGATTTGTAAATATTTATTGCAAAGTCTTTCCATTCATGTGGTAATTTTTCTTTAGTATGTGTACGAAGCTGTGAAGTGAGCCTGTTGTGTATGTGGCTAAAAGTGTATCTCAGGTAGATGTCCCTGTATAGTTATGAAGACCGTAAATTGTTCTAAACGGGCAGGAAATTATTAATTTAGAATAAAAACGGTTTTGAAGCGCAAGGTACAAACTGCTTTCTAAAACGCTGTTGAAAGTTGTTTCAATTTTTGAAGTTAGGCTTCTGTTCCAAGTGATCTTGTGTACTTAACTGTAGAATCTCGAAACTTGATTTGTTATGAACATATTTAAATTTTTTATTTTTAATGCTTCCTCTGCGGCATCACTATTAAATCATCCTCTCATTCAAAATTTCTCTCAAAATCCTCGATGTCAACCGAATTCAGTGAATTATTTTTCCACAATAAAGGCAATTTGGAAAAAAGCTAGGGAGGTAAAAAAATATAGGACTAAAAGGTAACAAACTTTAATGAAGTATCGTTATGAGAACCAACATAGCGATTGTTGGTGTTCCTTTAGCAAACGCTATTTTTATTGGGAGACATTAGAGTACTGCTTTATTGCCTTTAGAACTCGCTAAGTAATTTCAGCGGCGTCTTTTCACATTAATCAATTTCAGTTTAAACGCCAGTCGTCGAAACAAACATTAATTATGTTGATGAGTAGTTTTTCCTTCAAGAGCGAGTATACGTTTCTCAAGGGTACAGCATTTTGTTTAAATAGATTTCATTTGTTATCGGATAAAATGGTCATATTTTGTATTTGGTTCTTTTTTTTTAAGCTCCACGAAAAAAATATCCCATTGATTGGTTTACTTGAATCAAAAACTGTGAATTTTTACCTCTTACTTTCGTTTTGTTGAAAATCGAAAAGAGGGACCATAGAAACTGTAAATACGATGAAATAAAATAATATATTCCTTAACGAATTTGTTGATTCATTGAAAAGTACCCAATGAAGAAGACATAGAAAAATAAGCGACGGCAGAAGAATTGAGGATCAATGATACTTTCTAACACGTTTCTTTAGAATTATTTAAAATTTTATTGAAACATACTGAACCATCTTTGAGCTCTATACAGTCGAAACGTTCACTGTTAAATACCGGTATGTCACGCAATTTCCGGTTACGTAGTAAAATCACGCCATTACTTTTTACATGTTAATGTTTCTCATTAACTGAATATCACGCGAATGCGTTTCACATTTATCAATTACGATTTCTAGTGAATTTTACGATTAGGCTGCTTCAACGAAATTATTACGTGTGGTATTTTCATTCGCTATTACACGATATTCTATCTCCTCGGAAAAGAACGGCATTCCAAATTTTAAAGAGTATATACGTTTTTAGCGTCTTGTCCTTTATTCGTCACGTAATAGCGAAGAACATGGCACTTAACCTAACCTGTCTTCACTAACCGATAAAAAAGCAGCATCTTTCGCAATAGCCAAGTGGAGGGGCAGTAAAGAGGCGTGAAGGGTACCTAATTTATCACAAAATACCCTTCACAGTAGTATGTCGTTTATTATCGCGTTGAAAAGTTAAACTTGAATAGAACGCAAGATGTAGAAAATAGAACCTTAAAAACTAGAGCGGAAAAGGGATGCTTTCCGCGTTCCGACAGAATGGTGAGAACTTTTTTTTCTATAAAAACATGACGCTTTAATTTACTTAATTAACTGAAGAAGCAGTTATTCCTGATGACAATCTTGATTAATGCTGTTGGTCATTTCTTTATCAGAGGGCACAGAGGGAAGAATTGGGTACCAACCATTCAACCCAATTGATGAATTCAATTTTACTTTAGTTGGACGCCGTAGCGCCTCCTTTTCTTAACCGGGTACTCGTCTCGACGGGTATCGCCGGGTACCGAGTATATAACGTTAGAATGCTATTAGGCTTCTGGAAGGTTATCTCCGAGCTGCACTCAGTTTAGTGTCTCTTCCCACGGGAATTAAACCGGCTCCGCGTCCCTTAAAAGATCAATAAAATCCGCATACGCCTCTGAGCTGGAATTTTTTCCGGCTTTTTGTTTTGCAATTTTTTTTTCGAAATGCAGTTTACTAATTAACCTTGAATGCTACGGTCTAAAATCACTCAAAATGTAGTTTTCTCAGTAAATTTTGGTTAAGGTCGTAAAAAAATGCGACTAAATGATAGTCTCAGAAAACATTTTTTTAAAGAAAACGCGTAATTTATGGTACCCCTAAGTTTTACATCTTTTATTTTCAACCCCCTTTATCCAGCGCGTTCCACCCTGGTTCCGTCAGAGTTGTGAATATAAGCTTACCGGTAGGTTAGTATAGGGGCTATATGCCTCGCTTTCTTATTGATCCGCTCAGCTGTTAAATTATTCCTAACCCCTGGATCTTTGATCTCAAAATCTATCAAAATTAAAAAAGTCAAGAGAAACTTCGAGACGAGTTGAAAACTGACGAGTTGAGGTTAGGCCACACGCACAACGCGGGTGTTCTTCTGTTGCCTATTCAACACTTTGCAGGCGCTAGGAGGTAAGTTTTCGAATTATTTTTTCCAACACTAGTATGACATGCACACTCGTCCGACAATAATTAGTAGATTACTTTTAAATTTAAAAGTTGATTACGTTAAGGTAGCTTTCAGTTTTCTCGGACAACCTCCTTAATGGTCTATCCCACATCTCAATTCATCACCCGCACAAAATGAGTTGCGGTTACAACAGCGAACAAGTGGGTTATAAAACAGGCGAATTTCAAGTACCTCGGTGCATATAACTTCATTGCTAAAGGTAAGATTTCCTTCCTCCCTAGTTAAACCTCCTTGCATGTAAGATGAGACGAGACACATACATCCGCGTATTAAAGTCGGTTGGAGAAGTATAAAGTTAATTGAGGTAAAGTTTTATACCTTGTGCCTCGCTTCATTCGACGGTGGCCTGTGCGTCACTTCGCTACCACTCCGCTCTTGTCGCCCAGTCTGTTGCCGCTTATTTTTCGACAGCAGTAAATCCATTTGAGAAGTAAGCGTGGTGACCGTTATGTTAGGGCGAATCAGCAGGTACAGGTAAGTTAAGTTGATTGCGTGCATAGTGCATCGCTCCGCTAACAAGAAGTGAAACACAGGGGTTGTAAAATTACACAGTTCGACAAAAAAAAAGTCATTTTTTGTCCCCACGTTCTCATGGTGATTTTTCCTTTCCTTGGGGGTAAAAATGACGGAAAATGACTATCCTAGCCCCGGGAGATCGGGGGGGCACCCCCCACGCTAATAAATGGCTTTTCTTGGCTTTTCCGCCAT
>Ga0058701_10005437_pt1 | contig 10572 bp, 7 predicted proteins | sample AgamicOrMae_FD_97039 | JGI IMG/M metagenome (GOLD analysis project Ga0058701, IMG submission 97039) | Agave microbial communities from Guanajuato, Mexico - Or.Ma.e | ecosystem: Host-associated > Plants > Phyllosphere > Phylloplane/Leaf | place: Guanajuato, Mexico | collected 2012-06-04 | reverse complement strand
CTTTTCAAGTCAACATTGTTGCGGTAATTCCAAAAAATGGCTAAAATGTCGAAAACAAAAGTTGGCCAAAATAGAGCCTCCTAGCAGAAAGTTCGCTACCCTCTCCTTGTAGGCCCTCTGCCTCTGGTGGCCGACCGCCGAACGTACCCGAAACAACAACTTCGGAAATACAAAGTTTTTTGTATTTTCTTTTTCAAATTGAGCTTTATTCAGGTTTTATATCACAACAATTCAAACAAGTGAGAAGCAGATTATAAAAGGGTTCCTTCTTATATATTTTTGCTGCGTGTTTTTGAAGATAGACAGTGGGCCCATGCAATTTACGAGTAAAATTATGCTGTTGGTAGTATGAGAGGAACCTTCATTTGTTTTGAACCAACATCACTCAACAGATCCGAGTTTTGTTTTAGTATTCTTTTCTTTAGGACCAAATTATTCCACAGAGTGATCAAACCTTGAATTGTTTTTAATCCGGATTCTGAATAACACAACAGTTGTAATGGAAGAAGACACAACAGTCTGTACCAACTGGTGAGATGATTTTCTTTTCTTTATTTTACTTGCTAGGTTAGAGTACCCGTTAGGAAAGCCACAACTCTTGTATTGCTTTTTTTATCACCCTGTAACATCATTTACCATCAATTGCGCAATTTTTCAACGAGGAGAAGAACCGTCCCTTCGACCTGTAATTTAATTTTATCCCGCTTACGCATGTCATTTTCTTACAATTCATCATGAATTTGCAAATCCGATGTAGATTCGTAGGCTTGCTTGTTAAATGTTGCAATCAAATTATCAAAAGTTCGTGCCTTTTCTTTCTTTCTTTTTTTCCATGTGATTTGCCCTAGACCTGTCCGATATCGCGTTTCATAGAAGCACTTCGTTTGAAGCCGATAACGTAGGTTAATTACACAGTCTGTCATTGTTGAATGCCAACACCAATTTTCGTTCATACTTTGCAGCCAAAGGCCTATCGCGTCTAGCAACTATGTGATGCACAGTTTGCACTGCCATCGAAATTTAGAAAAATGCCGCTTCTGTGGCGATGCCGTTCCGCGTTCAGATATGCAGGAACATCATGCTGAGCAACATGCTGAGAAATCCTGCTCAGACTGTGGTTTAAACATACCACAAGATTGCCATGAAGCACACAAGGTAAGTGTTCTAGGAACAGAAAGGCTTTCTCCCTGGTAAGAAAGTCTTCCAATTAAACAGCCATGTACTGCAACCAACTCATGATTATTTTGTTTTTAGGCTAATGAATGTAAATCAAGAAAAATCAGTTGTGCCTATTGCACCTTAGAAGTGCCAGGGACTGACATACAAGAGCACGAAGATTATTGTGGAAGTCGAACTGAGCGATGTGCTGACTGTGGCAAGTTTGTCATGATCAAGTACCAGCAACTGCATTTGGATTCAAACCATGGCTTTCTTAAATTGGATGATGGTAAGTCGTAGGATCTGGACTCCAATCACTCTGCCGCCTAACTATCTAATTTTGTCTCTCTCTTGTGTAGAACAAGCTCCTCCTCCACGTCCAAAGCTAGGAGATTATTTTGTCAGAAAACCGTACAAGCAGTCCCCAGTAAACTCAGGTCTTCCATCAAATGGTAAACTGGAATTCATCACAATCTTTTAGTGTGGGAGTTAGACCACCATATTTATCCCTGGAATTTGCTGACATTCTCAGATTTGTCTTCATGGGATCGTCTTGTGGCTCTTCATTTAGAGGATGAAGACTCCATGTTGGCTGATCCTCGTCGGAGCTCTGCGTCCAGCTCAAGCAACAATTACTCATATCCCAAAGGCGAAGACTCCGTGTCCATACCTTGTGAATTTTGCCAAGCTATGGTGCCTAGTGATAAGTTGATGGAGCATCAGGTACGTGACCCACGCCTAGAAGCCTGAGGCTGCGTTCAAAAACACCACTTGAAAGGTATTCTTTCTCTCTTAAGAAAGCTCCATGTGTAAGACAGAAATATAACTTCCTCGGGTGCCATTTTCGAACGCGTCCTTAGGCGTCCTTGAAACACCCTTACCAAATCCCTTTCAAGGCTGTAAAGCAAATCAAACTCTCTCTCATTCCAATTCTATGTTTGCACGATTTCCCCTCTCTCTCCCCCGGATTCCGTTTTCTCGCTCGCTAAGGTCCACCATTAGTAATCCGGGTAGTCCCCATCCAATGAGAACCCTCCCGATTACAAATGGCGGACCTGAGCGAGCGAAAAACGGAGTTTGGGGGAGAGGGAGGGGAAATCGCGCAAACACAGAATACTGATCATCTCAGGGTAGCCTTGTACAAATAATTCTCAAACTCACGTTGAACAGAAATATTTCCTGTAGAGCTATTTTATGGTACGTACATTCTGCTTCTTAATAACGCACTTTTTTTTTGTTTGGCAGACCGGTTGTAGTCCCGATATTACCTCATTTCCTCATCAGGAGACTTCGTCGAAAGTTGAAAAGACTTCTGTGAATAGCGCCCTGAGAAACGGCTACAGCGCTTCGGGACGATCAGGCGGCGGCGCGAGTGCACGCGGAAGTGCGGCCATAGCCACCTATACCCTGGATGATTCGGACGATGAGGTTACCATCCTGAATTCTGACGAAGTAGAAGTGGAGCTACCGTGCGAGTTTTGCAACGAGGCCTATCCTGCGTCTGTCCTCAACAAGCACCAGGTAATTTGCGGAATGAATCTTGGAACTGCGTCAGCCGGGTTGTCGCCTACCTGAAATTAATATTAACTCGGGGACATCTTTTTTGAGAACTCAGGGAAACATCGGTTTCCCACTCTCAGAGGTTTATCGATTGTTTACCAACTTGGGTCAACGAAAGCTAAGCTTCTTGGAACCTGGCTAAACTTAAGGCGAAATCCTGATGATTTCCGCGGCTTTTTTTTTTCGACATCTTGTTTGCGTCTTTTTCCAATTGCGCGACATCCATTTGCACAACGTATGATTGCGCGACATCACAGTCGCGCAACATCCTATCTACGCGACATTTATCCAACTCTTCTGGGGAACGCACATTAATCGTCCCATCCGCAGTACATTTAAAAGGCGAATCTATTCCCAAACTTGAATGAGCGAAAAGACTTTCATAAAATTTGCTCCTTTCGTTAAATTTGAGGGACTTGTCTACTAGCGAGTTGCTCTCTGCCGTACTAGTATTTTTCGAATTTTGCCGCCAGGAAATCTGCGAATCGCGGATAGCGGCGCCTCCGACCCACCATTGGTCCCTGCCCACCCCCGGAGCTCGCACCATCACACCTCCGTTGACCCGGAAGAGGTTGAACGCCGAAGCCAAAGCTGCCGCCTCAAAAGAAGGTAAGACTTTGTTTCCTTCCAGGATTTCGTTTCAAAACTAATGTCTGTATTACCGTCTTGACAGCTCCCGCGATGCCTGTACCTACCATATCGAGGTAAGGTGCGTGCTGTTATTCGGCAAACCAAGACCGCACCGATATTTAGTTTGTTTTTTTCGTGATTTTCAGCCGTATTGATGAAACTAGATTATTGGTTTCGCAGAGCACCAACTCCCCGGCTGGTGCTGTCCCAAAGCAGGTGGTTGAAGCGTTTTGTTTAACGATAACAATTTTTAACCTTGATTTTGAAGTTTGTTTGTGGAATTGTGTCTGATTCAAAATAACCATCCATTTTCTTTACTTGTATTCGTGAGGTTTGGCTCGTTGGCGTATCTTTTGTCGCAGTATATTTGAAAACCGAAACTGGGACAAATCTCCGTTGAATGCAAAAGTGCTTTCCGATTTTAGCGATTTCTCGCCATTTTGCAAAAGAATATCGCTGTGACCAGATTTCATTGTTAAAATCGCTATTCCACTCCAATTTTAAGAAATATCTCTGTTTCATAGCTATGGTAATTTCGAAATTGATGCCTTGAAGAAAACCTGCTTTGCGTGTAGCTAATCATATTTGTAGTTTAAACCTCATGATTTTTCTATTGAGAGCTCTGAGGTCCATCACCAGTTACAACTGGGACTCGCTACGGGGCTTGGCCATCCAAGTACGCCTACGTGAACGTTAAGTCCAAGAAAGGACTTAACGTCCACGTAGCGGTGCGGCCCCCTCTGAATCTTAATCCTTAACTTAATTGGCTTATTAGTCGTTTTTTTTTTTGATTTTTGGATTCTAACTTTTCAAGGGATAACAAACCATTTCCTCGAAGTTGTGTTGCTTGCAAGTTGCTCATGTCCTGCATTACGTTGCCTAACTTGATTGTTTCGGCGACGTTGCCGAGTTTCCATTCTGATGATTGTGCGGATTTTCATGTAAAAACTGATTTTGTTTCAGACAAGGTCTCGGAAGAAACGTCCGGCCCCCGCTCCTCCAAGCCGAACCTAAATCGGGGTCGCAACCGCGGACCCAAAAATTAAGGTCGTCACCTCACTGACCCTGATTAACTTCACAATGTTTAGTCCAATTTCTTGTAACATGAGACTGAGTCTCATGCTTGTAAAGAGCATTTTTTAAAATGTGGTGCAGGGTTTCTCATTTGTAGCACGAATCCGGAAGTTTTATTTCTTTTCTAGTTGCAAAAATAAACCCAAAGATATTCTATGCATAATTAAGGTACCATCCCAAGCAAATAGTGAAGTGTGGACTAAAGTTAAACCGGAACTAATTCTGAATCGTACATACAGGCGTCTATCAATGTCTATTCCTAACGTGTACCTCAGGAAAGGCTCATTAAAAGCACTCCCGTGTCTGTTTTCCGAAATCTCGACCTCGGAATCTAGTCTGCGTTTTACGAGTGTGTTGCGTACTCGAAGAGAAAATGCTCTTTACATCTAAAAAATCCGCACATTTTTTTTTTGTTTGTTTTTTAACGTTGAGAGAAAAATTTGATCTGATGAACTCATTTTTAAAATCAGCCTATTTAGCATTTTATAACTGAAAACTGTTTCTACGAAAGCTAAAAAGGAAAAACAAGCGGATTTTGTATGAAAACGTTTTTATTTGATTCGCGGTGGTAGCTATATTCTAGACATGTATGACTGTGATATGTAGTCATTTACATTACAACGCTGTTTTAAGGTTCTATAAATGCTTTCATTGTTTGTTATTTTGTTAGTTTTTTAATTTCAAGCGTGGGACTGACATATGACCTTTTTCACCGCGTAACTATAAAAATCATGCGCTTTCTTAAATTTAAGGCTTAGGTTAATAGTTTTGCCTTGAATTTCGTGGATATAATTCTTGTTTGTTTTACTGTTGTTGGCATGTTGTCATCTTTTTCTAGTGGAGAGTCGAAACGGAAGGTTTTCTCTGTCCGGAGATGAGGGTAGCTTCATCGTATTGTAATTGTATTACCTTAGCAGAGCCTTACTGTACACTGTTAAACTAAGATAACTGAATGAATACAGCTTCTGCAATCGGGTTGAAATTGTGTAGAAAACCGCCTGTACAGGTTTTCTATTATCTACTTACGGCCTTGCTATTCGACCCAGTGTTTTAAAACCCAGTGTTAAAAAAGGCGGACATTGTTTCTCCGAACGAGAGAAAATTTCTTTGTATTGTGTTTTTGCCAAATATAAAGAAATGATTTTAAGACGTCGAAAGTATGTATTTCATTTTTTTAGCCCTTTTCCTAAATGCCGTTCGGTTTGAAGAATTTTTAATTATTGATCATAAGGCCCTTCGGGACGTAAGAGCCATTGGGTGTTGAAATTTTTTGTTGTGTTGTGGTTTGCCGAGTTACATAAAAATCCAATGGAAAAAAAAGAAAGAAAAAGATTCACAGAGGGAAATAAAAAACAAAAAAAAATTACATTCTATTATAGATAAACGGAGATACCAATACTCATACTGCTTTTACTCAAAATACAAAATTACCGAAGAACCAAGAACAAATCAGTGCAGAGTCAAGTACTATCCAATGCACCCCACGAAAGTGGTAGAATCAACAGAAGAATGGAAATAGAATCAACAGAATGGATTTCATCCAAACTTTGTACACCTTGAATACAGATCATTGCACAAGGAATTGATAAAACGAAATTCAGGACGTCGTGATTGAAGTTCACTAGTTCAAACTGTGAAAAGAAAAAAGAAAAAAAAATCTTGCACCCAAAATAACATGAAACGCTCTTTACTTCCGGAGTTAAAAAGCCACGAAATCGCCAGAGAAAAGTTTTTCTTTTCTTTTATTGTTTATTGGTACTAAAAATTATTATTATTATCGTTGTAATTTTTGCTAGATTAGTTTCAAAAATTTCCCATTTATCATCGCTGTTTTTCAGAACCGTATGGTAATCCTTCCAACGTGCAATTCCCAGAAATTTAGGCCTTTATTTCAAGAAGTAAGATTTTTTTGATGATTTTAAATCTTGTTTAAAATCATTGACATTGCGGTGACATTCGTTTCTTTTGCGAGACCGGTTTAATCATTGGTATTTCTGGCTTCAAACGTGAGGTCGCAGGTTTGAATGTTATGTGTGAATGTGTGAATCAATAGTTGAGGAAGTTCCGATTTCCTCCGCTAGATGGCGTATGCTGTCCAGCTGGCGGAGACTTTTTTGCTGCGCAGAAGGTTCTTGCGCAACTACGTAAATTGGTCTGTCGGCTTATAAGCTTTGGGCTTTGGTTCGTTTCCCGAGTTGGGGCGCGTCACGATTTTGCAAAATTTCCTTCATTTTATCAAATATTTCTGGTTTTGAGACTTCGATATCGTCGAAGAAGACTATTAATCGCCGAAAAAAGTCACGTTAAAGTCTTGGTAAGCATCAATCACTTTCAATCTTGCTTAGTGAGTTGTTGCTCAATGGAAGCCTAAATCGACTCGATGGTTAACGTACGCGTCCTCTGTTTTCGAAGTGGTAAAATATTTGCTTCGTTGTCACTTTTTCGTTACTTTAGTTCTATCGAACCATGCACTGTTATACGTTAATTTATCTTGCCGATATTTCAGGCTCCTTGTTAAGTTCAAGCTTGGTAATGCTTGATAGCTTGGCAGGCCTCCAGTTTTCGTTCCTTCGAACTTTCTTTTAGCCGTAATTTTATGTACCCTCGCTCGATCGAAGCGTAATCGTTTTTGAAACACCAGCTTCTGTTTGAGTTATTACGGTGTGCGAGCGCTCAGCAACCAGACGGAGAAAAATTGATTTCAGTCGTTTTCGTAGTTCTATTAAAAATATGACCGACATTGCACCGTGAATTTATTTGGAATTTAGTAGTTATGTCCCAGACTATTTCTAATGTTGTATTGGAGTCTTCTAACCGTAGTCATGCTATTCTTTTTATGCTAGTCTTATGCTATTGAAGCAAACACATGGCACCCTGCATTTATGACCTTAGAGGCATTCATGAACTGTTGATGCTTTGCTACATTCTGGTCTTACTGTTATACTCAGTGATTTCCTTCATAGAAAAACTCTGATGCTAAGTGCATGACTTATGAAACGACTTTGTGAAAGCGTATGTTTGAAGAAACAACCTGCTGCAGTGTGTTAGTTGATTTTTGGAACAAACATTTTCTCCTAGTTGATTGTTGAAACATGCTTATCCACTTTCTTGTTTGTTTTTGCTAGAATCGTAAGAAAGTTTGTTATGATTTGTTTCTAGGAACAACTCCATCGAATATTCATCCTTGTTCATTGTTTTTTTTTCTTTTCTTCAGAAAATGCCTGGCTTTAGCAGTGCTGGAACTTTCAAAATCTTTGTGGGCAATTTGTCAGACAAAACATCGTCTACTGAAATCAGGGCTCTCTTTGAAAAGTATGGGAAGGTGGTTGAGTGTGATGTAGTCAAGAACTATGGATTTGTGGTAAGCACCCTGAATCTAACCTTTTGAGTGTGATGATATGTTGGTTACATATTCATCAGCAAAATTTTGTTTACTAGCACATGGAAAAGGAGGATGCAGGCAGGGATGCCATCATGAACCTAAATGGCTCTGTGGTAGATGGTCATACTATGAAAGTTGAGGCAGCTACTAGCCGCAAGGGACCTCAAACAGCAACCACAAAAATTTTTGTGGGAAACCTTACTGACAATGTTAAAGCCCCAGAGATCCGTGAACTGTTCTCAAAGTATGGGACAGTTGTTGAATGTGACATTGTCCGGAACTATGGTTTTGTGGTAAGCATCAAATTTGATCTAATTTTTTCAGCATCTCAGATTGCCAGTAGTAACTTTTAACTTTATTTTCTAGCATATGGATGCCACTGACAACATTGCAGGAGCTGTCCAGGACCTCAATGGCAAAATGGTTGATGGTCAAGCCATCAAAGTTCAAATTTCAACAAGCAGGGTGCGCCAAAGGCCTGGAATGGGTGACTCTGAGCAATGCTACAGGCAAGTCATCCCCTCTAGTTTGTCAAAAATGGATTTGCTCCAAGTTTGGTCCTCATTGTGTGAACTGCCAATGTTTCTTGTTCAGGTGCGGCCGAGGAGGTCATTGGTCCAAGGAGTGTACCAAAGGGTATGTTCTGTACCTATACCTTTCACTTAAAACAGTTCATCATGTTTCAAATGAATTCAGGCTTGCTGCAAGACTTTGAAATCAGGGAAATCTTAGAATGGCAGGGAATAAAAAAGCTGTAAGGGAAAGTCAGGGAAATGTTAAAGAAAATCCCAATCAGTATAAAAATGTCAGGAAACTAAGAAAAAGCATAGGAAAACGAAGCCTTGCGGAAAAGAAATAAGCCTTGCTTCTTTCAAATCGAAAACGGCAATAGTTGTCCGGTTGAAAATATCAAGGAAACTCGGAAAAAAATGTCAGGGGAGTCAGGAAATTTCCGGAAATCCAAAAATCGGAGTTTTGTGGCGGTTCTGTCGCTGTAATTTTCGTAACTGCATTTTTCCCCCTGATATTGCATTTTTTAAAACTTATGTGCAACATATTTCTGAACACCGAAAATGTAGCTTTTTTCAATTGGTGTTGCGTTTGACCCGACATGCATTTATATGCGGAGACGAACGCACGGAACCCAACTTAACACATGATGCAGTCGGTTCAATAGACACTCCCTTTTTCAGTACCTTTGTTAAAAGACAGGCACATCTTAATGTGTATTGTATAATATAAATATAAGGAGTCAGCTTCTAGAATGTGTGTGAAGTCACATTGCAGTTTGATTGGCAGTTCCTAATTCCTTTTTGAAATGAATCATCAGTTTAAAGAAGTAGTTCTATTTTTTTTCTGTTTTTTTTTTCAGAATGGGACCGAGCGGTGGTTTCAGAGGACCAATTTTCGCCCGAGACCACTACCCTCCTCCACCACCGCCCCCTTTCTTGCGCGACCGTATGCTGAGGGTAAGCACTTGATCGCTTTTTGATCGCTTAGCTGGACGTCTTTGCTGTTACACCATTGTGCCTGTGTAGGACCCGTACTTCGACAGCCTTTACGAACGTAGCCGCTACGATGACCATGATCTGTATGAGAGGAGGCGCGACTACCTGTCCCCAATGGGGATGAGCCCGTCCAGGGACTACGACAGGGCGTACAGCATGTACGCTCGCCGCTCTTCGCCATCGACCTCTCGATACGCGTGAGTATGGGGCCCTACAAGGCGGTGACCCAAAATTTAACCACCATTTTTTTCAGCTTTCTGCCTTTAAAAAATCTCTTACTATTTATAAATCTACTAAAGGTTTGCAAAGACACTTTTTTTGACTCTCAAGGAAAACGAGAAGTTGTCCGACAAAACTGCAGCCTAACCTAACTTTTTCCTTTCTGAATGGAGAAACTATGTCAGAAGACATCTAGGCAACAATTTGTTTACCCTCAAGCTGGCATTCCTTTCGGAGTTGCATGCCTGACGTTATTAAAACACCATGAATGTATCTAATCATGGTTCAATAATATGAGGGATATCCACGAATCAATTTTTATGTCGATAAGAAATATCTAATGCATTCTCTATTTAAATACTTTTGGTATTTTCCAATTTTGTATGAAACAGGAGCAGAGTTCTGCGCAGATTTGTATGCCAGCTTAATTAATTGCATTATTTTACAGTCTTGTAAGTTTTCTACAATGTCCTCTCACCTATCCCATATATAGACTTTCAATAATCGGAGTGAATTCTCCTTTAGTTTGTACAGGTATTCTAACCGGCATCAGTTCAGTTTTAAAACGATGACACTGCGCTCTTAGCTCGAAACTCGAACCACATCGATCGAATTTTCGAATTCATTTCTTGATTTTCTTCGGGCTATCAGGCTGACATCATGAAGTGTCTATGGCACTCTTAAATGATGAGGTATCCCCTCGCTGACATCCGGCAAAATGTAATTTTTCTGAAAGTGCTCTAAAAGTTGATTTCTGCCTTAAACGATCTTCCTTACTTACTATTTAGTCATCGTCGTTTAAGCCGTCGCTTCAGTCTAGGAGACTTATCCTAGGCGGACGCATCCCTATGATGTAAATTTATCTTTTCGCAGATTTGATGTTAAACGATCTTTGCCTCAATTCACGATGCGTGCCTGTAACTGCGTAAGATTATCTTGTTTTTTTTTTTTTTTTAATCTTTTTAAGTTTGTTTTATCATTGATGCCGTCCCATGTCCTGTTGCTAGATTTTTTCTTCTTTTTTTTTTTTCTTTTTTTAAT
>Ga0058701_10005436_pt1 | contig 10572 bp, 6 predicted proteins | sample AgamicOrMae_FD_97039 | JGI IMG/M metagenome (GOLD analysis project Ga0058701, IMG submission 97039) | Agave microbial communities from Guanajuato, Mexico - Or.Ma.e | ecosystem: Host-associated > Plants > Phyllosphere > Phylloplane/Leaf | place: Guanajuato, Mexico | collected 2012-06-04 | reverse complement strand
TTTACGACCCTATGTTCTTCGGACAGTCCTATCTTACTTTTTCAAGAGGAATCTACCCCTTAAGTTTTTCGCTTTCACTTACAGTTAGATCAAAAGTAAAAATCAACGCTTATACCCTAACAACAAATCTCCCGAGAAAGATGATTCTTATAAATGTCTACCAAGATATCTCACGATAATATCTTGAAGATGTTTCTAAAATGTTGTTTGAGCTCTTTTGTCGAGGAAGATGTATTTGAAATGTTTTTAAGATATATTAAGGGTTCTCACTGCAGGTATAATGTTTAAAATCCGATGAGATGTCTTTCAGACGCCTTTGAAACATTTTACAAGTGATTTGCACTCTTCCCGAAATGGGCCGACTTTACCAAAACGTCTTGAAGATATTTTGAAAACATTTTCTTTGGACGCGCCGCGTGAATGTCTTGAAGACTTTGGTAAACATTTTACAAGTTTATCAGAGGTGATTGATAAAAACGTCCCCGGCTAGCCGCGCGGGACAGTTTACTACCCAACATGTCTTTATCACGTTTTGAAAATATTTTAAAAGATCATCCCAAGCGGTTAAGGGTTTCATCAACGTTAATATCTTGAAAATATTACAAAATATTTTATAAATCCTCTTTACGCGGTGCCTAACACGGCAACGTCTTGAAAATGTTTTAAAAACGTTTTACAAGCTTATGCAAAGCTTTTTCGTGCGACAAGGTTTTCAAAATGTTTTAAAAATGTTTTTAAAATATTTTAAAAGTTCTTTGCGATCCACGATCGCGATGATAACTTGAAAATGTTTTGGGGATATTTTACAAGTTTTCCCACAGATACCTAATTAAATCATGTAAAGCTGTGTAATGGATGAAAATGAAAGTTCTGGAAAAGGTGGGGTTTCACTTATTGATAGGTATGATATTTTAACTGCATGGATTACATTGGATAAATATCTGTACCCAGTTAAAGTAACATGAATGCATATCTCCATATAAGTTGCAAAAAAAAGGAAACATTTTTCTAGCAATAAGAAGACTTTAACAGAACAAGGAATGTAACAAAGTAGAAGGGGGTAATGTGAACCAACATTTATAATTTATTTTCCTTTGTTTCTGATCCGTGCATCATTACATGCACTATTCCAAAATTTTCCTCCTGATTAGGATCTACTGAATGATTTTATAGCCACTACATACCAAAACCAAAACAATAGAAGGAATTTATGGCCGTACTTGAAGGTCTCATTTATTATAACCAGTAAAAAATTCAGCATATTACATCCTACAGCGTTTCATCCACTAAAAGGTTTATGTCGAGGAGTTATATTCTTTTTTCAAAAATCTATGACTTTCTTCAGAAAGTCATTTCAACATTCATGGCATACATAAAAAAATCAGGGATGAAAGTAATATTAATTTAGATCAAGAAAGCAGCTAGGTGTGATAAACTATATTGCCTCAGAAAAAGGTTGGTTGATAACAGTATTGATAAACTGAAGGACTTTCTGAACTCGCCGTCTGCCAAATTATCAGATCACAATTGTTACGTGAATAAGTCTGGTGATTTGAAATTCATTAAATGTGAATATGTTTCACAGAGTACCGTAAACAGGGTCAAACTCACCATTCCACAACACGAACATTCTTGCAATTCCATACGAGGATACTGTACTAGCAATGGCTTTGCGTGTTTTTGCGAGCAAAAACACCGATCCAAGGTCTGAAAGTCAATTAGGATAGTCATAGGAATGTAAGGCGATCGAAATTATCGCACTGTCATGCTGAAATATGCCGCCGTTTATTTCAAAAGGACGTCAAATAGGCGAAAGGGGGTCTCTTAACCTAGTACGAGACCCTTCTTGACACAACCCTCTGCAGAAAAAAAAGGCTGCATATTTCATGCCAATGCCATAATAACGATCGATACACACTCCAACTATTTCTGCTAGACTTTCAGATCGTAATTTAGTGTCTTCGATGTCAAATACACTTGAAACCATCACGCACACAAGGTTTGGCTGTTTCGAAGCACCCAAAAGATTGTCACAAGGAATATTAAACCGTTGACATATTTTGAAGCAGCTTTCATTGCACCTTACACCCGTTATTATTATAATGTTTAGAATGTATTTTATTTTTTATTATTATTTAATAAAATAACACTGCAACCCATAACGCAGAACGGTTATCAACACAAACAGAAAACAACAAATCAACAAAACAACTGCCGTGCGATGCCCTCTTACAGAGTGATCTAGGCCCGCCTGTGGGGACCATAGAGGATGGAGGATCCTCCATGTCGGCACCGCCGTTTCTTCCATAATAACTTATTCGCGCGTGTACGCGGAAGAAAAATACTTCGTTTTTATTTAATATAAATATAATAAATAATGAGGAATTGTGTAGGCTACAGTCCTTAATTGAGTCCTCTCTGATAAGTTACCACCTGGCCACACACAAAAGCGAAAGCCATAGTCAACAGCATGAAGCTGCTCTGTGGCCTAACCGGTAGAATCCTGTTCCTGCGTGAAGGGTTGTTACGTCCGTCCATGAGACTCGCCGTCGTTCTCTTCGCCCTGTCCGTTTCTAATTAAGGCCAGGAGAACAAAATCAGTCTTCATTTAAGTGTAAGTACATATGATTCTGGTAACGTAAAATTAAAAAATGCAGTTTGTAAGATGATGTTCACCGTGACTAGTATCATGAACGAGCAGGGCGCATTATGGCGGGAGTTCCCGCCGAAACAGGATTATTATTTTACTCAGTTTTTTTATCAAATACCTTAAGATTTGGGATTTCCAGGGTCCCAGTAAGTTCTGTTTTCCATTCTTATCACAGATCGCCGGGTGTTCCTGAAAGTCAGCAGTCACAGTTGAAATGCCGGTTTGCATGTGTATCGTAGGAGGGGACTTGTATGGACTAAAACTTTGTTCGTTATTCTAAACGTTTACCTGGTCACCTGTGATTTGGTTAATTCATTGGACTTTGTTGATTAAGTAGTTTGACATTGGTTATATTTTTGCCCTGGGGAGCATGCGAAATTGGGTCTTGTTAGCCACCACAGTAGTTAGTAATCTGGGGCATAGTTTGATTTGTTTTTAGCTGGAATCAAAATTTTCAGGATTTTCTGGAGGCCTTACCATGGAACGGGGGAAAAAACCATTGCATGTCAGTGAGAAGCACCTGAAGAAGCGGCTGCGGGTGGATACTGTGGGCATTCTTACAGCAGGCTCGGGAAAGCCAACAATTCAATCTTTGCCACCAATACCTGGCGGAGCTACCAATTTTGATGTTTCTCTCCTTCTGAATCTGGTGCCCCCCATTGATACACTAAATAGTGCTGGTGCGACATCAAGTACAGTCCCTCTCAGCAGTGAAGTGAAGGATGATTTGGAAGAGGCTTATAACTTGCAGTACTTAATTAGTTCTGTAAATAAGTTGGACACGCAATGTGAAATATGCTTGTTGTGTTTATGTGGAACAGATTGCCCGGTGTGTACAGTACACAGTGAGGAAGTTTGTCATCATTGTGAAAAGTGCAGAGATGGTGAAATGTGGGACAGTGATGAAGATCCTCAATCTTCAGATGATGATGATGATAAATTATCCAGTGAAACTGATTTCAGGACTGCATTAGCCACTTGGGCTATAACCCATGATATCAGAGAAGATTCGCTAAGAGACCTGCTTCATCTTATTAGAACAACCTTTAAAACAAAGTTACCAGCAGATCCTCGAACTCTCAAAAAGACTCCCTCTTCAAGTGTCAAGACAAGATTATGTCACCCTGGATTGTATTGGCATGCAGGCATCGTCAATGGTCTTGCTCTACTCAATTTTGAAGATGTCATTAAGCTGGACTTTAGTATTGATGGTGTACCCCTGGCCAAATCATCAAAAAGTTGTTTTTGGCCTATCTTGTGCAGAGACAGTGTGAATGCAAATATATTTTTACTTGGTGTGTACCATGGGCATGAAAAACCTTCTGACAGTAATGACTTTTTGAGAGACTTTTGTGATGAACTTAAAACATTATGCACTGAAGGTGTCCACCTTAATGGTTCTTTTTACCAAATTGAGCCTGGTCTGTTCATTGGGGATGCCCCTGCAAAAGCTTTTGCTTTAAAAATCAAAGCCCACAATGCTTATTACGGGTGTACTACGTGCACTGAAGAGGGTGAGTACATATCTGGTAGGGTTGTTTATCCAAAACTTGATCTCCCTTTGAGATCAGATGCAGACTTTAGAAGCATGGCACAAGAAGAGCATCATCATGAAGAGACAATTTTACTACAGATTCCTGGCTTTAATTTGATTGATGATGTAGTATTAGATTACATGCATCTGGTCCTTCTGGGGGTGGTCCGGAAATTGATGAACTTATGGATAAGTGGTAAAGTCCCAGTTCGATTACAATCACGAGTGTTAGTAGATGTCAGTGAAAAATTGGAAAGCCTTACATCATTCATGCCAAGAGAATACAGCCGAAAGCCAAGGCCTCTTCATACTGCAAAATTCTGGAAGGCAACAGAGTGGAGGGAGCTTCTGTTCATACTAGGACCAGTCGTGCTTCTCATTCTCAAGAATGAATGTGAGGAGCGCTACAATAATTTTCTCATTCTTCATGTGGCTATGACCATATTGACTTCTGAATCTCTTTTCAATCACTATGGTTCTGATTATCCTAATCAGTTGCTGTTATCCTTTGTGAAGGGGTTTGCTAAACTGTATGGAAGTGAACAGTTGTCTCACAATGTCCACAATCTAGTCCACATTTCCCAAGATGTGAGTAATCATCATATTGTATTAGATCGCTTCTCTGCCTTCCCCTTGGAAAACTTTCTGCAGAAAGTTAAAAAACTGGTTCGGAAAGGTGACAAACCTTTGCAACAGTTGGCGAAACGCTATGCTGAAATGAGAGCAATTCAATGCTCAATTCCTAAAGCACACCAGAATAAAGCTGTGTATTCAAGACAACATTCAAGAGGACCTCTCTTCAGGGGATGTGTTGATCCCAAGTACAGCTTTGTGAAATTGAAAGATTTTTCACTGGATTTGTCGACGGGCAACAGATGCTGTGGTCTTGTAAATGGCAAAATAGTGGAAATAAGCAATTTTGCTTTCTGCCTGAAGGAGCAGTGCATGGTCATTATTGGAAGATTTTATCAAAGCAAGAGCAATTTGTATGAATATCCCCTGCCATCATCTCATCTGGGAATTTGGAAAGTCAAGAATCTATCTCTTTTGATGCCATGGAATGCTGACCTCATCTGCAGCAAATACGTCCGTTTTCCCTTTGAAGATGGTTTCGCAGTTTTTCGCATGCTTCACATTGATCAGAGCAAATCTCAACTTTCAGGGTAAGATAGTAATTTACCTTGCATGTTTGCCTACTAAAGTGATGGAATTTCTTTGAAATATTATCTATGGAATCAGCCACTTGCCAAATAAGTCTGCACATGTTTTGGTGATATTAGGTATATTTCCATCACCGTCTTTTTCTATAATAGAGGATTTCTTTTGTGGCTATTTTTGTTTTTTTGATATGATTTGGCTCTTTGGGGAATTTCTTTAAATATTTAAGTTTTTTTTCTGAAAAAAATACCTTGCTTTTCTTCTGGTCCTCTCTGAAACATATATTCTATATATTTCTTCGAGTGTATAATCCCCAATATTTTTGCTTTAACTAGATTGATTATATGATCGGTGGTAATCTTGTCTATACCCTCTTTCAGACTTATTGATTGGTGATTGTTTTTTCTTCCATGTGCACTTAACATGAATCAGGGTGTCTTCAATCCATGTAAAACCTGGAAAAGTCTGGTGGTTTTGAAAATCAGGGCCAAAAGTCAGAAATATTCGTTCACCAATTATTATTTTAATGTCACCGGAGTCTTTGTAGCTCGTTACGTAAATTAAAATTTTGAGCAGTGCCCTTAGCTGGGTGCTTTTGAAAAATCGCAAAACTGACTGTAATAACTGGTTTGCAAAACTGAATGCAATAAGTTTCGGAAAATGTATTGACGGCACCTCTTGACGGATTGATTTAGACGCCGATTTTACTAATTTTTATCCGATTAAACTTATTTTTTACCGTCAATTTTTCATGTCAAAATTCCTAGTTCTCTAAAAGTCTTTTTGCCAAACTTTTGGAAAAAAATGAAGGTCCGAATACACTTGTTTATAAACAATGTAATTATTGTCAGAAGTCGATTTTGCTTAATTTTGTTCAAGTGAAAAATATTGGGTATATTACGTATTATTTGTATTCAACTGGGAAAATTATATTTTCTGACCTATAAAATCTGGGATAGGCGGTATTTGATTCAGATGCCCCAAGACTTTGGGTCATGTCAGTGTTTTTATGCTACAATGTGTTTTTTTAATTTTTAATTTTTTTATTAGGGCATAAAAGCATCTGAAACGGGGGAAGGATACTCAGCCCCTCTCCATGCATTTTGGGCGACATGACAGAAAGGCTCATATTGTCTACATGCGTCGTTATCTTGTAAAGACGCGATTAGAGGGCTTGTGGTTTTAGTTATCGAATTTTAAATACCTTTAAAGGTGCCATTTCTTTTTTTGGCCTCAATTATTCGTAAAAAAAATCAAAATCCCTCACGTTGTGGAGTTTTAATTCAATGCAGTACACAACAAAGATGGCTGGGTATTCTTATGTCCCCTAATTTGCCTCTATTAAGCCCTAAATTAACTCTGGGATTGTTTCTAGGTGAAATATGCAGTTCCTAGTCGTCAAATTCGCCAGGGAAGGCGTTGGTATGTTAAGCGAGAACTGGGTCCTTGATTCCAAAATGAAGACGACTCTTTATCCCACTCAAGACATTTTGAAGAAAACAAAGGGAGGCATGAAATCGCTGCTCATGAACCATGCCGATCCCAGCGGCTGGCCTTCATACGTTTATGATAAACTTTACGGGAAATTGGGTGAGTAAAAAGTAAATTTAATAAATACATACGTCCGGTATTTTTCGGCAAAGGGTTAAAATTCCAGTTGCGAATGCTTCAAGTGGAGCTCAACTCTAAATTTTTGCACTACTGGAATACTTCTTTTTAGGCACTTATTCTGAGGCTGACCGCGAAATAGTAAGGCTCATCCGAGATGTTCCCGCGTCGGCGTCAGATGGGGAAGGTGTCCGACATCGGTCTCAGTATAAAGATATGACGCTCCGCAAAGCTCTAAGGCCATCAGCAGCCCTTGAAGAGACAGCAGACGACGAGGATAGCGACAGCGGCGAACCGACTTTTTCTAAGCTTAAAGAAAAGGTGGCAAGTAAAAAAAAGAGAGAAGACGTCGAGCTGCCCCCAATCCCTGCAGTTCCGGCTCCTCCTACCGCCGGTACGAGTGTTTCTAAGGACCACATGAGCCTCTCGAAGGAAAGAGATCAGCCCGCAAAGAAGACCAACGTCACCGCTGAACCTGTCCAGAAGAGTATGGACTTATTTTTGCGCTCGCCAAACAATAGCCAAAGTCCGCCATCACGTCCCAGTGATTCAAGGTCACCGCGGCGGGAACGTTACCGATCGACGAAGCCAGAAGGCAGCCGTTCGTCACGGTCGTCTCTGCGAGCTAAAGATCGCCGAAACGAAGGTGATGTACGGGATGATCGGCCAAGTCGGTCATCGCGTTCCTCTCGGCGTAGCCGATCAAGATCATCGCGGCAAGAACGTAGCCGATCAACCCGGCGAGAAGGCAGCCATTCGTCACTTTCGTCTCGACCAGCTGAACGCAGCCGATCATCCCGTTCGTTTCGGCGTAGCCGATCTTCACGTTCATCTCCGCGACGACGTAGCCCGACTCCTTCTCCGCGACGGCGTAGCCCGTCAGGTTCGGCTCACGGCCGCAGCGATGCCAGTATTGCACAGGCTATAAATCAAAGCTACCTACCCAAACTAGAAATGGATTTTTCAGACTACGCTACAAATGAAGGTAATCAATAAAACTTTAATCCTTATAACCTGTCATGGGTTTGACGAGATTCGTCGGCTTCCATTAAAAACCCCGTATATCGTGGAGTGTCCACAAAGCTCCATCTCATTTGCGTGTTGAGGAAGCTAATTTTCACTCGCCTACTACTTTTGCATTTTTAGTCCAATTATTCGAAGTTCACCAAGTTGTTTACGTTTCAGGAACTTTTCGGAAATTGGTTGTAAAGGGTCTTGCAAACCTTACGGCTCTTTTGACACGAAAACTGCCTGGGTTGTCATCTGTAATCCAGGATCCCGAGGTGGTAAAGCTTCAGGAGAGACTGCCTATTGAAACAGTTCAAGAACTAAAAAAGTTCAACAAAGAGCTAGCCTCAAAAGCATTATTTCAACGTTTGGTAAGTCTAAAGTCTTCTTGTGCACAAAAAGAGAAACACAACATTTTCGCGGGAAATAGAAATAATTTTGTGTTTACTTGCAGGTATTGCTCCTGTCCCAGTTCGGGGAAAGTGACGTAGGCAGCGACACTAGGGCTGTTCTGCGGATGGTCATGACTGACAACCTCCAGATGTCTTTTAGCCGGGAGGGCCAGGAAGGGAAGGAGAAGTTGCGTTCACTTAAAAATCTGACAGCTGCATCAATGGGTACGATTTTTTAAATGTGAAAGCGCTCACTTATTTGATAAAGAATAGAGAATAATTTGAATTCCTTTCGCAGGAGCCGTTAAAGCTACTCATTCAATAGCGAAGGAGTCAAAAATTAAAGGCTACATTTGCGTTTACCTGAGGAACGCTAAACAACGTTTGCTGACTGCGTAAGTTTCCTTTTTGATCATCTGATGAATTTTACTTATTGGTTTCAGTTTAATTCTTTCTTAATTTTTGTTGCAGGCAGAAGAAAAGTGAGCAAGGTCAAGCAGACGAGGTGGAGACGATCGGTGAATCAGAGCATGAACTTTCTGAACGTGACAAAGAAGATTAGAATAAATGTCGTTCTATTAGGGTTCTAGTGCTACTTCGTACCTTGATTTTTAGTGTTTTGTATATCAGTTTTATGAATAAGTACCTGTTATTTAAATGACGGTGATTTCCTATCTCTTGTCATGCAATAGTTTTGTATCCGTTTTATATCTATCAGTAGGTAGCCCCTATTCTTTGCTGGTCTCATGGTTATGTAATGTTTTATTGAACAGTGGGACATTACCAGTGTATGTCTCACAAAAGCTATTTTGTAACGCTCTTTACTACTTTAGCAATTACTTTTTTCATCGCTATTTGTCCTAGCTGATAATTTTTGGAAAGTTGAAACTCCAGGGGGAAATCCCTCAATTTTATCATTTTTAACCTTTTTTCTAACTGTGCAAAAGTTTTTTCCGTTTTCTGTTTTAATATAAAAACAACTAAATTTCAAAACACTTTAATACAAAGGGTTCTTTTTGTGACAAACCAGATTCTTAGCCAATATGAGTGTTTGACCGTTAAAAATCTGTAAATGTTTAGAAACCCGCCTCTCGAATTTTCACCAATTTTTAACGGCATGCTTGTAGCCTTGAATATTGATCCTGCAACTTTTGTGGTCGTGCATTTGTATTTGTCTTGCTTCGGCATTTTTCGGCCTTGTTTAAACTTCAAAACTATCCTCATCGATAATTATCTGCGAAGATTTTGATCACAAAATAACATCGATATTTTCAGTCTATAATAAGATTTTAATTTGATTGCCAAAAAATAAAAATCCGTTCTGAATACACAAGATTCGGAATTAGTAAAACCAAATAAATCAGTTGCTTATTAAGTAACGACATCTGAAATGTTGGACGCAAAGCTTTAAAAAAAATACCGTTGAAGAATGCTGTTTGTGATTGTGAGATACTAAGACTTTGAATGTGATTGATCCTGTTCGCTTTTAATGATTTTTTTAAAATTATGTTTTACCCATACGTACTAAAAACAAATAAAGGCTGACTGAAGCTTCATATTTTATAAATTGTTTTTTTTTAATCGCACTCCTTCTTGAGGTGAGCGCTTTTGAAAATGTTTTTCAAGGTTACTGTGTCTGAAAATTACCGTTGAAGCTATGAAATAACTGATCTATAAATATTTGCTGGAGAGCGCCACCGCCGCAAGCACGCTCGCAACCGTGCAAGACGTCGCGAAAACATTTTGCATTAACATTTTCGTGATGTCTTAAAAATATCTGGGAGGAAATTTCTTGAACTACTTTTTCCTGGCGTATATATTTTTGGTACATTTCTCAAAATGTTTTCCAAATATTTTGAAATTAACTCTTCAAGACGTTTCCAAGAGGAGTAATAAGGTTATTTCTGAGACATTTCGTGAAACATCGTAAAAATATAATGATTATCTTACGGAGATGTTTCTAAGACGTCTTCAAAATATTTCTTGTTGTTAGGGTAGATACTTCAGGGATGGGTGTAAAGCTTGAAACAGTGAAGCCGCTTTCCCAATAAGTCAAATTAAATGCAGAGGCTATCCAAACAAATCAAACAAAAAAACAATCATAGAGAAAAACTCCTCTTTCAGAGGGCCAGGACAATGGCTTCTGTTTTAGCAAACATTGACGTTAGGAAAGAAAAATACTGCAACTCCTGTTTGAGGAAAAGCAAACAACCAAGATAGCT